>Ga0268357_101482_pt1 | contig 15207 bp, 13 predicted proteins | sample BioMet10_FD_192466 | JGI IMG/M metagenome (GOLD analysis project Ga0268357, IMG submission 192466) | Sewage microbial communities from Oakland, California, United States - Biofuel 10 (Illumina Assembly) | ecosystem: Engineered > Wastewater > Sewage > Unclassified | place: USA: California... | reverse complement strand
GGCAACCCCATAGCGACCTGCATTAAAAGCAGGCCCGGCAATGAAGATGTCCGCCTTAAGCTCTCTGACTAATCCTACAATCTGTTTGGTAGCCTCTTCAATATGCTCATTGAAATAAGTATCACCACAAATGATGGTAACTACTATCTCCGCCTGTTCACCAAAAGCTTGGCGAAAAGCCATTCCTGGTCCCACAACACCTTCCCTGCTTTGTACAGGAATATCAGCCTTGTCTTCACCACCTATCTGGGCGAAAAATTGATTTATATAATGCACAACTCTTAGTTTGGTCATTGTCCGTCACCTCCGTCTTAACGCGCACTTAACCTGCTATAACCCATCTCATTGGTTGCTCCAATAAATACCTGTAGTTCTACCTCAATGCTGCCATCCGGTCGCACGCTGCGAATATTCCCTCCGGCTATCTTATTAACTTCTGAAAGAATACCAATTACTTTATCCAGTCTGGGGATTACAACCAATTGATTGGCATTGCCACAACTTACCACCGCATCCGCTGCAGGATCTGCATCGGCCAGTGACTGGGACTTGCCCTCCTGACCGGCAAATTCATCTGTAATGATGACAGTTTTAATTCCCTCTGCCTCAATCTTCTTACAGTTCATGATTAAATCTGTATCAGGATTGCCAAAGCCCTCCTGAGAAATAATCACCCCATCCGGACCAAGCATCTTACAAAGCTTGGCTGTCCAATTAGATGATCTCTCCTTGTCCGCCAGATATACAGTCTCATTAGTAATCACTATACCGACAAAATTCACGGTCTTGCCGTGGGCCTCATAGAGATCCTCTACCACAGGATTGTTCAGATGATGATATGTCGTATTCTTGTCACAGGCTGACACGCAATTACCGGAAACAATGGCACCATCCATCAACTCAGTAGGATACAAAATAGTTGGAATGATCTTCTTGGCATCTACGCCATATACATAAGTATCGTGTAGAAGGCCCTGAGTCTGGAGCATCAGTACATAGGCTATCCGTGGCAAATCAGGATACAAACTATTGCTGTCCCGTAAAGACAACGTTTCAAAGACCTTGCTCTCTTCCGGTTCCATATCCTTAACTAATTGACCAAGGTAAGCAGCTACCTTGAAACCCGCCATGCGCAAAGCCCTCTCGTACTCATGACGTTCCACATCGTCCTGCGGCGCACATACCAAGACTAAATTAAGCAATTGGGAAAATGGTGAATACCGAGCACCAGGTCCAGACATATCAATAATTCCTTCCTGAAACCCTACCACTCGCCCCGCCGTCACTACTGCCATACCTTTTAAAGCATAAGTTTTACCACCGCCAACAATGTCCACCCCGCTGATAAAGCCTGGGAAGACGCCACCCTTTCCCTCCACCTTTACACGCGGCTCAATAACATCCTTGACAGGAGTAATCCGTACACTCTCTCCCGGCTTGGCAATATCCACGGAAACAGATTTAATCTTTTCTTCACTAAGGACAAGCTTCTCCACAGCAGCTCTGTCAACTATTAATACATGATTGGCATAGCTGCTCTGTTGGTCAAAGGTAATGTCGGTAACTTGGAAATATCCCATTTCTAATTTCACTTTTATTCCCTCCCTACTAACCTCTCTCCTAAAAAAAATAACAGAGAATGAAACAGGGGCATCACTAAAGGGTGGTAGACCATGTCATTCTCTGTTAATACGCTAAACAACTAAGACTCTGTTAGCATATAGTTTTTTGTAATTCATTCCAGAAATCCCATTTTGATTATAGCAAACAGGATACTTACAATAAATTAGAATGAAATCACAATACAATTATATTATGTTTTTATTTTACTTTGTTAATATTTATAGTGCCTGAACAGGAATTATACCTTCATTATTTATGCTCTCTGACAAACAAAAATGACGAAGCAAATTAAATTTGCTTCGTCATTTTTTGTTTACTCTCTTGTCAGGAGTAATTGTAATGCTTCACTGTGGCTACGGCGATTTTTCGTGGCCGTGCCCAAGACACTGATGATTTGGTAGGAACCATAAACTGATTTAAACAAAGATAGTCTTTTATGTTGGCGCATTTGCTTCTGATAGGCCTTGCAATATTCGTCCCAAGTACACAACTTGTGCAAATACCTCTCCAGCAAAACCTCATCAGGTGCAAAACGTACATCGTGAATATAGGCCGCACCAGTAATTGCCGGTACAAGATAGGCCAAATCATTGCGCTTGGTAAAACCACACAACTGATTGGTATTTTTCAGACGTACGTCTAAGACTAAATCTGTTTTATGCCGACGCAGGCTTTCAAAGAAATCCTGTGCCGATGTTTCGTATGCACTCAAGGTATAAATTGTAGGCACAACACATTCCCCCTATCCAGTAGTCCAAGCATACAACGGATAAAGAAAATAGTATGTTGTAAAAGCAACAGCTAAAAGAAGCTATCCTTTAGAGGTCCTTTTGGCTTTCCTCTAGATTATCCAAAATATAGCTAAGCATTGTATAATCCATATTCTGGAAATCTACCGTTAACCTACTGGGCCAGTAGACCTTTAATGGGAAAAATCTTTTGCAGGTCGCAAGACAGCTATTAATGATCCGCTCTGACTCGCGGTCTACCATCGGTCCCGGTCTTAGGGAAACCAGTACCGTCCTGCAAAACATTTGATTAGGCCGCATGCTACCGGCCATGGGATCAGTCAAAAGCTTATGACCGCGTTGTATCATTTTTTTGACAATAAGAAACATTTCCATGCAAGAAATCTCATAATATCTAGTTCTACATTTGCTTTCATAAGCTGTTTTGACCTTAAGATTGTTCGTTATAATTTGACATTTAATCAATACTACCCTCCTTTCTCCTAAAAAAATAACAGAGAATGAAACAGGGGCATCACTTGGGGTGGTAGACCTTGTCATTCTCTGCTAATACTCTAAACATACAGGGGTATGTCAGTGTATGGTTTTTAGGTAATTAATACCGAACATGTTTTGATTATAACAAACACTTTACTTACAGTAAATAAGAATGAAATCACAATACGATTATATTAGTTTTTTATTTTTTTCATCCAACTTTTTAATACCAAAACCTGTGAAGCCAAAAATAATAGCAAAAATCATACTACAATAGCACAGGCAAGCCCAAGGCAGATACTGAATAGTTGGCACATTTAAAGTTGTTGCCATATAGGTACCTGCTACAGACCACGGAACAAGCGGAACAGCACAAGTACCGGCATCCTCTAAGCTTCTGGATAGATTTACTGGAGCTAGCTTAAACTTCTTGAATAAATCTTGGAACATTTCACCAGGAATTAGAATAGCCAGATAAGAACTACCAGTTACTATACTCATAAATAAAGTAGAACCAATAGTAGCAGTAATCAAGCCACCTACGGATTTAATAGAATTAATTATTCTACCAAGAATTACTTCAATGCAACCTGCTTTAGAGAAAATACCAGCAAAAGCAAATGCACAAAATACTAATAAAACAGTACTCATCATTCCCATTAAACCGCCGCGGTTCATTAGGGTAGCTATTTCTTTTACTATTTTTACATTAGCAACGCCAGGAATCATGCTGACATTAAAGCCCTTAACGAAAGCATTGAGGGCAACTTTCAGGGTAAAACCCTGGAAAAACATTCCTAAACCAATAGCTACAAAAGATGATAACAGCAACATCGGAATAGTTGGTTTTTTTGTATAAGCACCCCAAAATACCAAAATAGGAGGAATCAAAAGGAATACATTAAAATGGAACAGTGTTTCCAATTGAGTAAGAATTGCAGTTACGGTTGAAGCATTAGACAGACTACTTACAGACATTGTTTTTCCTACCAGAGTATAAACGATAAGGCAAACAATAGTGGACGCACCGGTAGTATATAGCATATGACGTATATGATCATACATATCACAGTTAGCAGCAATAGGAGCCAAGATGGTAGTATCGGACAACGGTGATAACTTATCACCAAATACAGCACCGGATACTACAGCTCCGGCAGCAATAGGAAGAGGCACGCCTAACGCAATAGCGATACCCATAATTGCAATACCAGCTGTACCGGCAGAACCAAAAGATGTCCCTGTAAAAGTAGAAATAACAGCACATACTAAAAATGCAGTGACAAATAAGTATTGTGGATTAATAATTTTAATACCATAATAAATTAGCATAGGAATTGTTCCAGACACCATCCAGCTGGCAATCATGGCACCAACGCATACCATAACAAACAAAGAAGGAATGGAACTGTGAATTTTATCACTAATGCCATCAATCATATCTTTCCAAGTAAGTCCTACTCTTAAACCAATAACTGAAGCTACTGCTGCCGCTATAATTAACAAAACTTGAATCGGCAAGCCGAACTTGCCATATCCTAAACCTAATAAGAAAAGCATCCCTACTAGTGGAGTTACTGCCTCCGTAAATGTTGGTTTCCTAACCATAATAAAAGTCCCCTTTTTATTTGTTTGTCTTTTTTCTAGTAATAGTCATCGCACATGGCTTTCCATCACCATCAGCTACAGTAGTTGGAAAGTCAATTGTTACATTAGGAAATGGTTCACAAATCGCATAATCACAATGACCTAACATATCCCTACAAAACATTTTTATTTCTTCCTTAGAACATCCTAACTCAGCCAAAGCTTCAGCATGAGGACAGGCATGGAATAGCTTCACAGCTTTATCATCGTCTAATTGAGTAATTTCTTGCTCAAAAGTTAAAATTCCGCCACGAGAAGTTTGCCCCATGATAGCTTCTTTAGGTCCAATATTCTCCGGTCCGTACTTCTTGGCAATTTTTTTGCCTTGATACAGGCCGAATTCTCTGGAACCTTCCCGAATAACTTTATTGGCATCTACTTCCGGATACAGTTCCTTCAGCTTTTTCCAAATAAAATATATTTGGGTTGACCTATCTTTGTAGGCACTTTTTACAGCTTGGTGGAATTCTTCAATAGTCGGTTGTTCATCTACTTTTGTTTCTTTTAAAAATGCTTTGATTTCTTCTTTGCTCACTGGTTTTCTCTCCTTTTGTATAGTTTTTTCAAAATTCTTAGTGAAACACAATGGATTGATTTTCTTTTAACCAAGGGTCTATTACGCAGCACGCACTAACTACAATGCCTATTTGATACCAAGCATAAAATCACTTACTACTTTATTGAATTTATCAGGCTCTTCCCAGAACAACATATGCCCGGAATTCTCGAAGTATTCGATCTTAGCACCTTTGATGTGCTCTCCTACCCAAGCACTACCTTGATTAGGGAATACTGCACTATGACGAGCCACGCAAACTAATGTAGGCAATTTAATGTGAGGAATGAAATCACGCCAATCCAAATTGGTGTGGTCTCTCATAATCTCAATACGCACATAGGGCGGGCACTTAGAAATCTCATCAGCAATGAGCTTAACCTCTTTGTCAGACGGCTCATGATGCAAGCAAGCATGTGCCAAGCCTTCTGCAGCACCACGGGGATTATATTTAATGTCATAGCAAAGACGAATAAACATCTCTACATCGTAGCAACCATTCTGTCCCCACTGCCAATCCGGACCAGTGTATTGCAATGGTGCCTGATCCACACAAACCAAGCCATTAATTCTGTAATTACCAAACAGCTCAATGTAGCTCCACAGAATAGATGCTCCCATGGACCAGCCCAGCACAGTAACATTCTTGGCATCCAAATAATCCAGCAAGTTCTTAACATCCATAGCATAACGAGAAATCCTATGGCTGTGCAATACCTTCTCAGATCTACCATGACCACGCATATCCATGCAGATAACTCTAAAATGTTTAGAGAGCCCAGGAACATTGTATTTCCAGAATTTAGTAGTACAAGTCCAACCCGGTAACATGAACAAAGTCTTCTTGCCCTTGCCATGATCCTCATAATAGATTTTGACGCCATCATTAGTTTTAAATGTTGCCATAACGATTCCTCCTTATATATTGTAATATTTTGCTAACATTTTTATATCTGTGCATGCTTATTTATTATTCGATAAATGAGAAAAAATTAATTTTATTTACTACGTTTTTATAGTGAATCATTTCTTCAATAATAATTTTCTTCATATCTTCCATATATTTAGGCAATTTTTCCCCTTTGCGACACACATAGCTCACCGTTGTGAGAGAAATTTTATTTTTGATTGGATAAACATCAGGTGGTTTTGAACAAATAGCATTTGTTTGCCAATACTGGTAAAGATAAAGCGGAGAAAGTAATCCTACGCCCCCATCGGCCAGTTTTAACATTAGATTTTGATTATTTGTCTCTAAAATCACATGTGGATAAAAATTGTGAGTTGCAAATAGTTGATCAAGACTACCCCTTAAACTATTACGATGCGGCAATAAATAAAATGGTAAATCTTGAAGTGTTAATAAGTCTACTCCTTCCTTTAAAAACTTTTTCATATCGGAGCGCCAGGTTTTAGGTCGAAAACTTCGTAGGAGTTCTGTACTAAGAGAACAACATAGTTGTTCTTTTACAAGAGGTGTTACATCAAAATCCTGTGAAGATAACACATTAACACCCATACAAAAATCAATTTGATTGGTACGCAATTGTTGCAATAAACTCTCAGTATTCGTTTCTTCTAGGGATACAGAAATATTTGGGTGTTGCGGTTGATACCTTTCCCAGATATTACTGAAAAAGACTTGATTTCTTTGCCTAGACATTCCCATGTTCATATGGCCACGGCAATTACTAGCTATATCAGCGAACTCAGCCTTCATGGCATTTTCAGCAGTTAACACCTGTTTAGCATAAAAGACCATGGCTTTACCTGCCAAAGTAAGCTTTAACACGGGCTTTCGTTGGAATAGCTCTACCCCATATCGTTCTTCCATCCTGTGTAAATGTGCACTTAGATACTGCTGACTGATATAGAGCTTATTTGCCGCTTTAGTAATATTCATTTCTTCAGCAACTACAAGAAAATATTTAAATCCTTGAATATTCATAAAAAGCCTCCACAACAAAAACATTGTTGATTATCATTAAAACTACTGTTTGTTTTGTTGTTATCTCAATGATAACATAACAATTAAGTAAAAAGCAATTTTTAAGCTAATTATTAAAGCTTTTTCAATTTAGTACTTGGAGGGATTTATAATGCTAAAGTTGATGGATTGTACTCTGAGAGATGGCGCAAACGTTGTCGGCAAAGGCTTTGATGCAGAACTGACAAACATGATGTTAGATGGATTGACAAAAAGTGGTGTGGATTATATAGAAATTGGCAATGCCGGAGGAATTGGTGCTTATGAAGTAGCCGGCTTTACCAAAGCAGAAACCGATGAGAAATATTTAGAATTAATTCAGCCATATCTGCCTAAAAGTAATATTGGCATGTTTTTAAATGCCAAACGCTATGGAGAAAAATATGTAAAATTAGCTGCTGCTAAAGGATTGAATTTTTTACGTGTAGGTGTAGATGCAGATGAAGCTGACTTGGCAATAATACCAATAAAGACGATTAAGGCAAACGGCATGAAAGCTTTTTACTCTGCCATGAAAGCTTATCTTGATACTCCTTCGCAGATTGCAGAATCAGCAAAGAAACTTGAAGCAGCAGGTCTTGATGAATTTACGATTATGGATTCAGCCGGTTGTATGCTACCAGACGATGTATCTAGAATGACTGAAGCACTTGTAAAAAGTATTAACATTCCTGTTGCTTTCCATTGTCATAATAATTTAGCTTTATCTGCTGGTAATGCTTTGGCTGCTTACAAAAGCGGTGCAACTATTCTTGACTGCGGCCTTATGGGAATGGCTCGTAGTGCTGGAAATCTTCCTACAGAAGCAGCTGTAGCTTTAATGCAAAAATATGGAGAATTAAAGCATATAGATTTATATACCATGTTGGAATTTATTGATAACCAATTAGAACCAATAATGCGCGAGAAACACGATTACAGAGATGCAATCCTCCCCTTTGATTTAGTGCTTGGCATTAGCGGTGCACATAGCAGTTTTGGAAAACTATTTAGGCAAATAGCTAAAGATACTGGTGTAAATTTATATAAGTTAATTGTTGAGGTATCAGCTATAAATCGTAAAAAGCCTACAGAAGAACTTGTACGTGAAGTTGCAGCTAAACTAATTCACGACAGAAAGGAGGAAAAATGATGAACAAAATAGATATTGTACTAGCTGGTCCATACCCAGAAGGAACTTTTATACGTCTAAAAAATGCTCTAGATAAAGAAAATATTAATTTGATAGAAGCAAAAACGCAAGAAACCTTTGATGCAATAAATGATGTTGATGTTATAATTCTACGTGTTCTGAAAATGCCAAAATCTGTTATTGAACGGTTTTCACCGCGCCTAAAGCTCATCATGCGTTGGGGAGCCGGCTTTGACTCTGTTGACATCGAAGCAGCCGGCAATCGTAGCATATCAGTAGCTAATACACCTGGAGCTAATGCCTATGCTGTAAGTGAATTAGCTGTTCTGCTTATGTTAGCTGTAGGGCGCAAGCTTATTTGTCATGATCGCAGTATACGTCAAGGCATTTGGAGTAAGAATACTTTTCTTAACCAAAGTGTGACTTTAAACAACAAAATTGTAGGCATTGTAGGTGGCGGTAATATTGGACGCCAGGTAGCCCAAAAAGTACAGGTTTTTGGTGCAAAAGTTTTATACTATGATGCCTTTCGTTTAAAGCCTGAAATGGAACAGCGTTATAATATGCGTTATGTTGATAAAGATGAGTTATTGAAAACTGCCGATATTGTTTCCTTGCATGTTCCTCTCCTAGACTCCACTCGTCACATGTTAGATGCTAAGCACATTGCCATTATGAAAGATGGTGCAATTGTTATTAATGCTGCTAGAGGCGGAATCGTTGATGACGATGCACTTTTAACTGCAGTAGATAGTGGCAAACTTGCTGGTGCCGGTATTGATTGTGTTGAGCATGAACCTCTAAGTAAAGATGATCCTTTACTTAATAATCCTAACATTATTATTACCCCCCACATTGGCGGTGGTGTTTCCGATATTGCTGATAATATAATTCCTATGTTGGTAGAAAACATGAAAAATCTAGCAAATGGAAAAGCGTTTAATTATGTAGTAAACAAACAATTTCTTAAATAAAAAGGAAGAAGGTATAAAATATGACAGTCCGTGAGTTTGCTAATGCCATGCTTTTATTATCTGTTTTTATGTTAATTGGTTATTTTGTTCGCGAAAAAATTAAGCCGCTACAAAAGTTGTTTTTACCATCATCCCTAATTGGTGGTGTAATATTGCTAATTCTAGGTTCCCAATGTCTAAATCTCATTACCGTCCCAAAAGCATTTAATAGTATGCCTTCAGTACTCATTGATATAGTAATGGCATCATTAGTTTTCGGTGTAAACTTTAATCGTGACAAAATAGGTGAATATCTTGATTATGTTTGTGTACCAATGCCGGCATACGGAATGCAAATGTGCGTAGGTACTGGGTTAGGATATCTGTTAAGTAAAATTTGGCCAGGTTTACCATTAGGCTGGGGCGTATTAGGCGTATTTTCTTTTCATGGAGGACATGGTACAGCAGCAGCAGCTGCTGCCTCTTTTGAAAAGTTAGGCGTTGAAGGAAATATGGCTATGGGCATGATTTTATCCACTATAGGTCTTATTGTTGCAATGGTAGTTGGTATGGTAATTGTTAACTATGGCGTCCGTAGAGGTTGGGCTACTTTCGTTAAAGAACCACAAAAGCAACCAGATTGGTTCTATGGTGGAGTTTTACCAAAAGAGAAACAAACCCCTACCGGTCATTTAGTTACTACCAGTATTAGCATCAATCACCTAGCCTTACAAGCCAGTTGGTTACTAGCTGCTTTGTTTGTAGGTCAAGAACTATTTAAATTTGTTGGTCTTTTCTGGCCAGGAATTAAGATTCTCCCCAGCGTTTTACGTGGTGTTATTGGTGGTGCTGTACTGTGGCAGTTAATCAAAATGGTTCATCTTCAAGATTATGTTGATTTGAAAACCATTAAATTACTCAGTGGTTTTATGTTGGAATTAGTCGTATTTACTGCAATGGCTACTTTAAATGTAAAGCTCATTGCCTCATATATTGTTCCAATAATGATTTTCTCTTTTGTTTTATGTGTTTTAACTATTCCGTTTGTCATGTTTGCTGCTAAACGTTTCTGCAAACATGAATGGTTCGAAAAAGCAGTAATGTGCTTTGGTGCTGCAACTGGTAATACTTCCACAGGATTAGCATTAGTACGTGCTGTAGATCCTGACTCCCAGTCTTCAGCTGGTGATACACATGGCGTTTATACCACTTTAACTTGCTGGAAAGATTCCTTTGTTGGATTAACTCCTGTTTGGTTAATGAGTGGCATCGGACTAACCATGGGCGTTGGTTTTGCTATAATGGTAACATTTATTGTTCTAGGTTTCGTATTCTTTGATGTAAAAAAACGAAAGGCATAGTTTGTTTTTAACTCAATATTTTCTTTCCAAAAAAACTCTTCTAAAGTAGAATTTTATTTCTATTCAGGAAGAGTTTTCTTTTTTCTTATTAGCCATATCTATTTTTTTAATTATTTTATTATCACTTAGTCAGTTCATAGCTCTTATCAAGATATTCCTTAACAATTTTCAGTGGCACTGTGCCATCCAATAGAATACTCATCCAGTGTCTCTTATTCATGTGGTAACCTGGAAAGAAGCCTTCTGAATCTGGTATCAGCTCAATGTCCTCGGCAGTAGCCTTCACATCCATGATCCATACTCCGCCCTCGCCACTTAAGCCGATAGCTTCTTTGGACACCATCATGATTACTGCGTACCACTTGCGATTGCGCCTGTGGCGCAAGACACAATAATCTGGATAGCGTTTCCAGAGATATTCAGGTTCAGTATTATATTGGCGTTTTGCGTAAGAAAGAATTTTTGTTTTCATGGGTTTGTCCTTATTAATTTTTCAACTTATCTTTAGCATATTTACAAACCATTTATATGTTTCATCAAGTATATCGTCTTGCGGAAAATAAAGAAACATACCTTTACGGCTTCTCGTTAAAATAACTCTATAAACATTCTTAATCAAAGTATCCTTATCCCTAATTTCTTTATCAAAATGCAAATTTGATTTAAGTTCCCATTTACCATTTTTAATATAGTAATCACCAATAAAGCTCACAATAGGGAATTCTAACTCTATACCTTGAATTAAAAATTCTGAAGCGCCTCGCGTTAATAAAGGTCCCTCATTCATATACCAAGAATATGCTTCTTCTGCTCTTATATAGCTTCCTCTATATTGCTTACCAAAATAATTATTTCCCTTAAGATGTGATGACACAACAATACCAGTATGACTTCCAATAAAATTTTTCTTTATATACTGTACTGTTTTTGGTAGACACTCCTTATCACGAAAATAATAGCACTTAAAACCTTGCTTAAGCATTTCACGGTACAAAGACCTGGCTCTGTCAATATCCAGAGCTAATATTGATTCTACCCACTGACTAACATCTATAAAATCGTTACGAATTGATGTTTTTAGCAAAAGTTCAGGAATAATATGACAGTTTTTTGTCTTTTTAAACTGAAAGCTATAATTTTCGGGAACATATACATCCCAATCAGTTTGACAATCAACAGCATCTGCCCACAATTTTATTCCCGCTTCTTCATACTTATGAATTGCTTGCCCATCTCCTATCAGACAGACTATAGTAACTTTACCATAATGCTCTGCTATTCTATCCCCAATGCGAAGTAGTAATGTTGCTTCTGTCTGATTTTTTTCTTTTTTATCTATATCCCACGCTCGTTGAGCTTCGTCAAAAACAATTATATTATTTACCGGTATAGTGCCTTCATGTGCATTTTCCTTAAATTTCTTCATCGACTGGATATAACTCCCGCCCTCCAAATCGACATTATTCGTTGACAAAGTATGCTGCAAAATATTTACCAGCGGATCATTGCCTGAAAGATATATAGGATTAAGTTTATCATTAGGGCATGCATGATCATAAACAGTTTTTAAGCCTACTAATGTTTTACCAGAACCAGGAACACCAGAAACAAATATAATACTTTTGTTAATATTATGATCATCAATAATATTATTAATTTTTGAAATGGTATCCTCTATATCTCCTTCACGAATAGTTTTGATGTTCGGAAGATTACCATCACGAAATAGTTGTAGTGTAGCTTCAGCTATGTTTTTTAACGGATGAAATGGCGATTTTACCCACTTATCGCACAGTTCATCAGCCATAGGAATTGCTTTTTCTAATTCATACTCAATTTTTTTCGTAAAGTTTATTGGACAAAGAATATCTACCAAATCATGATTACCAGTAGGGTCTCCTGGCGTATACACAAGATACGTAGACACCAACATGTCATTCTCTTCTGTCATATAGTGGTAATGAGTAATACTCTGCCCGTAGCCAGCAGCCTGTGCTATATCATCTCTTAAGACACGATTTTTCTCTTTAAACTCAAGAGAAAGTATTTTGTCCTTCGAAAGGATAAGAACATCCGCCCTTTTCAACGACTCTGGCATAACATATTCAAAAACGAGATGAAAATTTTGATATTTTTCCCCTCGTGGCAAATATTTGAATAAAAAATCATAGCAATCATCCCAAGATCTGTCATTTGCATTATCAACAGGCAAAGAGCATTCATCTTTTACAAAGTCATGACAAACATCAGTAAAATAATTTTTATTGTATTCTTCCCTAAACTTTCTAATTGTTGTTACTATTGCAGCTTTTCCCATAGAATTTTTCTTCCCCTTAGTTGTCTCATTAGACTAGACACATGCTTATATAACTACTTTGCAAAAGCATGTTTATTATCCTATCCGTTCCCCATTTTTCGATTTTTTATAATCATCACAGTTCTTTTATCCCTATACCCTTTAAATAGTTATATGTCTCATCATAGTATTCTGCTTTCCTTGTAACATCCTCAGGATTTCCCTTAGAGATATAAATTACAAAACCTTGTCTTGCACGAGTAAGTAATACTCTATAAGCATTTTTTAAATACTTTTTGCGCATCGGGTCATTTACATTCTGCCATTTCCCACCATAAAATCTATTGTAAGTAAAATTCCTACCATTGAATCTGTAATCGCCTTCCCAGGCAACAACTGCGTAATCTATTTCTAGTCCCTGAATTTCAAATTCAGAAGCAGCTAACTCTAATCCATAAGAAGAATCTACATCTTCTTTACCATCCAAGAACCATTTTTCAACATTTAAATTTTGTGGTGTTGTAACACCATCAGCGCGCAATCTTCCGCCCTGAGAACTGGCCACTATTCCATAGCGCTCAGTACCACGGCTCTTATGTTTAACCCATTCTTTAGCTTTATTTATATCTCTTGTTAAATAGATTGGATATTCTTTGCTAATTTCAGCATATAGTCCTTTTGCCTGTTCAGCATCACCATCAATAAGTGCTTTAGCGAATTCTGATACTTTTTCATTTCTAAAACTTCTCATTGAGACTGCCAGATGCAATTCTGGGCAAGGAACTGGCTTGTTTTCCATACTGTTTAACTTTTCTTCTACATTGCCTTCCGTTAAATATTCTGTGCCTTTCATTTGATCAGAATAATATACATGCCAGTCTCTAAAATGATCATTTACCGCTGTAAACCATTGTTCTATGCCAGCTTCACCTTTATTAATTTCTTGTCCACCGCCCACCAAACATATCACTACCGTCCAATCGTCGTGTCTATCCATATATTCAATTAAGCATTCAGGTTCAGACATAGAAAAATCAGGCACACCCATTTTTGTCTTCATAAAAGTAGACAATTGGCTCTGTGTCCATGCTCTTTGTGCTTCATCAAAAATAGCTATTCTATCAACTGGCGGTTCTGTCGATTCAACTGCTTGATTTCTAAACAAATATATCATTTGGATAAAGCTCTTTGTTTCCCTATAAATAGCACTTTTAACTGGCCTATTTTTTATTACTTCGGAATTATATTTTTCTATTTCGGTATCATACCTATCACGTGTTAATGCTTCACGCAAAACAGCCACAAGTGGGCCATTACCAGATAAAAATACGGCATGTCCTTCATTAGTCATTCCAATATTATGACGATAACTAGCAACATTTAAACCAACTAATGTCTTTCCTGCCCCTGGAACTCCTGTAACAAAACAGATTGATTTTTCTTTCTTGTTTTTACTTCTTTCAATTATATGTTCTATGCATTTTGTAGTTTTTTCTAAGTCTGCATTACTTGCAGATTTATGTGTAATTTCTTCAACACCATGGCCGCTATACAAAGCACGTGCTGCCTCAATTATTGTTGGTGTTGGTTTATAAGGAGAGTTTAACCAAGCAAAAGGATCAACAACTTTTTCGCCGCTATTTTGTTCTAAAATACTATAAATCTCTTTTTCTAACGTTTCTTTATTGCAATATACAACTTCTGCAATCTTATCTATAATACGAAGCGTATTTTTGTGCTCTGGTGCTTCAGTACATACTAAGATAGGAAACAAATCTATGTTGTGACTAGCTTCATGAAAGTTGTGCAAATCTAAAGCGTAATCCATAACCTGATCTTTTGCATATGCTGGATATTCTGTTTCGCCAACCTTGAATTCTACAACAAAAACAATATTTTGAAAGATTAGGATAGCATCTACTCTTTTTCCCATTCTTGGAATAGAGTATTCGAAGGCAATCAGTCCGTCTCCCACTCCCTCTAAAACATTTTTTAATATACTAATTTCTTCTTCCCATGCTTCGCTTTGCAAAGCATTAAGATCATACTCTCTAAAATTTTTAGCTATTTCCCCAAATATTTCGGTGTTACTTTCTTTTAAAAATGTAGCAATACTTTTAGCATAACAAGCCCTTACTAAACAATTGGCCATTGTCTCCACGCTTCCCTTTGTTCGCTATTTTTTCTTGCTCATAACAATTTATTCTTACCTTACTCCCCACTCAACCTCTTCACAATCTCCCAATCTGCCGGAGCCCATTCCAATGTGGTTATCTTGCTTGGCTCCATCCATTTAAATTCAATATGCTCTTTCATAACAAAATCAGGCTTTTCCACATAGCACTTAAAGGTGTACAACGTGATGGAAAAGTCTGGATATTCATAGTTAATGGTCATAAAGCTGTCGCTTTCTTTAATAGCGACCT
>Ga0268357_101468_pt1 | contig 15378 bp, 15 predicted proteins | sample BioMet10_FD_192466 | JGI IMG/M metagenome (GOLD analysis project Ga0268357, IMG submission 192466) | Sewage microbial communities from Oakland, California, United States - Biofuel 10 (Illumina Assembly) | ecosystem: Engineered > Wastewater > Sewage > Unclassified | place: USA: California... | reverse complement strand
TTGTTAAGTCAGTTACTAAAAATTCGTTCATAGTGATAACATTATATCACATGGGTAATTAACAGTTGACTATTGGCGAAGTTTTAGATACTATGAAAATAGTTTATAAACGAGGCGGATAAAAAATGAACATAAAAAAAATATTTTTAACAATGGTCTTGTGTATGCTTCCTTTCCAGTTTGCTCTGGCAAAAAGCGCTCCTGTCGATAATTGGAAGATTTTGGCTACGACTTCGTCAGGAATCTATTCTTATGATGATACTAGCTTGAAATCAATTCCGGCTAACGTGCCACCTAAGGATATCATTATCATGGCTGCGGATGCTTCCTCAGTGATTACGGACAAAAATTTCCTAGGCCTTTTGGGTGATACGTATGGTAAAAAAATAAAAAAGAACGATCAGCCTAACAAGGTTTATTTACATGTGGAAATGAATCTTACGGATCATACCTACAGAATAACGGAGGCTTCTGTTTGGACGGAAGCTAATAAGCAAATTGAAAAGAAAAAATTGAAGACTAAATTTGCACCGATTTTGGCCAATACTTTTGTGGCAGCCTTGTTTGATAAGGCGCAAGAAAAAGTAAAGGCTTGGCAGGAACCAATGAAGACTGATGACAAAGTAGCTACAGATAGGAGATAAGCATGAAGATAAGAGGCTTTGAAAAAATCAGCAAGTATAAAGACATAGAGTTTAAGATGCCGGCCAGGCAAACCGCCAGGGCTGCAGGCTACGATTTCTGCGTACCTGAGGAGATTGTCTTGGAACCGGGTAAGTTAGTGATGGTTCCTACCGGAGTAAAGGCTTATATGCAGGCAGATGAATATTTAGGCATGCACATTCGTTCCAGCATGGCGGTAAAGAAGAGTCTTTGCTTAGTTAACAACGAGGGTATCATTGATGCTGATTACTATAATAATCCTGATAATGAGGGCCATATCATGTTGGCCATCATTAACAAAGGACAGCAACCCTTAACCTTAGCCAAGAATGAGCGAATTGCCCAGGGTATTTTCTATAAGTTTTTATTAGCAGATGAGGATAAACAGTCTGCCAAGCAAGAACGCAGTGGTGGCTTTGGCAGCACAAAGTAACAAGAAATTAAGAAAATCAAATAAATTTTAAAAAAATGTAAATTTTGGGTTGACAAGACCAAATGAAATGCATATACTGTATACAAGTAATTTAACTTAATTGAATGTTAAAGGATAGAGGCGCGGGAAATAATAGTACTTTCTTGAGGGGCACCTTCGAGGGAAAGGAAAGGATTACCGCCGAAACAATGATGTAGGCATACGTCAGGGTTGGGTCGTTAGCAAATAGTTAACGGACTGTCGCCATTATGGTGGAGAGCTATCATGACATGTTTTTACTTAACTACCAATGTAGGTAAGCGAGCACAAGCCATTGAGACCTCTCAATGGCTTTTTCTTTTAACAGAATTTAACAGAAAGGATGCAAAAATATGATTAAGGTCTTAGTAAATGGAGCTTTAGGCAAGATGGGCAATACAGTTGCTAGAACAGTGTTGCAGCAAAAAGACATGGAATTAGTTGGAGCAGTTGATGTAATGGGAGGCGCCGGCAAAGCTGTAGAAGGTCATCCCATTGACAACAATTTACAAGAGGCCATCAATAAATATAAACCTCAGGTAGTTGTAGACTTTACCAGACCTGATGCAGTAATGGGAAGCCTGCGTACTGTTCTTAACTCTCATGTTTGTGCCGTAGTTGGTACAACAGGCTTTACCAAAGAAATGTTGGCTGAGGTTAAGGAGCTGGCAGAAAAAAATCAAGTTGGTGCTTTGGTTTGCCCCAACTTTGCCATGGGTGCAGTACTGATGATGCGTGTCTGCAAAGAAATCGCTAAGTACTTCCCACAGGTTGAGATCATTGAAATGCATCATGATCAAAAAGTTGATGCTCCCAGTGGTACAGCAGTATTAACCGCACAGATGATGGCTGAAGCCAGAGGCGGTTATGTAGCACAGGGTCGGCAGGACGAACAAGAAAAGTTGCCAAATGTTAGGGGAAATGATTTTGAAGGTATGAGAATTCACAGTGTTAGATTACCTGGTTTTGTAGCTTCTCAGGAAGTAATTTTTGGTAGCATGGGTGAAACCTTGAAAATCAGAAATGATTCCATTAACAGAGATTGTTACATGCCCGGTGTAATGCTTGGTATTAGAACCATGGTTAGTAAGGTTGGTCTAAGCTATGGCTTGGATTCAATTTTGAAATAATGTAGCAAAACTTCACAGTTTATTGCCACGGGCGTCTGGCGCCATGCGGCCGGCTTTACGGAGCCGAACTTATTTCCTGGCCGGTCCTCGGCGAGGCCGCCCTAAGGCAAATAAACTGTGACTTACTGATTGCAACAAACAGTGAACCACATAAGTTTCTAAAATTATTCTATTATTTTAAGGGGGATTTTACAGATGAAGAATTATAATTTAGCAATATTGGGCGCTACCGGCGCAGTTGGACATGAGTTCATTAAGCTGTTAAACGAAAGAGATTTTCCTTTTAGCAATTTAAAATTATTGGCTTCCTCCCGTACCGCAGGTTCTGAATTAGTGGTACGTGGTAAGACCTATAAGGTTGAAGAGTGCAAAGCTGATTCTTTTAACGGTATTGATGTAGCATTATTTGCCGGCGGTCCTATTAGTAAGGAATTCGCTCCTATTGCTGTTAAGGCCGGAGCTGTAGTAATTGATAACTCCAGTACTTATCGTATGGATCCTGAAGTTCCCCTGATTGTTCCTGAAGTTAATCCTCAAGCTATCTTGAAACACAAAGGCATTATTGCTAACCCTAACTGCTCAACCATTATCATGGTCATGGCCTTAAAACCCTTATATGACCTGTCTCGTATTAAGAGAATTATCGTTTCCACTTACCAAGCTGCTTCCGGTGCAGGAAAAGATGGCCTGGATGAACTGGAGAAACAAATTAAACAAGCTGCTGCCGGTGAAGAAATGCAAGCTAATATATTCCCCGGTGCTGCCTTCCCTAAACATTATCCCTTGGCTTTAAACCTCATTCCTCATATTGATGTATTCCAGCCTAATTTGTACACCAAGGAAGAAATGAAAATGGTTAACGAAACCAAGAAGATTTTTGATGACTATGAAATGGGTATTACCGCAACAACTGTACGTGTACCTGTGTACAGAAGCCATAGCGAATCTGTTAACGTAGAATTGGAAAAGGAAGTTAGTCTGGAAGCCATGAGAGAAGCACTAAGCAAGTTCCCTGGCGTAGTACTCCAAGATGATCCTCAAAACCAGATTTACCCAATGCCCTTATATACCTCCGATAAAAACGACGTATATGTAGGCCGTTTACGTAAAGATGAATCCGCACCCCGTTGCTACAACTTCTGGTGCGTAGGCGATCAGATCCGTAAAGGTGCAGCACTGAACACCATGCAAATTGCTGAAGTTATGATTAAGAATGGTTGGCTATAGAAAATAAGCATACTCGCTTAAAACAAATAATAGCGATTTGAACAAACATAAACTTAGGAGAACAATATTAAATGAAAATAATCGTTCAAAAGTTTGGCGGTACTTCCGTAGCCTCAGTAGAAGCTAGACAAGCAGTACTGAAAAAAGTTAACGAAGCAATTACCAATGGCTTTGCACCTGTAGTTGTTGTTTCTGCCATGGGCAGAAAAGGCGCTCCCTATGCTACTGATACCCTAATTGGCGTCTTAAAAGAAGCCAATGCCAAAGTATTACCCCATGAATTAGATTTGCTAATGGCCTGTGGTGAAATTATTTCTTCCTGCGTCATGGCTGCTACCCTGCAAGCAGCAGGCATCAAAGCCAAAGCCTTAACTGGCGGCCAAGCAGGTATGGTTACTGATTCCAACTATGGCGAAGCTAAAATCAAAAACATTCGTACAGGCTATTTAATGAGTCTCTTAGAAGAAGGTATTGTTCCTGTCATTTGCGGTTTCCAAGGTGAAACAGAAGACTTGGCAGATATCACTACCTTAGGCAGAGGCGGTAGCGATACCTCCGCCGCAGCTTTTGGTGCAGCCCTAGATGCTGACATGGTGGAAATTTATACTGACGTGGAAGGTGTTATGACTGCCGATCCACGCATTGTAGAAGATGCCAGAATCATGAAACAAATCTCTTATGGTGAGATTTGCGAAATGGCTCACCAGGGTGCTAAGGTTATTCATCCCAGAGCAGTTGAAATCGCCATGGCTCACAACACACCGATGGTAGTTAAATCTACCTTCTCTGATGCACCAGGCACGTTGATCTCCGGCGCCATTACCAATAAGGTAGTAGAAAAAGATGGCGTAAAAAGCAAACATATTGCCAGCGGCGTAGCTAATCTGATGGGCATTGCCTTATTTAATGTTACTTTAGCTAACGATGATACCTCTAATGGCAAGAAGCTGCTAGATACTCTGGCAGAAAATGGCATTAGTATTGGCAGCATTAGCTTACAACCTAATTCCATTAGTTTTGCGGTTTATAATCCTGATGCAGAAAAAACCAATAAGGTTTTGAAACTGCAAGGCTATAAATATCATTATGTACCGGAGTGTGCTAAGGTTTCCGTGGTAGGAACCGGCATGGGCGGAGTTCCCGGTGTTATGGCTACTTTCGTTTCAGCTTTAACAGGTCAAAATATTCAAATTATGCAGACAACTGATTCTAATACCACAATTTCTGCTATAATCAAGGAGAAAGATGTTAGTCAAGCGGCTAACGCTTTGCATAAGGCTTTTAAATTATAGGAAGGTGAATTTATGAAGAATCCATATTTTGGTAGATTAATTACAGCAATGGTTACACTTTTCAATGCAGATGGTTCTGTAAATATTGCCGGCACTGCCGACTTTGCGGAATGGTTGATTGAACATGGTTCTGATGCAATCTTGGTTTGTGGTACAACAGGCGAAGCTCCTACTATTTCTGTAGAAGAGAAAAAAGAGTTGTTTGCTGCTGTCCTCAAAAAGATTAACCACAGAGCACCGGTAATTGTTGGCACAGGCTCCAATGATACTGCCGGTACCATTAAGATGACTCAGTTGGCTGAATCCTGGGGAGTAGATGGTGCCTTGTGTGTAGGACCTTATTACAACAAGCCTACTCAAGAAGGCTTCTATCAACATTTTAAAGCAATTGCTAATTCTACTAAATTGCCTATTATTGTTTACAACGTTCCCGGTCGTACCGGCTCCAATATTTTGCCAACTACCATAGCTCGTTTGGCTAAGGATTGCAAGAATATCGTAGCTATTAAGGAAGCCGCCGGCAATGTGGCACAAACTGCTGAATTGTATCGTGTAGTTCCTAAAGAATTCTCTATCTACAGCGGTGATGATGGCTTAATTCTTCCCTTTATGTCAGTGGGAGCTACCGGACTAATTTCCGTACTGAGCAATGTAGGCGGAGAATTATTGCAGGAATTAATGCAAAGCTATGAAAAGGGCGATGTACAAAAGGCTAAGGATCTTAACGCTAAGATGGTGCCACAAGCTAAGGCTATGTTTATGGTAACCAATCCTATTCCTGTTAAAGAAGCAGTTACAATGCTTACTCCTTTCAATGCCGGACCATATAGATTGCCTATGTGTCCTATGAGCGCAGAAGAGAAAGAAAAGTTTACGAAGTTGTTGATTGAAACAGGCTTAAAGAAATAGGACGGCGCCTACAGGCAGACGCTGACCTCCTGAGAATTTTTTTAAGACTGACCAATTTTAATATGACAAACAAGAAAGAACACTATCTGGCGGGGTAGTGTTCTTTTGCGTTTAATATATAAATCATGCTATAATAATATGAAGTATGTAAGGAGGTATAATTTATGAAAATTAGAGAAACAGTCTCTCCTGACAAAGCCAAAACCAGGGTATATTTTTTAGCTACCGAGAATGTTAAAAGTCTAGCCAAGCTACCCATGGGTAATTTTATAGCTAAATTAGTCCAAACAGAGAAAGATAGTACTAAAGAAGGTAAGCTTACTACAGCTTTCTATCAAGGACAGGGTCAAATAAAAAAGCTGGTGCTAGCCGGAGTAGGCAGCTTGGAAACAGATGGTGCGGCTAAATTACGTACTATTGCCGGTACCGTAGCCAGAACCTTAGCTGCAGAGAAAACAGGGGGTAAGGCCGACGTACTTACTTCTTTTGCCTTAACGCCTGAGTACTTAACTGCTTTAGCAGAAGGGTTGGCTTTAGGCTCTTATGCTTTTAGAGAATGTAAAACATCTAAGGAAGTTTTTCTGCCCTGTGATTATACCATTGTAACCACTTTGCCGAAGGCAGGGCATCTTGTTAAACAAACAGAAGTACTGACAAAAAATGTTTGCCTGGTAAGAGATTGGGTTAATTTTCCCAGCAATTACTTCTATCCGGAAGTTTTTGCCAAGCTTGTTCAGGACTTTGCTAAAGAATCAAAACTGTACTGTGAAATTTTAAACAAAAAAGATTTGGAAAAGAAAAAAATGGGAGCCATTTTGGCCGTAGGCCAGGGCTCTATACATGAACCCTGTATGATTACCCTTAAATACCAGGGCGCAGGAAAGGATAAACCCTATATTGCCTTTGTAGGCAAGGGCGTTTGCTTTGACAGCGGTGGTATTTCCTTAAAACCAGGTCAAGGTATGGGAGACATGAAGGATGATATGGGTGGAGCCGGAGCTGTTATCGGTGCCGTTAAAACCATTGCTGAACTGAAATTACCGGTGAATGTGATGGCTGTAGCAGGCTGTGTGGAGAACATGCCCAGTGGTAACTCTTATAAGCCGGGTGATGTCATTACCTCAGCCAGCGGTAAAACTATTGAAGTAGCTAATACAGATGCGGAAGGCCGCATAGTATTGGCTGATGCTGTATGGTATGCTTGTGAGCAGGGAGCTGCCAAGGTTATTGATTTAGCTACGTTAACAGGTGCCTGCCTTGTTGCTTTAGGTATGCATACTGCAGGTGTTTTGACTAACGATACGAATTTTTCCGATCAGGTTATTGCCGCAGGCAAAAAGGTAGGCGAAAACTATTGGCTTCTGCCTTCTTTACCGGATGTGCGCAAGCTGCTTAAAGCTACCACCGGTGATGTTTTAAACGAAACAGGTAGATGGGGTGGTACCATTAGCGCCGGTTTGTTTATCGAAGAATTTGTAAAGCCTCATACACCCTGGGTACATTTAGATATTGCAGGTCCTGCTAATGCCGAGAAAGCCGAAGGCTATTGGTCTCGCGGCGGAACCGGTTTTGGTGTAGCAACGTTAGTACAACTAGCTAAGGAGCTCTAAAAATGTTAGCTGATCTGCATATTCATACTGTTTTTTCAGACGGTATTTACACACCGGAGCAAATTCTTGACAGAGCAGAGCAGGTAGGCATTAAAGCTATTGCCATTACCGATCACGATAATACTAATGCTCATGACAGAACCAGGAAATATCTGGCGCAAAAAGGCTATGACCTTAAATTTATTCCCGGTGTGGAAATTGATACTTTTTATGGCAGTCAAGACTATAATGTTCATGTCCTAGGTTTTTACTTTAATGCTGCTGACCAACTGCTTCAGGAAAAGCTGGCCTGGACAGGTGCAGGCAGGGTAAGAAGAATTAGTAATATTATCCAAAAGATTTATAATCTGGGCTATAACATTTCCTTAGAAGATGTTAAAAAGGAAGCAAAGCTCAGCATGAGTATAGGCAGACCTCATATTGCCAGGGTAATGGTCCGGAAGGGTTATTTTCCTTCCATCAATGAAGTCTTTTCTACTCTTATTGGCGAAGGTAAGCCTTGCTATTGCAAGCAGGATAAGCTTACTCCCCAAGAGGCAGTTAAGGTTATCCATCAGGCAGGAGGCATTGCTTCTTTTGCTCATCCCAGTGAAGTAGGGAGCACAGAAGTTGTAGATGAAATTTTAGACAAGTCTGAATTTGATGCCATTGAGGTTTGGCATCCTTCCGCGCAGAAAGCACACGAAACGGAGCTTTGGCTAAAAAAAGCTAAAGAACGTGGTCTTATGACCAGTGGCGGAAGTGATTTTCATGGTGATCCCAGAAGATTTCCTTCCCAGCTGGGCGTTTTTGAAGTTCAGTATGCAGATGTTGCAGATATTATTAACTATAAATAAGTAAGGAGGAAGCGTCATGAAGGTAGTTGCTTTTGTGGGACCTAGTGGTACCGGTAAGAGCTACAGAGCTATCGGTGTAGCCCATAAACATGGTTGTGATGCCATCATAGACGACGGACTTCTAATTGAAGGCACGAAAATATTGGCCGGGACTTCTGCTAAAACAGAACAGAATAAAGTCCAAGCCGTAAAGCGTGCTATTTTCATGGAAAAAGATCATTGTGCTTTAGTTAAGGCAGCCTTAGCTAAAAGCAATATTCAATGTATCCTGGTCATTGGTACTTCTGATAAAATGGTCAATACTATTTGTACAAGGCTGGCGTTACCTCAACCGGCTTCTTATGTACACATTGAAGATATTGCTTCCAAGCATGAAATGAACAAGGCCAGAGAAACAAGAATTAAAGAAGGCAAGCATATTGTTCCTGTGCCAACCATTGAATTAAAGCCCCACCTTTCAGGTGTGCTGGTAGATTTGCCACATCGGCTTTTTGGACGTAAGAAGAGTCATGTTGATGTGCCGGACAAATCCATTGTGCGTCCTGCCTTTAGCTATTATGGCAAAATTACCATGAGTGATTCCATTGTTAATGATATTGTAAAAATTGTTGTTGCCAAGAAAAAGCAACAGGTGGACAAGCTTTCCTCCATCAGGGTCCAAAGACCTACCGATGCCAATAAGGGTATGACAATTTACCTGGAACTAGTTTTATTTTATGGCGTGGATATTTTTGGCACGGTGAAGATACTGCAAAACAAAATTAAAGAAAAAGTTGAAATGATGACTTCCATGCCGGTGCGAAATGTAAATGTGTCCATTCGTAGCTTAACGGTAAAAGAGGAAGAAATTCCTACTATAAAAGAATCTTAGGAGAGTGTACTATGGCCAAACTTTATGTAGAACCCTTTAGTGGTATTAGTGGCAATATGCTCATGGGAGCCTTGTTTGATTTAGGTGCTTCCTTGCCCAAGGTCAAAGCAGAGCTGGCAAAATTAAAAATTGGCAAATACGAATTAATCTACGAAAAAGTTGACAAGTGTGGTATCCGTGCCACCCATTTTGATGTAAGACTGGGTGAAGTGGAGACTGCAACCTTTGCTGAGAAAGCTGATTATCAGCAGGATGAGGCTAAGCTTGTGCATGTGCAGGCTGCTGAATTAGCCGAACATCATGAACACGAACATCATGAGCATAGAAATTTAGGAGATATTCTGGGCATTATTAACAGCTCCGGATTATCTGACAATATCAAAGAAAAAGCTAGCCTGATTTTCACTCAGCTGGGCAAAGCAGAAGCCAAGGTGCATGGTAAAGCCTTGGAAGAAATCCATTTTCACGAGGTTGGTGCAGTAGATACTATCATAGATGTAGTAGGCTGTTTGCTAGCCTTAGAAGATTTGCACATTGACAAAATTTATGTCAGTACCATGCAAACCGGTCGAGGCTTTGTGCGTTGTGCCCATGGTCTTATGCCTATACCTGCTCCAGCTACGGCAGAGCTTTTAAAAACTTTACCTTACTATCAAGGTGAGATTGATAAAGAGCTTGTTACTCCTACCGGTGCAGTTTTAATGTGCGTTTTGGCTCAGCCTACCCCTAATAAGCCTGCTGATTTTACTACCAGTGCCATCGGTTATGGCGCAGGAACCTGGGATTTAGCTATACCTAATGTTTTACGCGTGTATATAGATAAATCCGAACCCGCTAAAATTCAGGCAGAGGATTTGTTAATTGCTGAATGTAATTTAGATGACGTGACAGGAGAAATCTGTGGTTATACTGTAGAAAAATTAATGGCGCAGGGTGCCATGGATGCCTGGTATACACCTATCTATATGAAAAAATGCCGCCCTGCTTATAAGCTTTGTGTTTTATATCAACGCTCTATGCAGGAGGTTTTTGAACACATTATTTTTACGGAAACATCTACACTTGGCTTACGTTATTATCCTGTGAACAGAACTGTGTTGACCAGACATTTTTTCACAGTTACCATTCCTCAAGGAGAGGTAAAGGTGAAGGCTGGTTACTACAAAGGCATTTTAGTTAACCTGGCGCCGGAATATGAAGAGTGTGCTTTCCTGGCTAAGAAGGCCAATACATCCTTACAAGAAATCATGACACAAGCAATTGAAGAGGGTAGAAAAATTGCCAAACGAAAACTTTGAAGAATATATTATTTTATTGCAGGAAAAACTCAAAAGCTTGGTAACAGAACCTATCAAGGTTAAAAAAATTAACTATGGTGAGCAATTAATTCTACAAAACCACAAAGAAAAAGTTATCCTGTCTGTCTATAACGGCAAGAAGGGACGTAAAATGGTGTGGGGAGGGCAGGCTGGCGCCTTACAGCAAGCTGCGGCTACGCTGGTAGAGGGTGCCACGGCTTGCTTTACTCCAACTGTTTCAGAAAAGCCACACCACTTATCTTTGCTAACTGACTGCCCGGGCTTTGATTTTCTCTGGGCCGGCAGTGATGAATCCGGCAAAGGTGATTTCTTTGGCCCGCTGGTAGTTGCAGCCGTTTTGATTAATCAGGATATTGCCAAAAAGCTGTATAATTTTGGCGTACGCGATAGCAAGGAATTAACGCCCCAGCGCATTACAGAATTAGCAGAAAAGATTGAAGCGTTAGCTCCTTTGCATGTAGTAATGGCCTTAAAGCCTGAGGACTATAATGTACGCTATGCCCAAATGAAGGCTAAGGGCTATAATCTAAACGATCTTTTAGCAGCAGGGCATGTGGCTGTTTTAAGGAAAGTCCTGGCCGCAGATAAGCAGTGTCACTTTGCTTTGGTTGATAGATTTTCCCAACAGAATAATATAGAGAAGGCTTTGCATGAAACCTTTCCTAATCTAACGGTAGTGCAACAACCTAAGGCTGAAGAGGATATGGCTGTAGCTGCCGCTTCAATTTTGGCCAGAGCAAAATTCGTTAGCATCATGGCAGAGTTGTCAAACCTGGCCGGCATGGAATTGCCCAAGGGTGGAGGAGAGCAGGCTACGGCTTGTGCCAAAAAAATATTTGCTAATCAGGGTGAAGAGTTTTTAAATAAATTGGTTAAGAAGCACTTTGCCAATTATCTTCGGCTTAAGGACTAAGCTGTGAGGTGATTTTTAGTTTCAGCAAGATAAGTAGATAAGTGATATAATATTAGCAGCACTAAAATACAAGGATTTATCCTTAAGTTTGGTGGTTAAAGAATGAATAAACAGTTATTACGGGTGTTATGCATATTATTTGTAATAGTAATAGGCATTTCTGCAGCAGTAATATACTTTACATTTGACAGAAGAGCTTTTGAATATTTAGCCATGTTCCAGCCATGGTATCTTTTGCTTGCTTTTGCTACGGTTTTTATAGGCTTGTTTTTTGATGCAACCAGGTTAATTACCTTAACCAAATTGTCAGATGAAAACATTAGCTATAAACATGTTTTAAACGTAGTTTTAAGCAATTATTTTTTGGCTCTGTTAACACCGGGGCAAAGTGGTGGCGGTATCGCCCAGCTGATGTTCCTAAAAAGAGCCGGAGTGCCTGTGGCTAAGGCTACTGTGATTATTATCGTGAGGATATTTATGTCCATTTTATTCCTCATGGTAATCATGCCTTTGGTATTTTTCCTTGACCCATCCTTGGTTTCAGGCTTGCCTACAGGGGTGCTGGTACCTATGTGTGTGCTCTTTATCGTCTTGCCCCTTATGTTAGTTCGCTTCGTTTATACAGGCAGAATGGAAAGATGGCTGATGCGTTTTTGCATGCGCTTTTCTGCCCAAAAACAAGAAGCTATATTTTTGTGGTATAGAGATTTCCAACAGGCTATGTTTTTATTAGGCAAGCACCCTAAAATGGTTTTCAGGACTTTTATTGAATCAGGTATTAGCTTGTTGTTTATTTATTCAGTGGTACCAATTTGTATGTTGGCTTTTGACATTGAGTTTAATTGGAGCGTAGTCATGAGCCGTATGTGCTTATTGAATCTTGTTCTTTATTTCACACCGACGCCCGGTGGGGCAGGTGTAGCCGAAGGCGGGTTCTTATTACTCTTTAATTCTTTGGTACCTAGCGGCCTGGCAGGCGTACTGGCAGTATTATGGCGTTTCTTTTGTGAGTATGTACCCTTTGGCCTAGGTGGCATTGTTACCATCAGGGCTTTTGGTACTGATGTAATTACACAAATTCGTTCCCGGAGGAATATAGAATAATGAAAATTTTGGTAACCGGCGGAGCAGGCTTTATTGGCTCTCATGTTTGTGAAGAATTGCAAAAGAATTATGCTGAGGCTGAAGTTACAGTTTTGGACAATTTGTCTACAGGCTCTAAGGAAAACGTGCCCCCTAGTTTTAAGCTTGTCCAAATGGACATGAGAAGTCCAGAGCTGCTTGCTTTCTTCGCAGCAAATAAGTTTACCAAGGTAATTCATTTGGCAGCCCAGACTTTAGTTCCTACTTCTTTAAAAGATCCTGCCTTAGATGCTGATCTTAATGTTATGGGTTTAATCAATGTACTGGAAGCTGCCAGACGTACCGGAGTGTCCTCAGTAATCTTTTCCTCCAGTGCTGCAGTCTATGGTGATAATGCTCACTTGCCGCTAAGGGAAACCGAAAGGCTGCTTCCCACTTCTTTTTATGGCCTTACTAAAGCTGTAGCAGAAGAGTATTTAAGGCTTTACCACGATCTTTATGGTCTTAATACGACGGTGTTGCGCTTTGCCAATGTGTACGGCGAGAGGCAGGGCATGTCAGGTGAGGGTGGAGTAATTAGCATTTTTGCCAAGAAGTTGGCTCAGGGTGAAAAGATTGAAGTGTTTGGTGATGGTAATCAAACCAGGGATTTTGTTTATGTGAAGGATATTGCCAAAGCTCTTTGCTTGGGACTTAGTCATGAAGGCTATGGTATATTTAATGTTTCCACAGGCCAGGAAGTTTCTCTCAATAAATTGATTGAAGTCTTTGAAAAAGTCATGAAGAAAAAACCTCATGTAGAATATCTTAAAGTACGTCCCGGGGATATTTACCGTTCTGTCTTGTCTAATGTAGCTATTGGGAAAGCTTTAGGCTTTACCCAATTTACTTCTTTAGAGGTGGGGCTCAAGGCTACGTGTGGATTTTTTGAATATTCTCGAAAATAAATGAATTTGAATTTGCTTGCTAAAATTGTGACAAAATTGTATACTGTATGTGTAATTAGAGGGGTAACGAAGCCTAATAGTTGGGGGTGGTTTTAAGAGGTTTCCTTAGTAACGGTCTTACTCAGATGTAGAAATTAAATCATAGGAGGGAATTTTATGAAAAAATTTTTAGCATTCTTGATGGCATGTATGGTTATGGGCACCTTGTTCGCAGGTTGCGGCGGTGGTGCAGACACAAAGAAAGATGCAGGCAAAGCAGCTGCTCCTGCAGCTGGCGGTAAGAAATTCATTAACATTGCAACCGGCGGTACTTCCGGTGCATATTTCCCAATCGGTGGCGCTATTGCCGATATCCTGAATAAGAACGTTAAAGGCGCTAATGCTAGTGCACAGAGCACCGGTGCTTCTGTAGCTAACATTAACCTGTTAAAACAAGGTAAAGTTGATTTGGCATTAGTTCAAAACGATATTTCCAGCTACGCAGTTAACGGTACTGAAATGTTCAAGGACAAAAAAGTTGATTCCATTAAAGCTTTGTGCACCTTGTATCCTGAAACTGTACAAGTTTTGACTGTTGATGGAACCGGTATTAAAACCTTAAACGATGTTAAGGGTAAGAGAGTTGCAGTAGGTGCTGCAGGTTCTGGAACTGAAGCTAACGCTCGTCAGATTCTGGCTGCTTATGGTATTACCTACAATGATATTAAAGTTCAATACTTATCCTTCGGCGAAGCATCCGGCGCTTTGAAAGATGGTAACGTTGATGTAGCATTCGTAACTGCTGGTTTCCCAACAGCTGCTATTCAAGATATCGCTTCTCAAAACAAGGTTGTTATGCTTCCTGTTGATGCAGATAAAGCATCCGCTTTAATTGCTAAGTATCCTTTCTATACCAAGGTTACTATTCCTGCTAAGACTTATGCTAGCCAAGACAAGGATTGCCCTGCAGTTGCTATTCGTTGTATGTTGGTTGTTAGCGACAAGATGGATGATCAAACTGCCTATGATATCGTAAAGGCTATTTATACTAACGTGGATCGTTTGAAAGCAGCTCATAAGGCTTGCGCCGTTGTAAGCAAGGCTACCGGTAAAGATGGTGTTTCCATAAAGATGGCTGCCGGTGCTGATAAATTCTTCAACGAGAAATAAGTTTAGTTTATGAGCAGTATTTGTCTTAAACGTGACCGGAGTCCGGCTGAATCCGGACCTCGGTCACTTTTCTGTGTATTTCTTTTAGTGGCAGCTATTTTAATAGCAGGTATTTGCTGGTATGGAAATCAGTTAGTCCTTTCGGTTATACCGGAGGACAACCTAAAAATATATCGATTTTCAACCCACGTGGGTGACGAGTGGTATTATACTTATATTCATTCTGTGCAACGGACTCCATGTGATGAATACTTTACCATTAAAGGTGTCAATGACATGGTTATGACTCATACCATTTATCAATCTTATGGTGTAGGGTTGCCTTGTTATCCTGACGACGGAAAATTTACTCTGACAAAGGATGGTCACTTTATCTTGGAAATGAACCGTCCCTTTAAGAACGTAGTCTTAAGAACTCATGAAATACCCCAACAAAGGCTATTTATTCACGGTCAAGAATTACCTATTTATAAGCTTTATCCATCTGGTACGTTAGTAACGGTGGAGGTGACCAAACGTTATCAAGTTTGGTTCAAATAGGAAGGGAGGATTATGTTCCATGACAGAAATGGAAGAAATAAAGAAAGACGCAAGTGCAGCAGAAGCTGATGTTAAAGGTGCTCCCAAAGCCATGTCTGCTGATGAGGTTCTGGAGAAATTTGACCCAGAGTCAGGTAAACGTAAATTAACCGGCGTCTGGGATAAAATTGTTTCAGCAATTTGTATTCTCTTTGCACTTTTCCAATTATATACAGCAACCTTTGGTGTTTTGGATGCCATGCTGCAAAGAGCAATCCACTTGTGCTTTGGTTTGGTATTAATCTTCTTGTTATATCCTGCTTCCAAAAAGTGGGATAAAACCAAGATGAATCCTTTAGATGTTATTTTCTCTATTGTTGGTGCAGCTGTTACCTTGTACATTGTTGTAGAATATCAACAATTGGTATTGCGTGCCGGCATGAATACCCAAACCGACTT
>Ga0268357_101467_pt1 | contig 15393 bp, 10 predicted proteins | sample BioMet10_FD_192466 | JGI IMG/M metagenome (GOLD analysis project Ga0268357, IMG submission 192466) | Sewage microbial communities from Oakland, California, United States - Biofuel 10 (Illumina Assembly) | ecosystem: Engineered > Wastewater > Sewage > Unclassified | place: USA: California... | reverse complement strand
ACACCACGATCACACGTGGCTTGGCCTTCTGACTCTTGCGCCGTTCGAGCGCTGCACAGATATGTAGGGCGATGTACAGGGTCTCAACATGCGTGATCTCTCGCTCGGCATAGTCTTCGAGTAGCCCTAGGTTATCCTGAACCGCCGAAAGAACCTCGGGTCGGTCATTGACGCACTCGGTCAGGGCAGGGTTCTCGGGAAAGCGCGACGGCTCGGTGGTGAACATGGACTCAAGATGGTTGGAGAGGTACTCGAAGAGGTCATAGTCGTTATTCAGATCGATGCCGATGCAGTCAGAGACGTTCCTGATGAAGACGCGCGAGAGCTTCTGCACGCGCATGTCGTAGATGTTGAACTGCGATTCGCCCTGGCCGCGAAGCTTCTGCCTGAAGCTGGCAAAGGCCAGGACCTCGCTGGGACCAAGAGCGACCGAGCAGTACTGGCCCACAAGATTGACGGTCTTACGCTCAAATGAGCCGACGTCTTCCGGTGAGCAGCCATCGAGAGCCACATCGGACTCGCCGATGCACATGCCCCTTCTACTGCGAGAAACAGCAAGGCAGAGGTAGGAGGTCAGGAGCTGAAACGGCTGGTCAGGAACATCACAACCCGATGCATGGCACTGCTCGTTAAGGATCTTCTTGATGATGATGGCATCCTCGCGCATCGAGACGTTCTCGGGCAGGGAGAACCATTTGTCAACGATGGGCGCATCTCCGGATATGAAACCGAGAAGGAACTTGCGGCGCAGCATCTCCTCACCATGCACAATGACGCCGCAGCTTGGCTTGGAGACCACCTCAAGCCCCGCATCACGTACTCGCTGCTTGATCCCATCGAGATCATTGAGGATGGTGGCCCTGCTCACCGAGAAGATGTCCGCGAGGTTGCCAAGGGTCATGTAGTCGGTAGCCGAGATGAGAATAGCGGCCCCGAGCTCCATGCGCTCATCGACTGACATCTTGTAGGCGAACGTATCCTCCACGGGGAGGAGTCCCTCCGCCTTTGAGAATCCCTCTGGCAGGATGATGACGCCCTTTGCGGCAAGCGAAATCTGCCCCAATGACTCCTTGGAGAGAAAGACGTTGAGAATGGTGAGGTCATTGCGGATGGTACGTTCGGAGACCCTAAATTCCCTGGCCAAACCACTTATGCTACAGGGCTCTGTCGAATGTGATAGGACTTGGACAATATGTACTGTTCGCTTGTTCATATCTGGTCATCACCTCCCCCAAGGCAATGTATGTTTCCTCTTATTTTATGTTCACATAATCATCACACCAGCTCAACTTGCTTCAAAAAAGGGCGCAGCAAACTGGACTGGTTGAACTCGGTCTGTACCATTTGCAACAAATTAGTCTAATGGGATTCTTGCGACCAGAAGTCACCCAGGGGCCAATGGCACGCCCTTCGGTTGTTGCCTCACACTATATGCAGCCGTTTTGCCACATCACTGTCGCATGAACGACGGCGTCCGTCCCGTCTCTGCCGCCTCGACGAGGTCGAGAAGGGCGGTCGCGACAGCATTATCCTCGGCCGAGCCAATGTGCCAGCGGGCTGCATCCAATACAGACGTTGCCGCGTTGGCCACGGCCACGGAGTTGGGTACGACCTCAATCATCGAGAGGTCATTATCCGAGTCGCCAAAGACCACGACCTCGTCAAGCGAGATACCCAGGCGCTTTGCGATGAGACGGACGGAGTCTCCCTTGTCCCACTCCCCCACGTTGACGTCAAGAACCTCGGCGACAAGACTCGGAAAGACAAATCGCAACTCGGGAATCTCCCGGACAAGACGGTCCCGAATCATGGAAATCTGCTCACGCGAGCAGCGGAACTGCACATTGGCCTTGACGTAGGGTCCTGGGGACACGCGCTCCACGATGCCGTGGACTTCGCTGCCCCAGGTCTTGGGCGGATTGTCAATCACACTTTGAGGTCGCGTGGTCACGATGCTCACATCAGAGAGATCGGTAGGGCTGTAAACCGCAAGCCAAGCATCGAGGCCAATCTCATCGAGGACTTTGGCAACGCGTTGTAGGTAGCATCCCTGGAGCGTGACGAGCTGTACGACCTCACCCTCCACCTTCACAATCTGTCCGTTGGCAAAGGCACCCGTGGAATAGCAGGTCGCGTCACCCGAGAACATCCACTCCATGGCAGCGGGGACCCGACCCGTCACGGGGCCAAAGAACATGCCAGCGTCGTGCACGGAATGTATGGCGGCACGGGCACGGTCACTCGCACAGGCGGCGCCAAAGGGGATGAGCGTGTCGTCAAGATCGGCAAGCGCAAGCTTAATCATGTTCACGTCCATCTCGAGAACCAGAATCTCTGGTGTGGTATCGGGCAAAGGTCTCTTCGCCCCAATACTATCTCACGCGGCTTGGGGCGGAGGCGACCGTTGCAGGAACAGGGAGGTATGGACGATGACTCTTCGGCTGACCTTGCCCGGCTTCTATTTGTGTCCGCGACGCCGCATATACTGCTCTCAGAAGGCGAGAGGAGGAAGTCATATGAACTAGTTACTTTATGCGGGAAAACTCATCTTCCCATTAGGAGCACTGATTGAAACAGGCTGCCTACAAACGAAGGGGCTGCACCGACAGGTGCAGCCAAAATACAAAACAATACCTAGCTACAGATTAAATAGCACCCTCAACGAAGGAGTAACGCACCGACGCGTACCAAAAGGGCTTTTTTAGTATGACGTACGCAAAGGAACCCTGCAAAGAGATTTGCACAGATTTGTCTGGTGAAAAGATAGCGTCAAACCGTCTGTACCTTAAATGTTGCCATTCACGCAGAACACGGGGGGAAGTTAGACCAAACGTCGTCCATATACCGAGAATGTACTATATGTAGATGAGCAATAGCATATTAAGTAGCAGTAAGGAGAATCGCAATGGAGAAAATGACCTATGCAGTTTTGGAACAGACCGCTCATGCCGGGGGAGCATCAGCCCTAGCGCAAGTTACGGAACTTGGGGTTGCCGGTGGGGAGCAGATGCAGGTGGCTCCTGCCAAATATGCCCTGAGCGCTCAGGAAAACGGCCGAGCAACATATGTGTTCGAGACAAGGAACTTTGACGGCATCCCCACGAAAACCTGTCTGATTGATTCTCGCACATCTACGTCAAACCGAGAGGAAGCCGCACTTCAACAAGCAATCAAGGAAGGCCAGAAAACCCTCTGCAGAATGCCTCGTATTATCGTAACCTATTACAAGAATGACAAACCATTTATTGTTGAGAGTGACCTTAGCCTACCGCATCGTGCATATGACGCTCACATCCGCCTCGGCGCCATCGCTGATAACCCAACCGAGCCAATTATCAATAGTCCCGAATACCTCTCTGTTCGGAATGCATCGCCTGCGCACGCAGATGACATCATCTCAATAAGCCCGATTACAATTCTGTTCGGTGCCTGGGACAGCACACGAAAGACCCAACAAGCTCGATTTGCTTCATCCGTTACTGGCGAAATCATCGGCGTGCTAACCGACCAAGACTCCGAACCTACGAAAGTAATAACACATCGTAGTGGTGCTCGTATCGACCCCGTTGGTGCGAGCATCAAGTTCTCGCCAAAAGACGCCGATGTCCTATGCGACCGCATGGGCATTTCTCATGTCAGTGCGGACAAGGGTGTGGTTTCGGGAAGCAAGCTGGTCATTGGTGCCATTCCCCCAGGCGTCGGACAGGATGCCCTGGATGGGATCTCTGTCAAACGCATCATTCGTTCGCGCGTCTTGAGCTTTGCTACGCTTAGGACGCTCGAGTTTGGCCGTGGTCCAGAGGGTAATCGTGCCATTCGCTGTCTGCTCGCTGCTGTGGCCCTCGACGCCATGGCCCGCGCCGATGCCGAGCTTGTTCTCAGGGCGAATGCACACCTCGTTGAGAAGGAAGCCCCAAAAGTCACCCTCTACGAGCGCTTTGGCAAAGAGATACAGTTTGCACCTCTTTCCATAGAAGATGCCGACAAACTCCTCGACGAGGCGTACGAGAAAGCCCACGAAATCGCTGGACTCAACTGGAATGGTCAGGTTCTTGAGGTGCTGGGTGAGCCGCGCGTCCTCGAAGGCATCAACGATTCCTCAACCGGGGAGTAGCTATGCCTCTCTCGATAGCTGCCGACTTTCTCCTTGGCTTTTACCAAGGACGCAACACCTCAGGGGGTATTGAGGCATTCCCTACTCCTCTCAGACTATATTCGGCACTCATTGCTGGCGCCTTCTCTCTCGAGCGTCAGGAGGGTCTGTCCACAACCAAAGGGCTCTCGAACGAGGATAAGGATCTCTTCTCTTGGTTTGAGCAGAATCCACCAGATGCCATTGATCTGCCCTCGTCGATTAAATCGCAGAGCACTGCCATCGCCTATAGAAACTGCGGTGAAGTCAAAGGCTTTTCCGACAGGGGGAAAAAGGAGCGAACTGCATCAGAGAAGTCCTTTCTCTCCGGCCCTATAACGTGGTTCTGGAATGAGGGACCCGCAGAGCAGCGGCAGCGTCGTCTCGAAGCTATCGCCCAAGAAGTCCCCTATCTTGGTGAAGCGGAGAGTCCAGTCAGGTTGCTCGTAGAAAACAGGACGCCATCTGATACGGATCTCCATCGCTGCGCCCCCTCGTTTAGCGCAACACGAACCCTAGTAGCTGCGCAAGGTCGAAGCAATGAGCTTCAAAACTACTACCTGAACGCCTCTCATCGGGCAAAGGATAAACACCTCTCGGAGCAGATAGAGCAGACGTGCCCTCCCCCATCTAGTTGCATCTCAAGCGCGTATTATCAATTCCAATCGAATGAGCAAACGGATACAAATTCTCCTTGGCAAGCAGGCTTTCTGCTGGATATAGATGAAAGCGTCATCGAAGTTGACACTTTCACTACGTGGGCAACCTGCCTACACAGAGCCCTTGCGAAATACGTGGGTGACTCATTGCCGTCCATTATGCAAGGTCCCGATAAACGATTTCGTTCACGCCCCAACGGCCTCGCGATTCAGCTCATCTCACGTAACCTTCCCATTAGAGATGACTACAGGCCCGCTGGAACAGCAATCCTCGTCATGATTCCCACAGATGCTCCCATAGGAGAAGAAAGCCTGATTGTCCGTGCGCTATCGCAGATTAAACATCTGTACTCTAGGCAACTTGGCAACATGAACGTCTGTCTTACGGGAGAGAGGATCGATCTCTCCCATTTCTGGAAGCCTGTCCCCTCTGGCTGTCGCCGTCTCTTTGAAACACATCCACTCTTTATCTCGAACAGCCGCCCTCCCACAAGAAGCAAGGACGATGGCAGCCGTTGGTCAGTTGAGGACGATGCTCGCATCGCCATTGGCTATGTGTGGCGCGACATATTTGGTGATATTGCCTCAGGAGATGTCGGCAGAGTATCACTTTCACGGTCGGTTGAGGAGAAGGGTGTGAGCGTTTGTGGAGGACGGATCGTTCCCACCGAGGACATTAGGCGATTTGTGCACCGGACAAACAAGGGGAGCATGCTTGTAGGGGAGCGCGCGATCATTGACCTCTCTGTACTTGGATGCGACGAGGCAATCACGGCCATCGGCCAAACACGTCACCTCGGAGGCGGCCTACTTGTTCCATTTGACATCCCCGACTCTCCTGCCCACATATCAAAAGATGAGGAGTAGGGGGGTCATCATGGAAACTCTCGTTGAGAAGTTCAAGCAATTCTTTTCTGCCATCAATGGGGGTCATGAACCATACAACTGGCAGATACGTCTCATGACAGGCGTTGCAGAACATGGTACGTGGCCAGATCAAATCGTCTCTCCAACGGGTTCCGGCAAGACGGCAGTTATCGAGATTCATGTTTTTCTTAATGCCTACGCCGGTCGCTACGGCATTCCACTGTGTCTTCCCCGAAGGCTCTGCCTTACCGTCAATCGCCGTGCTCTCGTCGACTCCCAGTACCTACATGCGAAAGAAATATCTGCTCAGCTTCATGAGATTCTCTCACCAGATGCTAAGAACGCTCCCATCCTTTACGAGGTTGCAAAGGGCCTGCTGTTGCGACAAGGAGCACCTTCGGACCACGACACGGAAGACGCCCTTCCATTACGCGTCGACAGCATGCACGGTGGAACGGAAACGTTTGGCCTCAACCGTGAATGGCGCTCTCATCCAGAGGCACCCATGGTGATTTGCTCCACACCAGACATGTTTGGAAGCAGGCTGCTGTTCAGGGGTTACGGGCTGAGCCACGGCGCTCGCCCTATCGAGGCAGGTCTTCTTGCCTATGACACCGTCCTGGTTGTCGACGAGGCCCATCTCAACCGACAACTGGTCATGACTGCTCGCCAGGTAAAACGCATCGAGGGCATGTCGCAGCAGCGCTGTTTTCCCGTGACACCTCTTCAGGTAGTCGAATCGACGGCAACACCTCCAGAAAGCACTGACGAGAGCGTAACCATCGCTCTTACTGACAAGGATATAAGGGAGGATGATCGTCTCGCCCAAAGAGTCTTGGCACCAAAACACATTACGCTAAGAGAGGGAAACAAGAGCAGGAGCGCATACATCGATGCCATTGTCAGCGCAGCCCTCACGGCTCACGAGCAGAACAACGACACCGTGTCTGTCATCTTGAACACCGTTGCCATGGTAACGGGAACTGTCGAGCAACTATGCAAGCACGTTGATCCAAACACCGTCGCATGCGTGATGGGCAGAATGAGACCTTATGATAGGGATTCCGTCATTCAAAGGATTCTCTCTCGTGACCACACCGACTCACCCAGTTTCATCGTGGGCACCCAGGCACTTGAGGTTGGCATTGACTACGATTGTCACACAATGGTGACAGAACTCGCATCAGCTCAGGCACTTGTTCAGAGGATTGGACGAGTCAACCGATTTGGTCACTATCCCTCAAGTGAAGTTATCGTCTTTGATGTTCCTTGTACAGTAAAACAAGGTTATCCATATGACAATGAGGAACTTGCCTCTTGTAAGAGGTGGATGGAGACACTTCCAAGCGAAGGAGTGTCCTCCGCATGGATTGCACAGCATTCTCTGCCTACTCAAAAGTTGCGTAGACCGGTTCTTCAGAGACTCGAATCATGGGATGTTGAGTATCTCTCACACACTGATGAGCAGCTTGCAGCTGAGCTTGGAACCCAAGTCGACCGACCGGTGAGGGAGACTGAGGACAGTAGCAAATCGCAGACAAGCAATAATGGTCCTCTCGCTTTAGCTGACCTTACGCTCTGGCTCCGAGACGAGCTCGCAGAAGACGATCTGGACGTGACCGTAGTTGTGAGGAGAGACCTTCCCGACGATGCCCAAACGGCAATCAGCGTCATCGAGCGCGTACCGCCTCTGTCTGGAGAAATGCTGCCATGCTCAATCCCAGTTCTAAAAAAAGCCAACGCGAGCTATTCGGAGCAAGAATCTGCTAAATCTCTTCGTGCCTTTATATCAGACGATGGGATTTCCTTTGAGTGCACTTCCCTAGCGACAGCAAGGCTTCATCCGGGAAGCACTGTCATTCTGGACGAAAGCGAGGCAGGGCTATTGCACCCCGACAACAGCGTAATGGCTGTTGAGATGCTTGACATCTACGAAGAAGTGCGAACGAGGGGCGAAATGGAAACGCCCTCCAGTCTTCCCTTTATCCTTGACGAGCATTCTCATCTTGCACTGAGCGAGTCAGCCAAAGAAGAGATGCTAACCATTACCGAGAGCCTTCGACGCGAAGCACTTGTCTGGCGGAATGATGATAGCCGTGACGAAGAAGATAGCCCGATTCTCTCATTTACAAACGCGATTCAGTCCAGTATCTGCATAGACAGCAAGACAAAGCACGAGATTGGTACTCCTGAACTCGTATTTGTTCCAACGGGTTTGGAAGACGAAAGTCGGGACGGTGCGTTTAAGCAGGTAATTATCATCTGTCATCCAAACCTCTCTGACGAACAGGTGATGGAGGAAGAAATTACAGCCTCAGACTGCATCACGCTTGAATCTCATGCACGAGATGTTGCGAACGTAGCGGAATCGCTCAGCACAATTCTTGGCATCTTACAACCAATACGAGATGACCTCATCGAGGCAGCACGGAGACACGACGATGGTAAAGCAGATGAGCGTTTCCAGAAAATGCTTACATGGTCCGGCAATGCCTCACGGAAACCTTTGGCCAAGGGTCTTCCCCTGTCTCGTCGTGAGATGAAACAGGTCTACCAGCGACTAGGGCTTACGAACTGGAGACATGAGCAAGTATCTGCCGCAATCGCATGGGGAGATCTTGTCGGCAGCAGTATAGACAGATCCCTCGTGACAAGGTTGATTGGCACGTCACATGGGCATGGGAGAGATTCGTTTGCTCTCTCGGGGGTATCTCTCACTGGCACCTCAAACTTTTGCGTGCAATACCTGCCAAGCATTTCCGAACTTTATGACCGAGGCTATTGGGAGTACATCGTGCATCAAACGAACAAAGATTTTGGCTACTGGAGAATGGCCTATCTAGAGGCGCTCCTCAGAGCAGCCGACGTAAGAGTATCGGCAGGTGACCAGCTATGGTGAAGTTGCCTGGTACGGTCGATGACCTCTTCTCTCACATGGAGCTTCTCGGACTTGCACGCATCCTCGAACAGTCGGACACCGTGAAGGGACCTGTCCTTCTTGGGTGGGAATCCCCAGAGACCATGACAATCGATACGGCAGATGGGAATCTCGATAGCACGTTACTTGCGGTTTCCGTAAGACAGTTTATCGAGCTTACGGCTTCTCAGCGAGAAATACTTGGTCAGGAAATACAAATCTCTGGTAAATTGCATTCTCCCTTAAGCCCTCGTGTTGCGCATGCATTTACACCTGAAGAGTGGACCGAGTACTTCCGCTGCAGGCAGCACATCGTTGACAGAATCGAGCCTGAGAACCCTCTTATGGCAAGCCTTGTCGGTTGTCTCGGATCGCCAAGCTATTGGACAAGACTCACTGGTACTAAAGAAGAGCAAAAGGTCGACCAGGGGGCAAGCCGGTGGGAAATGGCCCCAAGAAACTCGGGAAGTGAGTTCTTTAGATCAAAGTATGAAAAGCTTCTTGGCTATATTGAAAGCTTGGAAGTACAAGAGATTATCGATAGGATATTGAGAAAGTACCTAAAGAACAATGGTGAAAACGAGAATGCCTGCGGGCTTCGTCCAACAGCTCCTGCAGATTCTCTTCTTTCATGGATTTGCTACCAGGGAATATCCTGTTTTCCGACAAGGCCAATTGCTTCGGGGAGGAGCGGGCGAGACTCAGCCTCGACGGGCGTACTCGAGCCAGCCAAAGGACAGCATGAGAGAGTTGCTTTTGTCCTTCCCATCTTTAGCAGACCTATCACGATTGATCGGTATCTTTGCGTTTGCAGGTATGCGGGACTTTACGAGATAACTGGAGCCATGCGGCACGGGGAGAATCACATATCCCCTGATCTTGTCCTCAAAAAAAGGTGGCTGACAGATCATCAGGTTGAGGGAATCGCATGGTTCGCGCGAAATGTGGGAGGTACAAAGAACTGCCCTAAGTATTGGGCGCTCCCCGGGAACATCATCGAACTTGAATCGACAGCGGAGATGCCATGATTGAGGATAACGTAATCCAAATCAGCCTTGTCGTCCATTACTGTTACTGTCCCAGAAGAGCCTGGCTGGAGTCACAAGGTGAGAAAATCGACTCTTTCCAGATGCAGTCGGGTCTCTCGGCACATCATCGAACAGACTCTCAGCTATCACGAGGGCCCGACGAGAACAGCTCAATTGAAATCTACTGCAAGAGGCTTGGAATCTCAGGTAAGACTGACGTTGTGAAAATGGAAAGTCAGGGCCTGTGTATTCGTGAGTACAAATCTACCCCCGTAAGAAATAAAGCAGTCGTTACGGAGGGTAATCGAGTTCAGCTTGCCCTACAGACCCTCTGTCTGCGTGAAATGGGCAACTCGGTTATCTCTACAGAAATCTACTTCACGAATCATAACCAAATCGTTCCTGTCTACCTCACCGAGAAAGACTTTGCTTGCGCGGAGAGGCTGGTACAAGAGACCCGGACTCTCATCCTTTCCACTTCTGCTCCCGAAGCACTCGAGGATGATGTGCGCTGTTCATTTTGTTCTCACGTGGATCTCTGTTTACCTGATGAGAAGTACCTCAAACCCGTAACCAGGAGCATTATCTCAAAGAGAAATGACCTTCGAGTCATCTATCTCACCACTCCGGGGGCATACGTTCACCTCAAAAAGGGGAGGATGCTTGTCGAGAAGGAAGATGAACCGGTTGCGGAGATTCCACTCGAAACCATCCAAGCGGTCCAAGTGCACGGAAACGTCAACCTCTCGGGAGGCCTCATAAAAGAGCTGATGCAGAGGGATATTCCTCTGCAGTGGTGCACGACGTCGGGAAGGCTTCTTGGCTGGACTGTCTCTTCTTCGGGACCGAACGGTTCCACACGGCTTGAACAGCACGTTCTCTCCAACCAAGGCAGCCTGCAACTCTCCCGCGAGTTTATCGCGGCAAAAATAGCTAACCAGACAACCCAGCTACGCCGCTCGGGAACCCAACCAGATGTGGTTTCGGCTTTGAGGACACTCCAACATCGCTGTGATGGCGTCCACGATAATGAAGAGTTACTTGGCCTTGAGGGAAGGGCGGCAGACCTGTACTTCTCTCACTGGCCGGATTTAATCACAGAGGAGCAGCGGCCGTCATGGACATGGGAGGGCCGATCGGGTAGGCCTGCCCACGACGCAATTAACTCGATGCTGAACTATGCATATGCGCTTCTGTTGGCTGATTCCGTGAAAGCGATTATTTCATGCGGGCTTGACCCTCATGCTGGATTTCTTCACTCATCCTCAAGAAATAAGCCCGCCCTTGCCCTTGACCTCATGGAAGAGTTCAGGGCTCCTGTTGCTGATTCGGTCGTACAGACATGCATTAACTGCCAGATTGTAAAGCCCACGGATTTTGTTGACGTCCTCGGCAGCGTAAGAATGGACCAGGGAGCCCGACGACAATTGATAAGTACCTATGAGAGAAGAATGGCAACAGAGTTTATGCACCCAACGTTTAAATATCGAGTTACATGGCATCGCGCCCTCGAGATTCAGGCACGCCAGATACTAGGGTTTATCGAACACTCTCAGACAAAATACCAAGGTATCCACGTAAGATGAAAGACGAAGCACATACCTATCTCATCACATACGACATTGCCGACGACAAACGTAGGTCGCGTATTGCGGATGTTCTTCTTTCGTATGGAATACGAGTCCAGGGCAGTGTTTTTCTCATTGAAGCTCGTGGTGCAAAGTACTTAAGAATGAAAGACAAAGTTATGGAGTACTTCAATCGTAACCAGGATTCCCTTATAGTCTGTGATCTTGGAAACGACTCTTCTTGGAGCGCTCGCTATGAAAAATATGGTTGCTATGTTAACCCAACGGTTCTGAACGAGAACATTTTCTGACGCGAGAGCCCAGCTAATGCAAAATACCCCCGAGGCTCTCGCGTATTATTTCTGCAGCTAGATGGCATTATGATTGAGCGTATAAGGAAAATCGAGTCCCATCTTGGCAGTTCTAGCTAAGGCGCTCGCGTCTATCTGTATTTTTGCAGGTAAAGAAAGGCGTATCATTGATACACTGACCAGGGGTTTCTCCCTGGTCCCTTCGTTGAGGTCCGTGACACCCGTGACAGGTAATTTCAATCTCACGGCGGCTGACCAGGGGTTTCTCCCTGGTCCCTTCGTTGAGGTGTGCAGACCAAGAACGCCATCGAGCGTAACGGCGCCCTGACCAGGGGTTTCTCCCTGGTCCCTTCGTTGAGGTGAGGACTGGAAGCTCGACCCCGTGAACAACTCGGCCCTGACCAGGGGTTTCTCCCTGGTCCCTTCGTTGAGGTAAGGCGAAGAACGTGCGACGGTTCAAGATCAAGATGCTGACCAGGGGTTTCTCCCTGGTCCCTTCGTTGAGGTCGGTACTTGCTCTCCATGGTCGAGCAGAGTCCTATGCTGACCAGGGGTTTCTCCCTGGTCCCTTCGTTGAGGTAGGCCAACCGACACGGACGAATCGAGCGGGGGTGCTGACCAGGGGTTTCTCCCTGGTCCCTTCGTTGAGGTGGAAGAATCTCGTTTGACATGCGCCCCTCCACCCTGCTGACCAGGGGTTTCTCCCTGGTCCCTTCGTTGAGGTTCGATAGTCGTCTCCTGGGACGCGGCCGAGCCATGCTCTGACCAGGGGTTTCTCCCTGGTCCCTTCGTTGAGGTACGTGGTCTACCTATCCAGAGGGCGGAGCAGCGGGGCTGACCAGGGGTTTCTCCCTGGTCCCTTCGTTGAGGTGAGAATCCGAATGCCGTCTGGAGGGTCACGGCGGCGCTGACCAGGGGTTTCTCCCTGGTCCCTTCGTTGAGGTGCGCTGAACGACACCGTCACCGCATCTGGCAACGTCTGACCAGGGGTTTCTCCCTGGTCCCTTCGTTGAGGTTGTCGGTCGTGCTAATAGTGGTGGTGCTTGTGCCAGCTGACCAGGGGTTTCTCCCTGGTCCCTTCGTTGAGGTAGCCCGTAGAACTGCATCGTCCGCTGAACATCCTCCACTGACCAGGGGTTTCTCCCTGGTCCCTTCGTTGAGGTCAGGGGTGTGTCGTGGATGGTAGCTTCGGCACGCTGCTGACCAGGGGTTTCTCCCTGGTCCCTTCGTTGAGGTTTGCTGACGCTCTTGAGCGCCTTGTCTGAGTACTGCTCTGACCAGAAGTTTCTCCCTGGTCCCTTCGTTGAGGTCAGCTATGGCTGCAAGAGGCGTACCACCCGAGCAACTGACCAGGGGTTTCTCCCTGGTCCCTTCGTTGAGGTCGAGATAATCGGCTCCAGCAAGACATTCAACATCACTGACCAGGGGTTTCTCCCTGGTCCCTTCGTTGAGGTTGAGTCTGGTCCCCAAGACCAAAGGAGGAAAGGTCTACTTACCAGGGGTTTCTCCCTGGTCCCTTCGTTGAGGTTGGTCAAACTCTCCTGCGCTGTCCTCGCTTCTGTACTGACCAGGGGTTTCTCCCTGGTCCCTTCGTTGAGGTAATGCACGGTAAGGATGCGCGTCTCGTCGGCGTAGACTGACCAGGGGTTTCTCCCTGGTCCCTTCGTTGAGGTTGGATTCCGGCGATGTAGTCCCAGATGGTCGTTCCGCTGACCAGGGGTTTCTCCCTGGTCCCTTCGTTGAGGTTGGGCGTCGAAGATGCCCTCACGGACGAATCCGTTCGCTGACCAGGGGTTTCTCCCTGGTCCCTTCGTTGAGGTTCCGGATAGGTGTTGATCGTCAGCTCGTCGTCGCCGAGCTGACCAGGGGTTTCTCCCTGGTCCCTTCGTTGAGGTTCTGGTACGCCTGGCTCGGGCAAGTCCCTACATGCCTGACCAGGGGTTTCTCCCTGGTCCCTTCGTTGAGGTAATCTATGAATCCTCAGAGACATCGGAGCCGTTATCTGACCAGGGGTTTCTCCCTGGTCCCTTCGTTGAGGTTAGTTGCTGTCGAATCGCTTCGCGCCCTGCGATACCTGACCAGGGGTTTCTCCCTGGTCCCTTCGTTGAGGTATGCAGGCCTTTTTTCGTGCCGCCCTCGGAGCTGGAACTGACCAGGGGTTTCTCCCTGGTCCCTTCGTTGAGGTAACAAGGCCGCCGCAGCAGCCGCAGCCGCCGCCGCCCTGACCAGGGGTTTCTCCCTGGTCCCTTCGTTGAGGTTGGTGTTGCCATGCCTCACCATCCCCTATGCCAAACTGACCAGGGGTTTCTCCCTGGTCCCTTCGTTGAGGTACGACGGCAACGCCACCGACGCCCAGAGGTTCGCCGTGCTGACCAGGGGTTTCTCCCTGGTCCCATCGTTGAGGTGGCAACTCAGGCAACTGGAACTCCGGCTACGGCAACTGACCAGGGGTTTCTCCCTGGTCCCTTCGTTGAGGTCACTTGACGGTGTCGAGGGCGGCGAGCGCCGTCCCGGCTGACCAGGGGTTTCTCCCTGGTCCCTTCGTTGAGGTGGGATGCAGAACCACACAACGCGGCCTATGACGGTTCTGACCAGGGTTTCTCCCTGGTCCCTTCTCTGAGGTTTAGACCTCTCCGATGCGGCAGAGGCGTGCCGCGCCCTGACCAGGGGTTTCTCCCTGGTCCCTTCGTTGAGGTACGGTGGACGTGCCCGGTAGCGACGGCGTGATAGACCCTGACCAGGGGTTTCTCCCTGGTCCCTTCGTTGAGGTTTGAATGAGTCCTGCGTCAGCATCTCTCCGTCCTCCTCTGACCAGGGGTTTCTCCCTGGTCCCTTCGTTGAGGTCTCGCACCCGAGCTCCTGCGCAGGCAGGGTCTCGACTGACCAGGGGTTTCTCCCTGGTCCCTTCGTTGAGGTCAGGCGCAAGAGCACGGATGCTGTTTTGAACAGCACCTATTCCAGACGCTTGTCCGCCTTCGCGCATTCCTTATCGCCCATCATCGATGAGATAGGCTTCAAACTATTTGATGATGAAGAAGCATCGTCGATATTCGATGACATCTGTAAGCACTATGAGTATGGCTCGATTGTGCTCTCCTCGAACAAGACCTATTCGGAATGGGCAGATGTCTTCTCGGGGAACGAAGTTATCGCTACGGCGATCCTAGACCAGCTGCTACGCCACTCTAAAAGTTTTGCGCTCAGGGGCGACGGATACCGCAAGAAAGAATTCAAGGAAGGACGCCAACAGGAGAGGAATCATATTTCGACCGTTGAAATAGAAGCGGCTCCAGGCACTGTTGGCAACAGCCCGCCCATCCGACATTTCATACGTTCTCCCAAGTGGTTCGCCGATGCTCCTCTCGACATGCACGACCCGCTGCTCAAGGGCATACTTCCCGTCTCACGACGGAGAGGGTCTGGCTGCCTGTCGGACAACTTTGCGACCGACTGTCCCTGCCTGTGTCAGCGATGCTCGCCGAGAAGTTGGGACTGAGGTCTCTTAGACGTAGAAGGTGGGAACGCCGAGACTTCTTGGCGTTCCCACCAGCGAGAGCACTTACTTTCCGTAGTTCTCGTCGCTAAGAATCTCGTCGAACCACTTCCGGTAGAGGTCGGGCCTCCAGTCGGTCCCGCCGACGGATGAGTTGTTCTTGTAGAGGAATCGGGTAGCCAGAGAGAGGTCGATGGTGGCTGTGTGCATGGCCTCTTCATCCGAACCCGGTGCAACGAAGGGACCGCCAGCATAGTAGTGGTAGGCCCACGTCTGCTTGCTGGGGCCGATGATCGAGCTGCCTCCCCAGAACCAGTTGTCGCGGTCGAGCCCGGCGAGGTTTGCGCTCGCGATAAAGATACCCTCGCGAATGACCTGTGCATGGATGGTGTCATCCATGAGATGTTCCCCGTGCGCA
>Ga0268357_101463_pt1 | contig 15428 bp, 13 predicted proteins | sample BioMet10_FD_192466 | JGI IMG/M metagenome (GOLD analysis project Ga0268357, IMG submission 192466) | Sewage microbial communities from Oakland, California, United States - Biofuel 10 (Illumina Assembly) | ecosystem: Engineered > Wastewater > Sewage > Unclassified | place: USA: California... | reverse complement strand
TTCCAGCTCCATTGATGAGCTGCCGGAACTCTTTAACATTATCAAGGGCGATATGGCGGTGGTGGGACCGAGGCCCCTACTTATTCAGTATTTACCTTTATACAATGAACAACAAAAACATCGTCATGATGTACGGCCAGGGCTGACCGGATTGGCCCAGGTCAATGGGCGCAATGCCCTCAGTTGGGAAGAAAAGTTTGCATTGGATGTGGAATATACAAAAACACTTACTTTTAAACAGGATGCTCAAATCGTTCTGCAGACCTTATTAAAAGTGTTTGAGCGGGATGGAATATCATCAGAAACATCAGAAACAATGGAAGCATTTGAAGGTAACGGCATATGAAAGATTTAGTGATCATTGGCGCGGGTGGTTTTGGAAGAGAGATAGCCTGGTTAGTCGAACGCATCAATCAAAAAAAAGAAACTTGGAATTTAATAGGTTATATTGATGATGGTTTGGCTGTTGATACCGAAGTGAACCAATATAAAGTCATTGGAGACTCAAATTGGCTAATTGGTAGAAAAAACGATTTATATGTGCTTTGTGCTATTGGTAATGCAAAAACGCGAAAAACAATTATAAATAAAATTGAAGTAAATAAAAGCTTGAAATTTGCGACAGTTATTGATCCCAGTGTAAATATTTCCAATCTTGTCAATATTGGCGAAGGAAGCATGATATGTGCAGGGAATAATATAACTGTAAATATTGATATTGGAAAACATGTAATAATCAATTTGGATTGTACAATCGGGCATGATGTTGTTCTTGAAGATTATGTCACATTATATCCAAGTGTTAATGTATCTGGAATGACGCATATTGGCACACTTTCAGAAATCGGAACTGGATCAGCCGTTATACAAGGAGTAGAAATTACAAATAATGTCATTGTTGGGGCTGGTGGTGTTGTGGTAAATAATTTAATAGAAGAGGGTACATATGTTGGGTTACCTACACAAAAAATAAAAAAATGAAAATATGTATTATAACAAATAATGATGTTGGTTTATATAAATTCAGAAATGAACTTATTGATGAATTACTTGCACAAAAACATGAAATACATTTAATATTACCAATGGGTAACTATATTCATTTATTCACACAAAAAGGCTGTTATTTTTATCAAACAAACATAGAAAGGCATGGTACAAATCCAATAAAGGATTATAATTTATATAATAGATACAAAAAAATATTAAAAACAATAATGCCAGATGTAGTTTTAACATATACAATAAAACCTAATATTTATGGAGGAATAGCATGCGCTAATTTAAATATTCCATATATTGCAAATATTACAGGGTTAGGAAGCGCAGTGGAAAAAAAAGGACCTCTACAAAAATTGACAATTGTTTTATATAAAGTTGCATTCCGGAAAATTAAATGTGTCTTTTTTCAAAACAAAGATAATAAACAGTTTTTTCTAAATCATAACATAGCAATAAATAAACAAAAAATTTTACCAGGGTCTGGTGTGAACTTGACAAAATTCAATAAATTATCTTATCCCACTGAAAATACAATTAATTTTTCTTTTATTTCCAGAATAATGAAGGAAAAAGGGATTGAAGAATACCTGGAGGCAGCAATTGAAATCAAAAAAAGATATCCCAATGTAATTTTTCATGTTTGTGGATTTTGTGAGGAAGAATATGAAGAAAAACTAACAAAAATGGAAAAACAAGGTATTATTGTTTATCATGGAATGGTCAAGAATATTCAGGAAATTTTAAAAATTACACATTGTGTTGTCCATCCTTCTTTTTATCCAGAGGGTATTAGTAATGTGTTGTTGGAATCTGCAGCATCTGCGAGACCTATTATTACTACTAATCGACCGGGATGTAAAGAAGTGATTGAAGAGAATATTAATGGTTTAATATCGAAGGAAAAAGACAGTCAAGATTTAATTGATACAGTTGAAAAATTTATTAATTTGAGTTGGGAAAAAAAGAAGCTGATGGGAGAACTTGGAAGGAAAAAGGTGGAAAAAGAATTTGATCGAACAATAGTTATTAATGCATATTTAAAAGAATTATCATTAATAAAAAAATGAAAATATGTTTAAATATTAATTCGATTATAATTAAATCAAAACAAACATATATGTCTAATTTATATATTTAAAAATAAGTCAGGAAATTTGTCGAGTCATAAGAATAATATATTAAATATTGATTAGCAGATCAAAAAATTCAATGCTCAGATTCTAGGGAATCAGAAAGGATATTGGGTAGCATAAAAAAATGGAATCGAAATAGCTACGCATATTGGTTCTGACATTGCTTTTCTAGTAATTTTTGTTAAGGGCCTGCAGACAAAAAGTTGGACTGTAATGCCTAACAAAACATGAGATATACGAAAGAACAAATAGTCACAGCGCTAACATTACTAAAAGCTATCAAATCTCCCAGTAAGGTCATTGAGATCTTAGGTTATCCATCTCATCCAGTGCTTTATCATTGGTGTAGCCAATACCCGAAGTATTATCAAGAGGCTGACATCAAACATTTCAAACATGCATCGCTGGAACTGAAGCAATTGATCATCAAACGTTGCATTATCGATGCGAATGTGTAAAATCAGTATCAGAAGAGATTGGATACACTTATTTCAGTATTTATGGCTGGGGTAGGCCATATCGTGAGAAAGGATATCTGGTTCTTATGAAAACTCCTCAAGTATCTTGAAAAAAGGGGTTTCCTCGATGAGAAAATCCTGGCATTGGGCGAAAGCTTCTTATAAAGAGATTTGATGTCAACGAACAGACATAGCTTTTCTTCTTCATTTGCTCGTATTTAAAATCGTTTGCTATGATTCTATTTTACTACAAGTGGAGAGAAAATTTATATATAAAATGTAAGACTAAGACACCCCGAAAATCAAGGGGTAGGAAGAGTAAACTAATCTACAGCGTCTTGGATATTATAGTATTCCATCCTTACCGCCTTTTAAGCGTGCAAGCAAAAATGCCCTTTCAGGGCTAAATTCAAACCACAACTTGAAGTGGTAATCATGACTCGTTTTTGTGGTTTGATTTTTATATTACAAGAGTTATGGCAATGATTAAGATAGAAAATAAAGATGATATAATGAGAAAAAAAAAAGTATTAATAATAGTATGTTATTATGGGGAATTACCTGAATGGTATCCTCTTTGGATAAAATCATGTGAATATAATCCGTCTTTTGATTTTTTAATTGTAACAGATGACAAAAGAAAATTAGGCGAATTGCCTTACAATGTACACTCTTATATTATTAATATTAAGGATTTGAAAAAAACATTTAATAATAGAATAAATTTCGAGGTATGTATTAATTCACCGTATAAATTATGTGATTTTAAACCTTTATATCCACTTGCCTTTGAAAACCAAATAAAAGAATATGAATTTTGGGGACATTGCGATATGGATATGATTTTTGGAGATTTAAAAAGATTTATTAAGGATGATATTTTATCATCTAATGATAGAATTGGTGAATATGGACATTTAACATTATATCGTAATAAAAAAGAAATTATTAATTTATATAAGTCCGACGGATCAATTTTTCCATATAAAGAAGTATTTACTAATCCTGATAGTTTTGGATTTGATGAAATGTCAGGTATGAATTTAATATGTGTAGAAAAAAAAATAAAATGGTTTCGAAATATTCAAATTGCTAATATGGATCCTTATTGCATGCAACTAAGATTAAAAGGTCATATTGGAGAACCAGAAGTTTACTTTTGGAAAGAAGGTAAAATTTTTGGTGTATTTAAAGAGAAAGAGAAAATAATTCAAAAAGAATATGCTTATATACATTTTTCGGGAAAACATCCAAAATTGATGGTAAATTCAAATCAAATAAGAGAGTTCTTCATTACAGCAGATGGTTTTTTCCCAAAAGAAAATGTTTTGACTGAAAAAGATTTTATTGTATGGTCTAATTTTACGGATAAAAAAAGTGAAAAAATTGATTATATAAAATTAAGAGTAAAAAGAATAATACATATTTTAATAAGTCCAGTTCATTCGAAAAAAATATGGATCAGGAAAAAAAATGGAATAAAAAAATTTAATAGAATTAGTTAGAATTGATATTTAGAGAGGATTCAATATGAAAAAAATTGTTATTACTGTTGCAACATATTGGCCTAAAACAGATGGTGTACAAATGGTAACACAATATCAAGCAGAAGGTCTTGCAAAACTGGGATACAAAGTTACTTTAATAACTTCTGAAATAGATGGTTGTCCACATGAAGAAAACTTAAATGGAGTAGATGTCATTAGAATTAACGCTCATAATTTTTATTATTGGCATAAAGGAGATAAAAAGCAATATAGATCAATTGTATTGAAGGAAACAACAGATGCAGTTGCGTTAATTGCGGTTTGTCTACAATCTTTTTCTGCAGATTGGATTTTGAATGTTTTACCTAATATTCAATGCAAAAAAATATTATATCTTCATGGTATGCCAGACTTTAAAATTCATATAAATAATTTAAATAATTTATATAACTTAGTAAAAACATGTTTTAGAAATGCAAGATGGAAATTATTTTATTTAAGAAACAATGACAAAATAATGAAGTTTGATGCAATAACACATTTGTTTAAATATGATAATAGTTACATTTATTTTCAAAAAAAAGGCTTCAAAAATAATTATATAATTGAAAATGCTTGTGATGATTTATTCTTTGAAACAACTCATAACAATAAAAATAAATATTTTTTATATGTTGGTAATTTCTGCAAGAGGAAAAATCAGGAACTCTTATTGAGGACATTTTATAAATTAAAAGATAATACGCACAAACTTGTTTTAATTGGAAGTGTAGAAAATGAATACTGTAAAAGACTTAAAAAAATCAAATTAATCTTGGATGAGAAGTTTGAAAAAAAAGATGTAGAAATTCTTGATAATGTTTCGAGAGAAAAAATAATTGAATATACAAAAAATGCAGTAGCATGTATAATGACAAGTAATTATGAATATTTTCCAATTACAATTATAGAAGCTATGGCTTCTGGTGTGCCGTTTATTTCAACAAATGTAGGAATAGTAAGATATTTGCCTGGAGGGATTATTGTAAACAAACAAAATGATATCATCTATTGGATGGATTTTTTCATACATAATCCTGAATATGCAATGAAAATAGGCGAAGTTGGGAATGACTATGCAAAAGATCATATGAAAATTAGAAATAAAGTACATGCATTGGAAAATATTATTGTTGAAAAATGAAAAATGATATGATTCGAGTATTAGAAATTGTTTCTGGACTAGATGGCGGCGGCGTTGAGAGTATGTTGCTAAATTATATTTATTATTTTGATAAAGAAAAAATACAGGTTGATTTTGCAGTACATAGTCAATCTGTTGGAAAAACCGAAGCTGAATTTGAAAAACTGGGTTGTAAAATATATCGAGTAACACCTAAAACGGTGAACTTTGGAAAAAACATTATTGATCTATATAAATTAATTAAAATAGGGAAATATGATGTTGTCCATAGTCATTTTAATATTAAAGGAATAACGCATTTAATTACTGCTTGGTTTTGTGGAGTAAAGATAAGAATAATTCATACACATCGTGCATATGTTCCATTATTAGGTAAATTTAAGTATCTATCTTCAATTTTAAAATTTTTATGTAAAGTGTTTGCTACACATTGGTTTGCATGTAGCAGTGATGCTGGGATAGAAATGTTTGGAAAAAAAGATTTTGATAATGGAAAAGTAACTGTAATAAAGAATGCTATAGAAGCAAAAAAGTTTAATTTTGATAATAAGGTAAGAGAAAAGGTAAGAAAAGAGTTTGGTTTTGAAAAAAAATTTGTAGTTGGAATGGTTGCAAGATTCCATGAACAAAAAAATCATTTATTTTTGATTGATATTTTTAATGAAATAATTAATATTAATCTAAACTCAGTATTATTACTTGTTGGTGATGGGGAACTAAACCAGAAAATACATGAATATGTTAAGGATCATAATTTACAAGATGTTGTTTTCTTTACTGGTATTCGCTCTGACGTAAATGAATTAATGCAGGCAATGGATGTTTTTGTACTTCCAACACAATGTGAAGGATTAGGTATTGTTTTAATTGAATCTCAGGCAGCAGGTTTAAAAACATATACAAGTTTAGAAGGTGTTCCAAAAGAAACAAAAATAACGGATTTGATTGAATATATTTCTTTAAGTAAATCTCCGGAATATTGGGCAAATGAAATTTTGAAGAGTAATAATAATTATCAGAGACTTTCAGAAATTGAATTAATCAAAGCAAGCGGTTATGATATTTCTAGTCAAGCAAAAATTCTTGAAGATATATATTTGTATGGATATAAATAAGGAGAGTTATCTATGGTGAAAACAAAATATTTAAAGTTTTTTTTTACCTCTCTTGTTGCATTGATAATTATTTTCATTTCAATTAATACATACCAATTTGGCGCTAAAGGTATATATAGAAATCTTTTTTTTCTTCCTTTAATACATGGCATATTAATGTTGACTTTTTTTTTAAAAACAAATAAAATGCTTATATATCCTTCTCAATATATTATTTATATTACATTATTTGTAAGGAACGTTATAACACCATTATTAATTTTAAACAGTACAATTAGAAAATCAATAACATTTTTAGATACAAACACAATAAATTTAGCTATTTTTATTATGTTATATGAAACATTTGTGATTTTCCTTTTGCTTGCTAATAAAGAAAAAATTATTTATAAAAATACAAGATATTCTTTTGGAAAAATCATATGTTGGGGAAATGTTGGTAAAACAATAATTGTATTAAGTGTAATTTGTTTAATGTTTTGGGTTTTTCTTCCAAGTATTAAAAATTCATATGAGAGTGTTTTTAATGCAAAACAGTTGATAGCAATTGCTTATAATGTTGATAAAGAATCAATGATGATGAGTTCTCGTACTTTATATACGTTAGGAAAAATGTTAATTCTCATTTGTAGATATCTTTTAACTATTATTCTATTATTTTGGGTTCGTAAAAAAACGAATAAATCAAGTTATGGTATCTTTATTGCCTTGATTATTTTATTTTTACAAATTCAATTTATTGCTAGCGAATTAATTTTTGTACTATATATCTCTATTTTTGTTTATTTTATTACCATTAGATTATGGCCAGAGTCAAAAAGAAGTTTAATATTTATTTTGGGTACTTTAAGCTGTTTTGGTATTTTAGTGCTTGCATATATAAAAAGTGGGGCAACATCATGGGGACTTTTTAGAAATGAACTAGGAACAATTTTACAAGCTTATTTCCCTGGAGTCATTAATTTATCAGCAGTATTAGTTTTGCCTAGAATAAATATTATTGATAGATTATTTTCCGATTTGTATTCATTAATCCCTTTTAGAAACTCTTTATTTGGTTTACAGGTTGTTAATTTAGCAAATTATTTTAATATGAATAATAATATGACTGGACAAATACTTCCTTTGATTGGAGAATCATATTATTATTTTGGAATAATATTATCACCACTTTTATCATCGGTTTTTGTCATAATAAGTATAAATGCAAATGAAAAGATGAACAATTGCAAAGATGTTCTTCATTATGGAATTTATTTGCTAATTATGATTTACTTTTCTTTTGGATGTGTATGCTTTAATTTTATTATCTGTGGTCAAACGTTCATGAATACTATTTTTCCAATGATGATAATTTGTTTCTTTAAAGATAAAAAGTATCTATTTGATAATTTACAATAATAATTGATATCAGTTTTTGTTTTCAGAATACGAGGAGAAATGGAAAAAGAAATTAGCGGAAGACTAGTTGCAAAAAACATTGCAATGTCTGTGATTGTGCAAGCAATATCTATGGTAATTGGATTTATTGTTAATTTAGTGGTACCGAAGTTTTTGAATCCTTATGATTATTCTTATTGGCAAACTTTTTTGTTATATGCACAGTATGTTGGACTGCTTCATTTTGGATTAATAGATGGGATAGTGCTTAGATATTCACAATATGATTATCTTGAGCTAGATAAGAAATCAATCAGATCACAATATTACATTATTATGTCTATAGATTTTTTTTTGGCATTGATATTATCAACTTGTGGATTTTTTTATTTTAATGGTGTGATAAGAATTCTATGTGTTTTATTATCTGTTACTATTTTTTCAGAAATAACATATAATTATGTCTTAGTGGCATTACAAATAACAAATCGAATTAATAAATATGCAATCTATGTAATTGTATATCGCTGTATATATTGTTTGCTTATTCTTGTAATTTTATTTTTCGGATTTGGAGAATTCTATTGGTATTGTATTGCCTATATCTTAGCTGATTTTTTAGGAGTAATAATTATTGGATTAAGATATAATAAGGAATTGTTCATTGGTAGTTTATTACCATTTAACAAAGTGTTTTTAGAATTAAAAAAGACTCTTTCTTCAGGAATTAAATTAACAATTGCTTCATATTCTGCAAATTTAGTTGTTGGATTAGGCAAAATGATTATTCAATGGAAATGGGATGCACTAATATTTGGAAAAATTTCACTTGCTTATAGTCTAACAAATTTTGTTTTGCAGTTTGTAACTGCAATTAGTGTAGTCTTGTTTCCTTCGCTTAAACGAATGAGTCCCAAAAGACTTCCATCTATGTACTTAAACATCAGAAATTCTATTTCACCACTTCTGATATTTGTGATGATGCTTTATTTTCCGGGATGTTATTTATTAGAGTTATGGCTTCCTAAATATGTGGATAGTATTACATATTTGGGAATCTTATTTCCAATTATTTTTTTTACTTCAAAGGTAAGTTTGCTAACAAATAATTATTTAAATGCTTACCGTAAAGAAAAAGAATTATTGAGAATTAATATATGTACTGTCATCATAAGCTTTTTTGTTTTTATTATTATTTCTAATTTTTTTCATTCATTAACGCTATTTTTAATTGCTGTTGTGGTTGCAATAGCATGTAGGTCAATTGTTTCAGAGTTTGTAATAATGAAAATTATTAATATTAATGTAAAATCAGATATTTTTATAGAAATTATTATTTGCAGTATTTTTATTGTATGTACTATTCTTCCCAACAGAATCGAGGGACAAATAATTTACCTTATTGCCTTATTGAGTTATTTTTTTATAAAAAGAAAAAACATTATTTCTCTTTTTCAAACCATAAAAACAAAAATCAAGAAAGAAAGGGGTACAATATAGTGTTTGAACCAAGTATAACAGAGAGAATTCTTCATAAATATCATAATAATATTAGAAAAAGAAAAGCTCCTATTCTTAATAAACAATTGAATAATGTTGATTTTACAATAATTTCCAATAATTGTTGGGGAGGTATCGTATATGAGGCATACAATTTAAAAAAAAACTCTCCTACAGTAGGCGCATATTTGTTTGCGAAAGATTATTTAAAATTAGTGAAAAATTTAGAATACTATTTTTCTTTGAATATTCAGATGATTTCTTCATATGAATCGATTAATAAAAAAAAGATTATTGAAAATCATAATGAAGACTGTCCAATAGGTGTTTTAGATGATATAGAAATAGTTTTTGTACACTATAAAACTAGAGAGTTAGCCTTAGAGAAATGGAATAGAAGGATAAAGCGTGTGAATTGGAATAATCTTATTTTTAAGTTTTCTTATATGAATAGTTGTACAGAAGAACAGCTTGAAGAATTTGATTCATTAGATCTCCCTGGAAAAAAGATTATGTTTGTTAACCAACCATCTCATCATTATAAATGCGGTGTATATTATCCTGGATTTGAAAATGATTCACAAATATATAATGACACGTATTATTGGGATTATTATTTTGATGTTACATTATTTTTAAATAAAGGAATAATAGAGTGTAAATAAGCTTATGATTTGCAACAATTATTTAAATTTTTAAATACTATTTTGATTAAATTTATTGATCTTAATAATAACATTTTAATTTTGGAGAAATAAGATGAAATACATTACTGTTGCCGGTACCGGCTACGTCGGCTTAGTCGCCGGCGTCTGCTTCGCCGAAACAGGCCACCATGTCATTTGCGTGGATGTGGATGCGGCTAAGGTCAAACAAATGAAAAAAGGCGTCAGCCCCATTTATGAGGCTGACCTGGAAGAACTGATGGTCCGCAATTTTGAGGCGGGCCGTCTGGATTACACCACAGATTATGCGTCAGCTTATAAAAAGGCCGACGCTATTTTTATTGGGGTAGGGACGCCGGAGCAACCCGATGGCTCCGCCAATCTTAATTACATCGCAACAGTAAGCCGTCAGATTGCGGAAAACATCGAGAAGGACTGTCTGGTAGTGGTTAAGAGCACGGTGCCTGTGGGAACCAACGACAAGGTAGAGCAGTTCATCCACGATTTCCTGGAACACGATGTCCATGTGGAAGTCGCCAGCAACCCTGAGTTCCTGGCCCAGGGCTCGGCAGTCCACGACACCCTCCACGCTGCGCGGATTATCATCGGTACGGAAAGTGAATGGGCAGAAAATATGCTTCGTGAGATTTACGAACCTTTCCATCTGCCCATCGTCTCGGTCAACCGCCGGTCAGCGGAGATGATCAAGTACGCCAGCAATGATTTCCTTGCACTGAAGATTTCCTATATGAACGATATTGCCAACCTGTGTGAGCTGGTGGGGGCGGATATTGAGGATGTGGCCCAGGGTATGAGCTACGATGCCCGGATCGGCAGCAAGTTCCTCAATGCTGGTATTGGCTACGGCGGGTCCTGTTTCCCTAAGGATACCAAGGCGCTCAAGTATCTGGCGGCCCAGAACGGCTACCGGCTTCGTACCGTGGAAGCGGCGGTGGATGTTAACGCGGCTCAGAAGACCCGACTGTTCAAGAAAGCATCGGACCGGCTTATTACCTATGATGGATTAAGGGTTGCCGTCCTGGGGCTGACCTTCAAGCCTGGCACCGATGATCTGCGCGAAGCGCCTTCCCTGGAAAACGTGCCCCTGTTATTGGAAAGGGGAGCAGACATCATCGCTTACGATCCGGTGGGGGAAGACAACTTTAAAAAACGCTATCCCGAAGAGGATGACCGTTTCAAGGGGAGCATCACTTATGTAGATAATCCAGCCAAAGCTTTGGAAGGAGCTCACCTGTGCTTCATTTATACTGAATGGCCGCAGGTAAAGGCTGTGGCTCCGGCGGATTACAAGCAGCTGATGAAACGGCCCCTAGTGTACGATGGCCGCAACCTGTACAGTAAACAGGCCATGGTTGATGCCGGGGTGGAATATTACAGTATTGGGCGGTAAAGGAGGTTTATCATGAGTACGATCCTGGTGACTGGCGCAGCTGGCTTTATCGGGTACCATTTATCCAATGCCCTGCTGGAAGGCGGGGAACAGGTGGTCGGTTACGACAACCTCAATGATTATTACGAAGTGAGCTTGAAGGAATCCCGGCTGAAACAACTGAGGGATGACGACGCGTTCACCTTTGTAAAAGGGGATCTGGCCGATAAGGAAGCCTTGATGACCTTGTTTGAGCGGTATCATTTTGACAAGGTGGTCAACCTGGCGGCCCAGGCGGGGGTACGGTATTCCATTGAGAATCCCGATGCCTATATTAACAGCAACATCATTGGGTTTTACAACATCCTGGAATGCTGCCGCCATTATCCGGTGAAGCATTTGGTCTTTGCTTCATCCAGCTCCGTGTACGGGGCCAACAAGAAGATTCCCTTTTCCACTGAAGATAAGGTGGACAAGCCGGTGAGTTTGTATGCGGCTACTAAAAAGAGCAATGAATTATTGGCTTACAGCTATTGCAAGCTGTACGGCATCCCGGCGACGGGTCTGCGGTTCTTTACCGTTTATGGCCCCTATGGGCGGCCGGATATGGCTTACTTCAAGTTTACCCGGGCCATTGAAGCGGGGGAAACCATTAAGGTCTTCAACCATGGGGACATGTACCGGGATTTCACTTATATTGATGATATTGTGGAAGGGGTTGTGCGCCTGCTGCCCCACATACCGAAACAGGACGAAAATGGAGCGGCTTACAAGATTTATAACATCGGCAACAATCAGCCGGAAAAGCTCATGGACTTTATAGAGATTCTTGAAGACGCCATCGGCAAAAAGGCAGAAAAGGAATTTCTGCCCATGCAGCCTGGAGATGTGTATCAGACCTATGCGGATGTCACGGATTTGATGGCGGATGTGGGTTTTAAACCGGAGACCAGTCTCAGAGAGGGGATTGGGCGGTTTATGGATTGGTATAAGGAATATTATCGGAAATAATGTAAAATGCCCCGTGGCTATGGCAAACTGTGCTGTAGCCATGGGGGAGTGTCAGGCCTTTGGCGGGGAAGGATTTATTGAAGGTGCAAATAGAGGTAAAATACCGGCCAATTATGAATTATTAAAAGCTACTTTTTGATTTTATGAATAATCTCATTTTAATAATAGATTGTTCAAGTTGTTCCTTTGTATAATGAGTATTATTAGAATTCTCTGGATGATGAATTTGATGCCTAATGTATTCCGTTAATGTTACTTCCTGTTTTTTTGTTGTGCCATCTTTTAATAATTTAATGTATGGTATTGTTTTTTCCCTCTTCACATAATCATTTTTCCATTCTTGATACTCCAAAAACGAATATAATTCGTCATGATATTCTGCGGAAATTTCACCAAAAGCTAAATAATTAACTTCATTTAGTGAAGGATATTTTAATTGAGCTTCATCAACAGCTACGATATCTCTATCACCATTTTTATTTTGATTTATTATTCTAATATTACGATACTCTAGTTCTTTAACAATCGCAGCGCTATGTGTCGTCAAAATAACTTGGGTATCATTTGTAGTTGAAAGTTTTTTTAAGGCGTTGATTAATAATTGTTGATTATATGTATGTTGAGATGTCTCTGGTTCTTCAATCGCATAAATAATTCCAGTATTGTTACCTTCATTAAATTGTCTTTCTGCTTCTGCTCTAAAAAAATTTAAGAGTATTAAGCGTTTGACACCACTACCTCTTTTGTTTATAGGTATATTCTCATCTCCAGAAATGGAGACATTTTTAAATACATCTTGCCATTTCAGGCTTTCTGATGATGGGATAACCGGGTTTAAACTGGCAGCAACAGCAGGATCCATTTCTTTCAGTTTATCCAAAGTACGTTGTGATACTTCCTTTAACTTATTTGAAACTTGTTTTGCTACATCTTCAAGTTCCTTCTGCAATTCTGGTTCTTTTAGGATTTGCTTAACAGCTTCCTTTAAAGGGTCTTGCACCTCACTGTCATCATCATTGTTTTTTCTATCGGCCTGAAAAAGCGAGAAAGATGGTAAATATAATGAGAGTTGTCCCCAAATTTTCTTTGCGTCTTCTTTTGTCACATCAATTTCAATTTCTTTTAATTTTAAATCGTCAATATACTTATTCCAGATAGCCATTCGCATCATAGCATTAATATTTTTGTTATCACAGTCTATGCTTTCGTCTTCAATTATTCTTTTTAATTCCGAGTTTTTCTTTAATAATAAACTAGAACAATGCTCGTTTGTAGGATGAAGGGCACGAATAAATACTTTCGAAGAACCACCATTTCTATATTTTTTAATTATTTCTAATTGACTTAAAGAATTAAGCATATACTCGTTTTTGAGTGTTGTTTTATTTTCTGTGTCAATAACTATCTCTTGCGGCAGTTTTCGAAAGCAAACAGAAATAATTGTTTCCAAATCATTATCTTGCCTTGAATGAATATTTACATCTTCCTTTTCTATTTTTACATTTCCCTTGCCATCATTAAAAAAAATATCTAAAGCTTCAAGAATTGTAGACTTACCAACATCATTTCGACCCACAAAAACAGTTAAATCATCAAATTTAATTATTTTCTCTTCTCTATATCCTCTGAAGTTTTTTATTTTTAATGAATCAATTTCCATATTTATATTCCTTTCGATTTTCCTTAATAATATTATATACATTATCATTTTTATACAACAAAGTCAACGACATATTGTTATTAGCCTTTGGGGGATGCCCTGAAAATGTAATTATTGTGAGTATGTTGAAAGCGGCGATTAAATTTATTTAGAATAACAATAAAGTAGTGACTTATAACACTATAAGTATGTAATAATTTGATTTGTCAATAAAAAAAGAATAATGGTATAATATATTGTTATGAAATCCTTGGATGGGAAATGTACATGGACGCTATAAAGGATAATCTGGGGGCAACCGTGGGCAACATCATCAATGCCAGCTACAAGCTCATGGCCCAGGTAAAGCCCAATGCCCTGTTGATCCTGGGGGATACCAATTCCTGCCTGTCGGCCATCGCCGCCAAGCGGCTGCACATTCCCATCTTCCATATGGAAGCGGGGAACCGGTGTAAGGATGAATGCCTGCCCGAAGAAACCAACCGCCGCATTGTGGACATCATTTCCGATGTGAACCTGGCCTATTCCGAACACGCCAGACGATATCTCCATGAATGCGGTCTGCCCAAGGAACGGACCTACGTGACGGGCAGCCCCATGGCGGAAGTGCTGGGGAACAACATCAAGGATATTGAAACTTCGGACATCCTCAAACGGCTGGACTTGAAGCCCAGGGAATATTTGCTCCTTTCCGCCCATCGGGAAGAAAACATCGACACGGAAAAGAACTTCCTGTCTCTGTTTACGGCCATCAATGCGCTGGCCGAGCGCTACGACAAGCCCATCCTGTATTCCTGCCATCCCCGGAGCAGGAAGCGGCTGGAAGCGTCGGGCTTCAAGCTGGACCCCAGGGTCATCCAGCACGAGCCCTTGGGCTTCCACGACTACAACCACCTGCAGATGAACGCTTTCGCGGTGATTTCGGACTCCGGCACCCTGCCCGAGGAAAGCAGCTACTTTACGAGTATCGGCCATCCCTTTCCGGCGGTGTGTATCCGAACCAGCACCGAACGGCCGGAAGCCCTGGATAAGGGGGATTTCGTGCTGGCGGGCATTGACGGCACCCATTTGCTCCAGGCTGTGGCCACTGCTGTCGCCATGGTGGAGAATGGTGACAGCGGCATCCCCGTACCGGATTATACCGACACCAACGTTTCAGCCAAGGTGGTGAAGATCATCCAGAGCTATACGGGGGTGGTGGATAAGATGGTTTGGCGGAAATATTAAGAGACAATTTAATACCCCGCAGTCATAGCGATGTTGCGCTGTGGCTGCGGGGTATTTTTTTAGGCTTTTGGTATGTTATCATTGGGTTGTTGCTCGAGAAGTTCTTCTACAGGAATGTTGAATTTGGCTGAGATGACTTCTGGGGTCAGGAGGCCTATTAAACTACGGGCGGTATCTAAATTTTGTTTTTGGGCAAGGGCACGTTCCGCTTTTATCC
>Ga0268357_101462_pt1 | contig 15434 bp, 12 predicted proteins | sample BioMet10_FD_192466 | JGI IMG/M metagenome (GOLD analysis project Ga0268357, IMG submission 192466) | Sewage microbial communities from Oakland, California, United States - Biofuel 10 (Illumina Assembly) | ecosystem: Engineered > Wastewater > Sewage > Unclassified | place: USA: California... | reverse complement strand
GGACTGGACCGTTCCTCACGACTTAGCAGAAATGAACTGCATCGTAGGCGGCAAGGAAATGGACTTCAAATATAAGGATTGCAAGAAAGAAATGGATATGGTTAACAAGGCTTTCATTGAAACCATGCTAGAAGGCGATGCTAACGGCCGTGGCTTCCAATATCCTATTCCTACTTATTCTATTACCAAAGATTTTGACTGGTCTGAGACCGAGAACAATAAGCTGTTATTTGAAATGACTTCCAAATACGGCACTCCTTATTTCTCCAACTATATCAACAGTGATATGGAGCCTAGCGATGTACGTAGCATGTGCTGCCGCTTGCGCCTGGACTTAAGAGAATTAAGAAAGAAATCAGGCGGTTTCTTCGGTAGTGGCGAAAGCACCGGTAGCGTAGGTGTTGTTACCATTAACATGCCGAGAATAGCTTATTTAGCTAAAACTAAGGAAGAATTCTATACTCGTTTGGATAAAATGATGGATATTGCAGCTCGTAGCTTGAAGACTAAGAGAACTGTTATTTCCAAGCTCTTGCAAGCAGGACTTTATCCCTATACCAAACGTTACTTAGCATCCTTCGATAATCACTTTTCCACCATTGGACTGGTTGGCATGAACGAAGCTTGTCTCAATGCTAAATGGTTGGGCAAGGATTTGACCAATGCTGAGTCTCAGGAATTTGCTAAAGATGTACTGAATCACATGAGAGAACGTCTGTCTGATTATCAAGAAGAATACGGCGATCTCTACAACCTGGAAGCAACTCCCGCTGAATCTACTGCTTATCGTTTAGCTAAGCATGATGTGGAACAATATCCTGACATCATTACTGCAACTGAACATGGCAACACTCCATACTACACTAACAGCTCTCATTTACCTGTAGGCTACACCGAAGATATCTTTGCAGCATTGGATATTCAAGATGAACTGCAAACCTTATATACTTCCGGAACAGTCTTCCATGCTTTCTTAGGTGAGAAGTTACCTACTTGGCAAGCAGCTGCAGCTTTAGTAAAGAAAATTGCCAGCAACTATAAGCTTCCTTATTACACCTTATCTCCTACTTATTCTGTTTGCAAGAACCATGGCTATTTGACCGGCGAAGTTTATGAATGCCCTCATTGCCATGAAAAGACTGAGGTATATAGCAGAATTACCGGATACTATCGTCCTGTACAAAACTGGAATGATGGTAAAGCCCAAGAATTCAAAGAGAGAAAGCTTTATGATATCCAAAATTCTGTTTGCGGTCACAACGGACCTGTTGTTGCTCGCAAGGCACAAGCAATTGATGCTGATAGCATGAAGAATGAAACTTTGCTTTTCACTACTGCAACCTGTCCTAACTGCAAGATGGCTGAGAAGTTCTTGGACAATGCTCATATTAACTACAAAGTAGTAAATGCTGAGGAAAATAGCGGGTTGGTGAGCCAATTCGATATTCACAGTGCACCTACTCTGGTAGTGGTAGAAGACAACAAGGTTCAACAATATGTGAATGCTTCCAACATCAGAAGATTTGCTGAAAGTAAGTAGAAGTCCAATATCTGGGCATAAAAAATGGACCACCACAATATATTGTGGTGGTCCATTTTAATGAAACTATGAAAAGCTCTTGTTTTCTCCCGTATGCTAATCAATGCACGTTATTTTGGCCATTTTGGTGAAAATTTGAGATTTCCTCAAAACTCCTCAAAACTCCTCAATTTTCCTCAATTTTCCTATTGCACTTTCTGCGAAACAGTGTATAATGAACTACAGTAAAAATAAAAGTAACTTCGGAGTACCGATGAACCCAAACCGAGGAGGATAAATAAGGATGAACAAACAAAGTTTTTTCCAATTGTCACAAGAAGCTGTAATGAGACTTGCAGAAAACTTCGAAACGCCATTGTTGGTTCTGTCCATAGAACAAATTGAAAAAAATTATTTGTTCTTAAAAAAACATTTGCCTGGTGTTAAAATTCATTATGCCATGAAGGCCAATCCTGATTTGCGCATACTGGAGAGACTTAGCGAATTAGATTCCTGCTTTGATGTAGCTAGCGATGGAGAGATTCGTACCTTAAGTGAATTGGGCATTGATGGCAGTAAATTGATTTATGCTAATCCCATTAAGACAGCAGCAGGCCTCAAGGCTTGTGGTGATGCTGGTGTTAATCGCATGACCTTTGATAGCGAAACAGAGATTGCTAAAATTGCTAAGGAATGCCCGGGTGCTACAGTGCTACTGAGACTGCGCATTGATAACGCTAAAGCTCATGTGGATTTAAACAAAAAATTTGGCGCACCTAAAGAAAAGGCTTTATCCCTTCTTACGGCAGCACAAGCAGCAGGACTGGATGTAGCAGGTATTGCTTTTCATGTAGGCAGCCAGACTGTAGTAGCAGATCCTTATTTAGAAGCATTAGATATTGTAAGACAAATATTTGAAGAGGCTAAGAAAACTGCCGGCCTTCAGCTTCGTGTAGTTGATATTGGGGGAGGCTTTCCTATTCCTGCCCCTGGCGTGCATTTTAACCTGGCTACTATGTTGGATCAGATTAAAGCTCGCTTGGATGAAGATTTCCCTAATACGGAGATTTGGGCTGAGCCTGGTAGATATATGTGCGGAACAGCTGTTAACTTAATTACTAGTGTTATTGGTGTTAATGAGAGAAATGGCCAAGTATGGTACTTCTTAGATGATGGTATTTATGGATCCTTCTCCGGTGTTATTTTTGACCAATGGGATTTTAAGTTAATTAGTTTTAAACATACAGGTAAGAGACATCAAGCTACTTTTGCAGGTCCCAGCTGCGATTCTCTGGATATCATGTTCAGAGGCAAGTTGACTGAGCCTTTGGAAGTAGGAGATCTATTGCTGGTACCGATTTGCGGAGCATATACTTCTGCTTCTGCAACCACGTTCAATGGTTTTAAAAAAGCCCAGATTGTTATCTGGGAAGAAGTAAGAGAGCAGCTAGGCTTAAGTCTGGCATTAGCTAAAGCAGTCTAACTACATAGATAATTTTAAAGAGCCGGTGATTTTACCGGCTCTTTTTCTTTGAGACAGTTTTTTTGCCAACCCCAAGCGAAATTATGTGAGGAGGTAGCATATGCTTTCTATAGCTATTTGCGATGAGAATGAACAGGCTAGAGATACTATCAGAGGGTATCTGCAGGGGCTTTATGCAGAAGGTTTTTCTTTTTCTTATAAACTATTTAGAAATGGTATTGCCTTGATACAACATTACGAAAATGGGAAACATTATGATTTGATTATTATTGATATGCTAAGCCGCGGGCGTAACGAACTAGCTACGGCTAAAGCTATTAGGCAATATGATGCCGAGGTGCCCATGGTAGTTCTTAGCAGCTCCAAGGAGTTTGCTGTGGAATGTTATGCAGTTGCTGCTTGCGCTTATTTACTTAAGCCAATAGTCAAACAAAATTTTTTAGCTACAGTTCGTCAAATTCTCCGTACTATTGCCGTAGAAGAGAGTGACTACTATGGTTTTCGCAATAAATCCGGCTGGCATAAAATAGGCTTAAGTCATATTTTGTATTTCGAATCAAATTTACGGAAAATTAAAGTGAAAACCAAGGAGATGGAGTACTTTTTTACCACAGCTATTAGCAAAGTGGAGGCTAAATTAAAACATAAACACTTTGTGCGGGTACATAAAAGTTTCTTGGTAAACTTGGCACATATCATTAAATTTAGAGGCGACAGCGTGATTTTGGCTAACAAGGAAAGTCTGCCTTTAAGTAAGCACAAAAAGAGAATATTGAAGGAAAGACTGCTAGCTTTTCTGGCTGATGATATAGGCTCTTAAGAGTTGCTTTTGTTGTGGTATTTTCGTATACTTAGACTATATTAATCCCAAGTGGAGGCAGATAATCATGGTTGAAGAACCTCAGGAAATTTTGGATGAGAAAGACTTTTTTGAAGAAGAAGTTATTATTCGTAGACAGATTTTAGATAATGCCAAGTTAACAGGGGCACAAAAGAAAAATTGTCTTACCGTATTGGAAGGCGTAGCTAAATCTGTTAAGGTACATGGCGCCAGACAGCATGGTATTACTAAAAAAATGTTGGCTGATGCTTTGGAAGTTTTTTCCACGTTGGCAGAAGATAAAAGACATAATGAAAAGGAAATTCGCATGCTTAAATGGTTAAGCTATATTATTTTCCAGGGCATGCATGTTAAATAATCCGATTACAGGGTGGTTCCTATGAGTACTTTAGACTTATTACTTTTGGCAATATCTCTTTCCATGGATGCTTTTGCAGTGGCTGTGTGTGGCGGTCTGGTCCTTAAAGAGGAAGGGAGAGTTAAAGGCGGTTTACTTTTTGGTTTGTGGTTTGGTGTTTTTCAGGCGTTGATGCCAACAATTGGTTATTATTTGGGCACAGGTTTTACCAATTTGGTCATGAGCTATTCTCATTGGATAGCTCTTTTACTTTTAGGTTATATTGGCTTTAATATGATTCGTAGCGCCAAGGAACCCGGCGAAAGTAAATATGACGTTACTGATTTTAAATTTATGTTAACGATGGCAGTGGCAACCAGTATAGATGCCTTAGCGGTAGGAGTCAGCTTTGCTTTTATGCAGATTAACTTGCCCTTTGCCGTGATAAGTATTGGCCTTACCACTTTTGCTTTGTCTTTCTTAGGCTGCGTGTTTGGCAGCAGGATTGGCAAATGGGGTAAAGAAAAGGCAGAATTAGTAGGTGGTTTGGTGTTGATTGGGTTAGGCTTGAAGATTGTTGCTCAGCATTATGGGTTGTTCTGATAAAGAGGTGCTTTATGGGCTGGATCATGCATGTGGATATGGATGCCTTTTTTGCTTCCGTAGAGCAAAGAGACAATCCTCAGTATAGAGGTAAGGCTCTTATTGTAGGAGGGACTTCCAGTCGGGGCGTAGTTTCTACCTGTTCCTATGAGGCCAGAAAATATGGCGTACATTCAGCCATGTCCATAGTCAAGGCTAAGCAATTATGCCCTCAGGGAATTTTTATTCCGGGACGTTTTTGGCGGTATGAAGAAGTATCGGAACAAATCATGAATGTTTTTCGGGAATTTTCGCCTTGTATTGAGCCTTTGTCCATCGACGAGGCTTTTTTAGATTTAAATGGCATGGAAAAATTAGTACCTGACATTACTGCTTTGGGTCAAAAAGTCAAAGCTCGCATTAAGGACGTGACAGGTCTTACTGCTTCAGTAGGGTTGGCACCTAACAAATTTTTGGCAAAATTGGCCAGTGATTTGCGTAAACCGGATGGCTTGGTCATTATTCACCAGGCAGAAGCAGCAGATTTCATTGCACCCTTACCAATCAGCAAGGTCTTTGGCATTGGGGGCAAAACCCAGGAAGGCTTGGAACATATAGGAATTAACACCATAGGTCAGCTAGCTGCTTGCCAAGTGGAATATTTACAGTCAGTATTGGGTAACAGAGCTCAAGAGGTGCATGATTTAGCCTTAGGCATAGATGAGCGTCCGGTGGAAAGCGATGCGGAAAGAAAGTCTATTGGTAAGGAAGAAACCTTTGAGCAGGATATTACCAATAAAGATGAACAGCTTGCCATGCTGTGGGAGTTAAGTCAGCAAGTGGGGTGGCGATTGCGGGCTGAGCAAAAAGCAGGCTCTACGGTGACACTAAAAATAAAGTATAATGATTTTCATACTATTACTCGTAGTGAAACAGGACAAGAGCCGCTGAATTTAGACGAAGATATTTTCCAGATAATTAAGGAGTTGCATAGCAAAGTGAAAAGCCGTCAGCCAGTGCGGCTGTTAGGAGTAAGCGTCAGTAAACTGATTATGGAAGAAGAAAAAGCTCCCAGCCTTTTTGCAGACGACAAGCGGCAACGGCAGACAGCTGTGCTGGATGCATTGAAGAATCGTTTTGGTGAAGACATTATTCATAAAGGCAAAAATTAAAAGCTGTTGATAGAAAGTATTCTATCAACAGCTTTTTTATATTTGATGGGGAAATTTTTATTTTGTACCAAAGACCTGTTCTTTCAGTTTTAAACCGGTTGGTGTGGCAGCCAGGCCTCCTAAGGCGGTTTCTCTTAGCGAAGCTGGCATGGCATTGCCTACTTCTCCCATAGCATCGATGCACTCGTCTACAGGGATTTCTGAGCGTATACCGGCCAAAGCCATATCTGCCGCAGAAAAGGCAATCATTACACCGGCGACATTTCTTTTAATACAAGGAATTTCTACTAAGCCTGCTACCGGGTCGCAAACCAGACCTAACTGATTGGCGATGGCAATGGCACAGGCATCAGCAGCTTGCTGAGGGGTACCACCCTGGAGTTCTACCAAGGCAGCAGCTGCCATGCCTGAGGCACTGCCACATTCGGCCTGACAGCCACCCTGAGCTCCTGCTATAGAAGCTTTCTGGGCGATGACTAGGCCAAAAGCAGCGGCAGTAAAAATGGACATTACTATATCTTTTTTAGCAAAACTTTTGTCCTCATAAAGAGAAACCAGGCAACCAGGTAAAATACCGCAGCTTCCTGCTGTGGGAGTAGCTACGATTTTGCCCATGGAGGCATTACAGCCGGACACAGCCAGAGCTCTGCTCATGGCCCTGGTCAGGAAAATTCCTGATAGACCGCCAGAGGTCTCTTGGGCATAGATTTTCATCTTGTAACCTTCTCCGCCAGTTAGTCCGGAGGTGGATTTTTGCTTAGGGTCCATGCCGTGTACCACAGATTCGCACATAACATCAAAGCTGTTTTCCATTTGAGCATATACTTCAGCTACAGTTTTTTCCATTTCTTTGGCTTGATCTGACAAAATTAGCTGACTTATTTTTTTCTTTTGCTGCTTAGCAGCAGATAATAGATCGGCAATTGATTTATAGGTCATAATGCATTTTCTCCTTACAGTTCAAAACGTTACACAGTTTTAATCAATAACACGTTAATGACATTGTCAATTTTGCGAATATCTTCAATAATGCCTTGGGGCGGCACTCCGTCAATTTCAATGGTCATCATGGCTTCGCCGCCTTTTACAGGCCGGGATAAGCGAAAATTACCAATGTTGACATTAGCGTATTTTTCCCGCATTAAATTTGTTACGGCAGCAATCAAGCCGGGCTTATCCTTATGCAAAACCAGGATGGTGTTGTATTCTCCGGTAAAATCTACCTGCATGCCATTGATGTAGTCAATACGAATATTGCCACCGCCAATGCTGGCACCTTCTACAGAACAAGTTTCCCCATTTTTACCTTTGAGGTGAATACGGGCAGTATTGGGGTGAGCACCGGGAATATCAGTGGTGATAAACTTGTAGCGAATATTCTTTTGCTTCACGATGTTCAGCATATCCCTGATTTCTTCTGAATAGCTGTTGTAGCCTAAAATGCCGGCCAACAGTGCTCTGTCAGTACCGTGACCTTTGTAGGTCTTGGCGAAGGAGCCTGATAATTCGATATTTATTTCAGTGGGCAGGGCTTGATTCATTATTTTGTTGGCCACTCGTCCCAAGCGAACGGCTCCAGCTGTATGAGAGCTGGAAGGGCCAATCATAACAGGCCCTATAATGTCGAAGACATTCATGCTTTACCTCCAAAATTATTTTGTTGCTGTTGCAGCTTTTACTAGGTTATCTTTATTTATTGTTTCTCTTCAACAGAAATTTTCTTTTCATTTTTGGATACGTTTCTGTTTTATTGACAAGAATTTTTTTCGTTTGAATTTTCTGTATTTTCATAGTACTATATGATGTATGGATAAATCAAATTAATGGTTTTAATATACATATTAAATTATTTTTATGATAAAGGGGAAATTTGTCGTGGAAATCAGACAATTACATACGCTATTACGTGTTGTGCAGTTGCGGAGCTTCTCTAAGGCAGCTCAGGAACTAGGCTATACGCAGGCTGCAGTTACCATTCAGATTAAACTTTTGGAAAAAGAATTGGGTGTTCAATTGTTGGATAGAATAGGCAAGCACATTACTTTAACGACGCCTGGGGAGGAATTTTTGCAGCACGCCAATAATATCCTAAAGGAAGTTAATGACGCACAGTATGCTCTAGGCAAGGCAGAAGATATGGAACATTCCCTGCATATTGGGACTATAGAATCATTATGTTTTGCCAAATTACCCTTACTTTTGCACTATTTTCATAAAAATTTTCCTAAGGTTTCTTTGAAAATAACCACTGGTTCGCCGGCTCAGCTTATAAACATGATGGAACATAATGAAGTAGATATTATCTACTTCTTAGACAAGCCAATTTATAATAATAAATGGGTTAAGGTGCAGGAAGAAAAGGAATATATTGTGTTTGTTGCTTCTTCTAAGTCGCAGTTAGCGCATCGTCATAGTATTAAGCTGGCCGAGCTTTTAGAATACCCATTTTACCTTACTGAAAAGGAAGACAATTATCGTTATAGCTTGGACCAGTATTTAACTTCCCAAAATATGTCTATTACACCATTTTTGGAAGTAGGTAACACGGAATTCATTCTAAAGATGGTAAAGGATAATATGGGGTTATCTTTCTTGCCACACTTTGCTGTATCAGAAAGCGTGGAGAAGGGAGAAACAGTGATATTACCTGTCACGGATTTTAAAATGTCTATGGCCCGGCAGATTTTCTATCACAAAGACAAATGGGTTACAAGGGAAATGCGTGAGTGTATCCGCCTAGTTGATTTGGGCATTTTGTAGGATTGGCAACAAATTGCTTTTCTAGATAAAAAAATCAGGTTCTGTTTTTAACAGAACCTGATTTTTATTTATGAACCTTTACTATTAAAGGCACTCCCATGGCTTTCATGAACCATTTTTCCAAAATCTTGAGCTGGTGTAACTCAATGCTGGGAGTAGAAGGTGCAGTGATATTTAAAATAGCACCGGTCTTACCTAGTCTGGCTGTTACTTTGGTCAGATGAGAGGATTGGGTGTAATCTAAAGCTTCGCCAATGGCAATCATAAGAGCACATTTGGCCAAATCTGCCAGGACAATTTCAGAAAGTAGTACCTTATATTGCTTGCTGCGCATATAACTGCGGCTTACGCCGTTATGCCAAGCTGCCATAATTGCGGCATAGACTATTTTGATGTGATCTACACCGAAGAGCACGGAGTTTTCGATCATATAACCGCTGTGTCTGGCATGGCTATAATAGTTTATTCTAATACCAACATCGTGCAGCAGGGCGGCAGTACGTAAAATGGGCCTTAAAGATGCGTCTATGTTATGTAAGTCCCGCCAAGCATCAAAAAGCATCAAAGCATAATCACTTACCAGCGTGCTATGCTCAATATCTGTGCTATATAGATGCAGCAAATCATCTGTACTGGTTGCTAGGATATCCTTAGTAATAACAGGGCGTTTTAAAGTACGAGAACGATATTCGTCAAAGATACCTTCTCTTAAGCCGCAACCGGAAACAATTAAGCGCTTGGCCTTGGTTTTATCTGCCAAAGCGTTAATGATGGCAGCACCGGCTATGATGATATCGGCGCGGTCAACAGCTAAGCCACCTACTTGTTTTCTTTCAGCTAAAGTAGTTCCCTGCAGGTACTTATAAGTAGCCTTAAAATCACGGACAGCAAACTGATAATTGTGTAGTTTAGGCGTGTAATACTTTACTCTCTTTTGATCTATCTTGCCTAAGGTACGAATAGTACCGCCAACACCAATCAGCGGGATATTGCCAGCCTTCAGCCAGGGGACTTTATTAACCTGAGCAGCGATTGTTTTCTTCAGTTTCAGTGCTCCCTGGGGAGACAATTTATTCTTTAGCTTTAAATTAGTGGTTAAATTCACGCAACCAATAGGCAAGCTGATAGATTCTACTAATTTTCTATTTCTAACTAAAATAAGCTCTGTGGAACCGCCGCCTAAGTCGAAAATAAGAGCATCTTTTTCGGGAATGGTATTGATAACTCCCAGATAGCTCATGTAGGCTTCGGTTTTACCGGAAATGACTTGCAACTTGATGCCGGTTTTTTGCCTTATGGCTTCTGCCAGCTCTGCGCCGTTCGTAGCATTGCGCATGGCAGCCGTGCCTACTGCAAAAATCCGTTGGGTTTTATATAACTTACACATGGATGCGAAATTATGCATGCAATCCAAGGTGTCAGTGAAGGCTTGGGGAGTTAAGGCTCCCTTTTTATCTAGCTTTTGGGCTAGACGCAAAGCCTCCTTTTGGCTGTAAATCATGTTATAAGCACCGGTATTATAGGTTTCTGTTATAATCAAGCGGGCAGAGTTGGAACCAACATCTATGATAGCTATTCTCTCCATAACAATCTCCTATAGACTTTCTGCATTCTCTTATAGTATAACCAGTTATGAGATTTTTTTCACCTAAATATTGCAAAATAATTGAAAAATTTTAGTTAAGATTTAGTTAAATTTCCTGAGAATAAGCAGTAGAAACCGTGATTTTATGATAAGATAGAGGTAACGAGGGCGGGAGGTAGAGCTCATGGTAAAGAAAAAAGTTGCCACTGTGGCAGTTATCCATTTAGGTTCAGAAATGGTTAGCATGCAAATTGTGGAATATACAGACCTGAATAAAATAAAAGTTCTAGAGCAGGTAAAGCAAAAAGTAAAATTAGGAGAGGAAGCTTTTAAAAATAGAAAAATCTCCTTTGCTACTACTCTGGCTGTTTGTGATATTTTAAAAGGGTACCATAAGTTAATGAACGATTATGGTGTGAGTAACTATGTGTTACAGGCTACTACAGCGGTTAGAGAAACACAAAATCAGGCATATTTTTTGGATCAAATTTATGTCAAAACAGGCTTAAAAATTGAGGTAGTAGATATGCCCAGGGAAATCTACATAAAGAATGTTTCCCTGCAACGCACCTTGTCCCAGTATGAAAGCAACTTCTCTGCCCATGGTACTTTGTTCGTGGATATTTCCTCGGGTGGCCTAGGCATTACCTATATGAAGAATGGCATTATTAAATATCAGCAGAATCTGCATATAGGCATTATTCGTATTAAAGAGGCTTTTAACCGTAATGAGCAGGCCAGTGTTAATTTTGCCAGAGCCTTAACAGAATATATTGCCAGCAATATCGGACCTGTACGGGAAGAATTGAGTAAAGAAAAAGTAAAATATTTTGTTTTAACAGGTGCAGAAAGTGAATTAATTCTCAAGCTGGTTAATAAACACTCCAATCCTAAGAAACTGGAGAAATTAGCAGTAGAAGATTTTACAGCTTTCTACAATAAAGTGAAGAAGTTAAACACTGCCCAAATCATGAAGCTCTATAATTTGGATGAGAATCAGGCAGCGTTGGTTTTGCCTACCTCCATCCTTTATCAACAGCTTCTTAATTTGGCGCCGGCAGAAGAAATCCTTGTTCCGCCGGATGCGTTCATTGATGGCATGAAGGTGCTCTACATAGCCAGAGAGACAGCTCCGGAATTCATTGAAAGCCTGAGGGATTTAAGGCTTAGTCTCATACATAGCATCGGTGAACGTTATCATTATGATGCTAACCATGCTAAGTGTGTAGAGAAATTTGCTTTGGCTATTTTTGATAAATTGAAAAAAAGCCAAGGCCTGGATTATCACGCCAGGTTACTGCTTAGAGCGGCGAGTCTTCTCCATGACATTGGTAAGTTTGTCTGCTTAAGAAGCCATGCTATTTATAGCTATCGGCTGATTGTATCTTCTGATATTTTTGGCTTTAGCTATTTGGATAAAAGTATTATTGCCTTAGTAAGCATTAATCAGGGCGATACCGAAGCAGATAAAGATAGAATTGCTCCCATTTATATTGATAAAGAAATAAAACCTTTGGTTTCCAAGCTTTCAGCTATTCTTAGAATGGCTGATGCTATGGATAGAAGCTATAAACAAAAAATCAAAAGCTGCAAGGTACAAGTCAGTGAAAATGAAATGGTTGTTACGGCTAAAACCAAGCAGGATCTTTCTTTGGAGGAATGGACTTTTGCTACCAAGGGAAGTTATTTTGAAGAAGTATTCGGCTTAATGCCAATTCTAGAAAAAGCAGAAGGTTAAAATGATGATAACTGATTTTAGTAAACCGGAATATTTCTTTAATCGAGAATTAAGCTGGTTAAAATTTAATTTAAGGGTTCTTAAAGAAGCGGAAGTGGAAAACATTCCGCTGCTGGAACGGTTACGCTTTGTGGCTATTTCTGCTTCTAATCTGGATGAATTCTTTATGGTTAGGGTGGCAGGTCTCCATAGCCAACTGGAGGGTGGCATTAATCGCAAGGATGCTGCCGGACTTAGCGTAGAAGCCCAACTTAGGGATATTTCCCATGATGCCCATGAGCAGATGCAGCTTAAATATCAGCATTTCTTTGCTCTTTTAAGAAAGCTAAAACAGGAAAATATTGTTTTTAAAAAACCTAGATCACTTACGCCCAGCGGTAAAGAATGGCTGGAAAACTATTATCAAACCGTAGTTTTTCCCGTGCTCACCCCTATGGCTGTGGATGCTTCCAGGCCTTTTCCTTTCTTGGCAAATAAGTCTTTGAATCTAATCATTGAACTTATCAATAGAAATCAAGAAGCTAGCATGGCTTTTGTGCAGGTACCATCTGTGCTGCCTAGGGTTATTGCTGTAGAAGAAGGGGCTAATCAGACCTCCTATGTGTATTTAGAAGATTTAATCATGGACCATTGTCCGGCCCTGTTTAAGGGGTGCAAGATTATTACAGTGGCACCTTTTAGAATTACCCGTGATTCTGATTTGGATGTAGATGAAGATGAAACAGAAGATTTACTCAAGGAAATAGAAAAATCTTTGCGTAAAAGAAAGCGGGGCGCAGCAGTCAGACTGGAAATAGATCAGAGTGCTACTACTACTGCCAAGCAATTTTTAATTACTAATCTTGACTTAGATAAGGATGAAGTATATGAAATCAAGGGCCCCTTGGATTTAACCTTCTTGTTTAAGTTTTTTGATCTTCCCGGCATGGACAAATGGCAATACCCGCCTTTTGTGCCAGAGCAACCTGCGGAAGTAGATCCTAACGAAAGTCTTTTTACCCAAATTAAGGAACATGATATTTTGGTTCATCACCCTTACGAAAGCTTTGATCCGGTGGTGAAGCTGATAGCACAGGCTGCCAGCGACCCGGCTGTCTTGGCCATTAAACAAACCTTGTACAGAGTCAGTGGCAATTCTCCTATTGTGGCTGCCTTGGCTAAGGCTGCCGAAAATGGTAAGCAGGTTACGGTACTAGTAGAATTAAAGGCTCGCTTTGATGAGGAAAACAATATTGTGTGGGCCAGACGCTTGGAAGAAGCCGGCTGTCATGTTATTTATGGCTTAGTTGGTCTTAAGACACACTCTAAAATCATCCTTATTGTTCGCAAAGAAGAGGATGGTATTAAGCGTTATGTGCATTTAGGCACGGGAAACTATAATGATAAGACAGCCAAGCTTTATACTGATATTGGCCTCATGACTGCCAATGACGAGTTCGGTACAGATGCTTCTGCCTTCTTCAATGTGTTAAGCGGTTATTCTGAGCCACCGGTTTGGAACAAGCTGGTTATGGCGCCTTTAGGTCTTAGACAAAAATTTTATGATCTTATCGATCGGGAAATAAAAAATGCCCAGCTAGGGAAAAAGGCACATCTTATTGCCAAGATGAATTCTTTAATTGATCAGCCGGTAATGGAAAAGCTCTACGAAGCTTCCTGCCAAGGCGTGAAGATAGAATTGATTGTTCGTGGTATTTGTGGCTTGCGTCCCGGACTAAAAAATATCAGCGAAAATATTACTGTACGGTCTATCATTGGTAAGTTTTTGGAGCATAGTAGAATTTTCTGGTTTGCTAATGGCGGTGAGGAAGAGGTATATTTATCAAGTGCTGACTGGATGCCACGTAATCTTAATGATAGAGTAGAGCTGCTTTTTCCTGTGGAAAACAGTCTGCATATTAAAAAAATTAAACATGTCCTGACCTTGTGCCTGACGGATAATGTAGGTGCTCATATTATGCAAAGCAATGGTGTTTACCGGCGGGTTAGTGCCAAAGGCAAGAAAGCTATAAGCGTGCAGGCAACCTTGACCAGAGAGGCTATAGCAGCAGCCAAAAAACGTGAGGTGCCTATGGAGGAAAGGCTGAGGCCTATGTATCGCAAAGATTAGAACTTTGTGCTATAATATGGAACGTAAGATTTGCAGGAGGATATGATGGCTACGCAAACAGTTACCTTAAATTACAATGGTAGTTATGGCTTTGTAGAGTTTAATGATGAAACAAAAGAACTGAATATAGAGATCCCTAATCATGAGGATATGGTGCAAAAGGTACGAGAATACTTGACTACACCCCATACTATGGATGTACCGGGCAAGGCAAGTCTGTGCGAATTTGAAACAGTCACAGTGAATGCTTTGGATAGTATTGCACAATTCAAGCTGGCTTTAACCCGTCTTTGGGTAAATACAGAAGTTCTCGTGGAATGGAGTATGCCTCCGCATATGGTGGAAAACTTATAAACAGGTTTACGAACAAAAACGTTTGTTCTGTGGATAAAATAGGGAAAAGAAGTATTTATCCCTATAATATGCTTACAACCTGTGGATAACTTTTAAAAACAACACAGATGTTTGTAGTAAAAAAATGCCTTGTCAAAGTTTTTAGATAATAGTGTCAATTTCACTAGTGGCGGTGCGGTTGGCGGGCTTAGAGTCATAAGCCAAGTGTTTAAGCCAAATGTAACAAAATCCGTTTTTCGGACTAAAAAATAACTTAAAAATGATAGTTATCCATAGGCTACAGATTAAAGCTGTGGATAAAATTAAAACCCCAATCCCTTATTCTTGCTTATAGGAGAATAAGGGATTATTTATGCCCAAAAACGAACAATACCCCATGATTCATGAATTTTGGACATGAATTAATGCGAAAGTAATATTGGACGATTGGAAAGATACAACCTAAAATGAGAGTACAAGTAATGAAACGGCTTAACTGAATAGGGGGAATAACCGATGTCAAGGAAGATATCACTAGCTTATCTAACACTTCCCGGTATTGAACCGGTAGAACAGATTAAGATTGCTGCTAAAGCAGGTTACGATTTTGTAAGTCTAAGGACAATACCAATGGGCCAAGAGGGGGAACCGCAGGTTCACTTGGAAAAGGATCCTGAACTTTTCGAGAAAATCAAGGCTACCTTAAAAGAAACCAACATGAAAGTTTTAGACATAGAGTTGGTTAGAATTAAGGAAGACCTTCCCGCAGATTTCCGCGGTGCTTTTGAGAAGGCTGCTGAGCTGGGTGTGAAAGAAGTTCTTTCCAGTATCTGGACTACCGATTATGAGTTTGCTGTAAAGCAATATAAAAATATTTGCAAACAAGCTCAAGAATTTGGTCTGAACATGAACTTCGAGTTTCCTGCAGTGTCAGGGGTAAAGACTTTAGCAGATACCCTGATGTTACAAGAAAA
>Ga0268357_101460_pt1 | contig 15494 bp, 12 predicted proteins | sample BioMet10_FD_192466 | JGI IMG/M metagenome (GOLD analysis project Ga0268357, IMG submission 192466) | Sewage microbial communities from Oakland, California, United States - Biofuel 10 (Illumina Assembly) | ecosystem: Engineered > Wastewater > Sewage > Unclassified | place: USA: California... | reverse complement strand
TAGGCTGTTCTGAGTTCTTTCAAAACGGATGAAGATTTCAAAATTTCTTCAGCCAAAATATGTGATTCATTACACTTGCCTGTCTGTTTAGATAGACCCCACCTTGGGTTGGCAACATGTATTGCCAGTCTGTTTGGTGAAATCAGCTTCATTCTAATAGTTGCAACATTACCTATCGCCTTTTGTTCTATAACATTTCTTGTCCTCTTATAGCTATAATCAGGAAAGACTTTATGAAACCATCCATAAAAAGCGGTTAATTTACCAATAAAGCCTAATGATACAATCTCTTTATAAATATCACGCATATTTATGCCCCTATGACATCCTTCTATTATATTACAAAGAAAAACATGATAATTACCCGTTGGCGGAATTAGTTTAGTGCATACTTAACTCTTCCAATGGGGTTGTTATTAATCTTGTTAATATATTGCAGGATTGTAAAAGCACTAATCTTTCCGATAATCCGGACAAACAATCCTTTTGCTTCTTTACGAATATTGCATATAAGTTGTGCATATGTTGATTGGATATTAAAAGTTTTGTTACCTCTAATATGCTAATAATTATTAATATGCGCAATTTTTTAAACATCAATTTTTTAACTTTTTAATTCCGCCAACGGGTTTTACATATATATTTGCAATGCTTTTATATACATTTCCACAACTGTCCGGAGAAATTTTACCATAATGAAAGTTGATCAACGAACTCTGCTTCCTGAACATTAGCAGAGAGTGTAGGTTGATTGAATATATCACGGATGTTGCCTCTTTTAAAGAGGATCTGCCCGATAGAGTTTGAGATTGTATGAAGACTTGGTTCCAACATAAATTGCTTCTTGGCTATAATAAGCAAAAGATAATCACATATGGCAATCCATATCTGTATGAAGACAGCATTTATTGAGGTACCATAAGATGTTTTAATATGAAGAGGCTGTTTTATCCATTTGAAAAACAGTTCAACTTGCCATCTTTTCCTATACAGATCGGCGATTGTCAATGCCTCCAGCTGGAAGTTGTTAGACAAAAATCCATATACGATACCGGTGCTAAAATCTTCATACATGACGAGCCTGAGAATGTCGGGGTGCTTGCTGGGCGTTTTTACGGTTGTCAGTCGTATTGTTTGATCTGAGATCAGGCCTCCATCCGGGTCAACATTCCTACGTTCCAGGATCTCATACACCATATTGTCTTTTGCCCTGGTGACAAAGTAGGCATTCTTGAGATGAAAGTGCTTATAAAGTGAATCAAACTTCACATATCCTTTGTCCACCAGGTAGTAAACGTTGGGCTCAACGGGAATTTTGTCCATGACTTTCGAATCGTGAACCCGACCGTCAGTAAGGCGGACGAATATCGGAATAGAGCCTCTGAGATCCATCAGCCTATGCATTTTGAGCGCACCTCTACCATGATGGAAAGTGGCCCACGGGCAAAGCATGAGACACAATTCAATGGTGCTGCTGTCAAAAGCATAAACCATCTCGTCAAGGAAATATATTGAAATTTAAATTAATAAACAGTGTTTGAGAATTTTTCTCCAGACAGCAATGTTTTGCGTTTACAAATTTCGATTGTATAATCACGAATTTTTGACATTCAAGCACGATTATCATAATTTTATTCCAAAATGAGGAAAATGAATGTTTTTGAATCCCTATTTTTAATAAAATTTTGTTGACATAAATTTAATACATAAGAGTGTAGAGAAGGTGAGTTTGTTTGGATGGTGATGACAGTTATGTTTAGATAAATGGGAATGAGATGATGAGAGATTTCTTATGTATAATATTGAATTATAATGATTTAATTAACAGACCGATGTGCGAATGAGAGGCGTTCTTTCTTGCGCAAAGGTTATAACCCATAATAATTTGTATGAAAAGCATGAATCTTATTAGAGCTTTTGCTCTTGCAGTTATCTCTTTTTTCACAGTAAGTGCACTCAAAGCACAAGATGTTCAAATGGCAATTCTCCAGCATGGCGACAATGCCTCTGCCTATTATGGTACCCCTGCCTTTGGAGATGCAATGAAGGCCGCAGTCAAAGGTGATGTAATTACACTCTCTGCCGGTATTTTCACGTCTGTTACAATCGACAAAGCTGTCACCATTCAAGGTGCTGGTTATGTTACGGATGTGGCGAAAGGAAGATACAAAACAGTACTTGAGGGAGATATTGATGTTTCTTTGCCTCAAGATACTGATGAAACGTTGATAATCGAAGGAATTTCTGTTCACAATGTAACCATTAAAACTGCTATAATAGGCCTTTCAATATCAAAATCAAGAATTAACAAAATCGATTTTTCTTCTACTAATAATAATTGTATTATAGATAAATGTATAATCAATAGGTTCAATCCCGAACGATTAACAACTAATTTAACTATGAAAAATTCAATAATTGGAGATATGTATAGCTATTCTTCTTCTGATAATTCTTTGATTGAAAATTGTGTACTTCATATATATTCTAGAGAAAATAATTGTCTTAAGGGAGCTGTTATAAGAAATTCTATAATATCATGTGAAATCTCACTTAATATAACATGCTCTTCCTATAATAATTGCTTTGTTGCAGGAGATTGTGGTCAATCTCTGAATCAAGCAAACAATTATTCTGACACGAGTACTAGTGTTTTTGGTTCAAATGTGGTCTTTTCTTCGTTGGCTATTCCGAATATTAATTTTACTCTAACAGAATCAGCCGCTGCGAAATATCTTGGAACCGACGGTAAACAGGTAGGAATTTATGGAGGTGATTCTCCTTTTACGGATGTCCCTTCCACTCCACAAATCACGATAAAATCAATCGATTCAAAAGTCAGCAATGGTAAACTGAATGCGACTATTCATGTAGAGGCTCAAAATTGAATTGAATTATGAGGAAAATAGTATTTACGTTATGGGTGATGTGCTCATGGCTCTTGATGTATGGACAAAGTACACCAGGATATGAGTATTGGTTTGATAAGGGAATAGACAATAAAGTCTGGACTTCATCAACAGATAATGACATACAGTTGAGTCTTGATGTTACACCGCTTAGAGAAGGAGTACATTTCCTCACATTCAGATTCAAGGATAGCAGAGGTAATTGGAGCGTCCCGACTTCAAAGATATTCTCTCGTGTGGTTCTGCCCACTTCAGCGAATACAATTACCAAGTATCAGTATTGGCTGGATAAAGATATAGCCAACAAAAAAACTGTGACCTCCACGGACAATGATGTCGTACTGAATCTCAACGTGACCAATCAGAGAGAAGGAGTACATTTCCTTACGTTCAGAAGTCTTGACAATCGTGGATTCTGGAGTATACCTGTCACGAAGATGTTCTGTATAGTCAACAATACAGAAAAAAAAATCACCTCTTATGAATATTGGTTTAATGATGTGATTGCCGATAGAACGCATGTCGATGTAGAAGCTGTGAATCCGTTAGAGTTGGTGAACGTGGATTTTCCGCTGAAGAATTCGATATATAATGCTACCAAATCTAATCTTAGCTTTTCAAAAGACGAAAGTGGCAATTATCACTATTCGACTATCAATAAGTTCTCTTTCCGTGTTAAAGATAGTAATGACCATTGGAGTCAAGTGACAGATACAACTTTCCATTTGATTATAGATGAAGACAGTGTCAACTTCAATTCCTTCATTGTTAATCCTGATGCTTTGAACGGCAACAATGGATGGATTTTAAACGGGACATTCAGCCAACCTGAGGCAACTGAACATTGGTCCGGCACGGCAGCTCCCTATTTCCGCGGAACCATGCATGGCTCAAATCCAGTATCTGGCTTTAGTATTGTTCAAAAAGCTACAATGCAACAGACCATTTCCGATTTACCTGCGGGAACTTATGTTCTTACAGCCTATGGAAGAGGTTCTGAGGATATTAAACTTTTTATGAGTGTCGGTTCAGACACGACTTATTTCGCGATATGCGAAAAGACAGGAGGTGAACTTTGGGAAAATGCGGATGCTAATACGCCGATAAAAAACGTTAATAACGGAGCCGGTTATGGCTGGTGTAAGCGTTCTTTGATTTTCACTACAGATGGAAATCCTTTTACGATTACAACAACAGCAACAGGCAGCAGTGAGTCAATGTGGTTTAATTTAGCCAACTTCTCATTGAAACTTTATAGTGGAACGACCTCTTTGAAGGTTACACTTCCTACAGCTTTTGACCTTACAAAGTATAAGAACTCAACTCTTCAGGCCATCAATAAGAAAACAAATGAAGCCATCTCTATGAACGTTTCTGAAAGCAACTCCTATCAGTTTAACGGACTTAAAACGGATGCAAAATATGATGTTGTTCTGAAATACTCCAATGGAGCAGAACTCAGCAAGCTGGAAGATATCTCCTTAAGGAATGACGGTAATGAGGTGACGCTCCCTGCTATTAAGCCGTTCATAAACATGAGTATCAAGGTGCTTTCTCCAGATCAAACGGATATTACCAATAACGTAATTGTTCAATGTTATGGATCGGACAATCAATATTTAGGACAAGCTGACAACTTAAGTAATCTAACGGAAGGCTCCAAAGTCCATATCAGTATCACATTAAACCAAACGTTGGGCACTATATATAAAGAGGTAAATGATTCTGTCTTTACGATCATCGGTGGAACGAATCAGCTGACGATTATTCTTGAACCTTTGAAGACAGTCACGATTACAGGTGTTGTCAAAGACAATTCCAATCTTGAGTTGAGCAATGCCACCGTATCAGTTAAGCAATATATCAACGGGAAATATCAGAAGGATGTCAGCACTTCGGTTGATGCAAATGGGAAATACTCGTTGGTTCTCATTAACGATAGCAGCGTCGTATCCATCGTTGCGTTTAATTATATTACGGATACGCGCAAGTATTCGAACTTCAATGATTCTATCGATTTAGGTCTGACCAAGCTCGTCCCTATTATGGGTACATCTATTACGACCAACTTCACCTTCCAAGCAAGTGTGGTCAAAGGTGACACAACCGGCGTGCAGAATTACTATTCAGATTGTAGCAACATCGACTACACGGTTTACAATAAGACGAAGAACAAGGCTGTCGATACGATGTTTGTTCAATATCCGTATCTGATTGTCAACGCGAATGCCTCCGTGAAGGATCAGCTTTTAATTACGGCAAAGAGTCGTATCAATGCATTCAATCCAGTCAGTGTGACAGTTGAAGTGGACAGTGTAAACAATGCAAAGGCAACCTTCAATCTGGTCTAGAGAGGAGCAATCAAAGCTACTTATGCGAATAGTGCCAATAGCAGTAATGCAGCCATTTTGTATGATGAACAAGGAAATCTTGTAAAGTCGTCTTTGTATTCTGCATCTTCAGCCACTTTATCAGAATTGGCTGATGGTAACTATTCATTGATCTCAATGACTGAGAATACGAACTGCAATACGATCTCCAAACTCTCGGGTCTGACTGAAGCAGGATTGGAAGCAGGCAAAGATTTTACATTGGTACCGGTCACCGTTTCAAGCGGTTTGATTACGGAAGTAACCGTTCAGGATATACCTGAATTGAATGCGGATAAAGTGACTTACACCGGTATCATTACACGATTCAATGCAAACAAGACATCTGTGATTACCGGCAATTATATCACCTTGAATGCCAATCTGGATTTCAAGGAGGAATATTCCGGCAAAGTCAGCGATGTCAATCTGATCGTGGATCTGCCTGACAATTGCTCTTTCATTGCCAACTCTGTAATGGTGGGAAGTGCGATTGTGCCTTATACTCAAGATGCAAATAAAATTACCATTGCTTTAGGCAATAATTATTCAGAAAGAATTCGCTTTTGCGTCACACCGACAGTCGGTGGAGAGTTCAATCCAACGGCTTATGTCGGCTTTAAATACAAAGGTAAAACTGTTACTCAATCCATAGGTTCAGCTTCATTCACTGCATCAGATATCAGTATTACGGTTCCCGCACAAACCGCAAGCAAAACGATCTTTGTGAGTGGCACTGCTACAGCTTATTCAACGGTGGATATTTATGACGGTGAAACGATGATAGCTGAAGTTACAGTTCCGGCTTCTGGAATTTGGTGCGATTCCTGCACATTGAATATGCCGTATAATTTGACAACTCATCCGATATACGCTAAGATTTCAACACCTTCAGGATTGGTGTTGAATACAGAGACAAAGAATGTTTATTATGACATTTCCACAATAGAAGTAAAGATAGTTACGATGATCAATACGGCTCATCCCGCTACTTCACTGAATACCTGTGAATATGTTACCGTATTTGATTTCCAGCATCCAACGATGGATCAGAAGACTTATTGGTATTGGCCAAAATACCCGGACTTTACTTTCAAGATTGACTTTACGGATAATGATACTTCTCATGTGTCAAATGTCATTCTTACTGTGAAGACTTCGACCAATCAAGAAATCCCACTGCCTGCTTTTTACAATAAAGAACAGAATATTTGGGTAGCTACTAATAAATTCCCTGCTAATAATTTACCTGTTAACGTTAGTGTTTCATTTAAGGCTAATATGGAGAAGTTATTTGATTCTGATAGATTTGTTGATCTGGTTGACTATTTCATTGTTGAAGATTCTGTTTTATCCGATTTTGATAAACAGGTACAACCAATAATTGATTCTATTAAAAGTGAACTATCAAAAAACAGCCCAGATTATGTGTTGGTAACAAAATATGTGTGCTCTCTTAAAATAGATAACAAACTCGGTACTTCATACAATGATGATGTAACTTCAGAGAATAAAATCAATATTATTAATGAAATAAATGATTTTGAATCTGATTACAATGATTATAAGAGCGTCGTTAAAGGATTATTCAATTCCTCGTCTTCAGTAACGCCTCCTATGTCAACGCACAAATGGAGTCTTCCATACATAGAAAGGACTAATAGTGGTGATACTCCAACCAATCTTAGAGAAAGAGGTTATAGTGAAGTAAAAACACAAGATGGAAGTAAGGTATATGCACAATCATCAGATGATGGCTACAGTTATGTAGATACTAAAAGTGGCTATAAGATGTCCGGATCCTTTGGAGATAATGTTAAGGATTTTACCTTTTCTATGGGAGAATTTGGTCTTGATCAATTAGCATCATTTTCGGAAGGTGCTTTTAATAATTATTATATAGAAAAACATGGAAATGTCGGTAAATATGAAAATGTATTACATGATAATTTAAAAAAATTAAGAGAAATCGGGAATAGTAAATTTAAGCGTGTCTTTGGTGATAAATTTCCAGGCGATCATTGGGGATTGGCGATTCAAGATTTCTATGATTTGCCTCAATTATTATGCAACGAATGGTACGATCTGCAAAAAGTGATGAATTTAGATGTTCCGGGTTGCGCTGCAATTCAGGGAGATTTGGCTCCAGAAGTTGCTGCCCTATATGCTAAAATAGATCAAACACAGAAGGATGTAAAAAGTGCTTACTCAAAAAGAGGAACTTTACAAGCAATTTCATTAATGCTTAATTTAACAGGCTTTGGAAAGATTGCATTCAGTCTGGTGAATTCTGGCGTTCTTAGTGTAGGTGACATTATATTAAGCAATCAAATACACGATGAAATAGCTTCGGTGGAAAAAGATATTGCTGCCTTAGAAGCTAAATGTAAGAATAAAACACCTGGCAATTATAATAAAGACAAAGAGGTTAAAATATGTATTCCATGTAAGCCATTTATTCATCCCGATGATGAACTAAAGGGTTCTACTCCTTATCCTGGTAAGGATGCTACTCATGTTCAGGATCCTTCCGGTTACGTTTATGAGGCTGTCTCCAGCAACAGATTGCCGGATGTAACGGCTACCATTTATAGTAAGTCACAGAAAGAAGACATGTATGGTGACATGCATGATATCATTACGAAATGGAATGCTGTTCCTTACTATCAGGTCAATCCGCAGCAGACTGATGCGAACGGCATTTATGCTTGGGATGTTCCAGAGGGACTTTGGCAAGTCAAGTATGAGAAACAGGGCTATGAAACTCAGCTTAGCCAATGGCTGCCTGTTCCTCCGCCACAACTTGACATCAATGTCGGAATGACACAGGCTGTCAACCCGAAGGTAAAGATTGTGAAGGGTTATGAAAAAGGCATCAACATTGAGTTTGATAAATACATGCTTCCGGCTACCACAATTGCCGACAATCTTAGCATCGTCTATAATGGTGAGACTGTTTCCGGAACAGTCAAGCTGTTAAATGAGGAAAAAGGCTATGCAGACGACAACAATACTTATGTATCGAAGATTCGTTTCGTGCCGAATAATCATAAGTTCAGGGTAAACGACAAAGTGTCAGTAACTGTGAAGGCTCCTTTCGCAAGCTATTTGAAAATGCTGATGAAGGCCGATACAACGATTATTATCACCATTGAGCAGGAAATCAAGTCACTAACATCTGATGAGAATATTTCTGTCGTGATGAATGAAAACGGAGAAATAAAAGTGAAGGCTCTTCCTGCTAATGCAGCAAAGGGGAGAATCGTCATGGCGCAATCTGCTTCCGGTTCGATTGTCTCTCTGACCTCTAAGCAAGCGACATTGGATGAAAACGGCGAAGCTACATTCATTGTCAATGGCGAATTGCCTGGCGCGACAGCTGTCTCTTTCCAAATCGACGGCGTGGATGAATTGTTAGCAGAAACCAAAGTGGAAATAGCAGAAACTGGTACGAAAGCCATAGAGCAAGTCATTGCGCCATTGGCATCAATCATATCCGGTTCGAAAGTTGAGTTCGGGACTCCGGTTCGTTTGTCTTCAGCAACAGAAGGCGCGACCATCTATTACACAATAGACGGATCTTGTCCATGTGAACCTGACACTCGAAAAGCATACTCTGATCCTATCACCATCAATCGCAGCATAACCATCAAGGCGATTGCTGTGAAAGAAGGCATGAGCGACAGTGAGGTTTCAACCTTCTATTATTATTTGAAGGATGATGAGATACGTTTTCCCGATGATACGACGAAGCATGCAACGGCTGTGGCAGATTTGGGTCAGTTGATCAGAATGTCGATTACGCCTACCATTATCAAGAGCGACGAAAGCTGTTTGGTTCAAATCGGCCATCAGATGGGGAATATATCCAATTATACTTTGGATGTCATTTCATCAACAGGAGCACTTGTCAATATGATCAACAAACTAGATTACACGAATAAAGTCTATTTGAAATCTCCAGGCGTCTATTTTTTGAGATTGAGAGACAAGGAGAACGTTTTTCAGGTCCAGAAAGTGATCGTATATTGATGTTTGATTAAGAGAACCCCAATCAAGCAGAGTCATCGAATAAAACGCTCGGTGGCTTTGCTTGAATATTCATTTGAACCACTCACTCAATCTTTAGAACCGGAGATGCAGGAAGAATCCGTAGCTGAAGAACCTGAAATACCTATGGCTGCCCCAAAGAAGGAACGACAGAACCGTAAGCTACTGGAAGGTCTTCCGGTTGTAGAAGTCATCATAGAGCCGCAAGACGTCGATCTTACAAAATATAAACAGATTGGCGAGGAACGTACTCGCACACTTGAGTTTGAACCGGGCAAATTATACGTAAAGGAAATCGTCCGTCCCAAATACTATGCCTATACGCTTTGGCCAGGCATGAAGAATTACCTCAAAGACGGCAGACTCAAAATTGATAATAATCCGGCCGAAAATGCAATCCGTCCAATAGCTTTATCAAGAAAGAACTTCTTGTTTTGCGGAAATCATGAGGCTGCAGAAAATATGGCTGTTATCCGTTCCTTGTTGGCATCGTGCAAAGCCTCGCGAGTTAATCCCAGAGAGTGGCTTACGGATGTGATTGTTCGATTGCCGTATTATACAAACAACAAGGTGAAAGACTTAAAGGAATTACTACCCAATTGTTGGAAGCAGAGAAACTCCAAAGAACTCTAACAATACTCTAACGAAAAACAGCCCGGAAAGAGAAATGCACTATGGCAAATCTAAAAAGGTTATAGTGCCTTTCTTTTATACCGGTACTTTATCGGGAGCTTACTTTTATGCAAAGATCGAATTAAATAAGAAGGAAGACAACGGGCAGTTTATCGGGGGCTTACAAAAAAACTTTATCTTGTGATTTAAATAGGTAACCCAAATTCACACTTTGGAATTGATGTAAAGGAAGAATGGGAACTTAAGAGGACCATCATTCTTCTAAAAGTAATTTTTGCACAGACTCTCGGGAGCTTACGTTTTATAGAAGTGAAAATTTATGGTGTGAATGCACTGAATTTAGCTATCTCTTTGGAAATCTTAATCGAACGGCAGTGTAGTTTATCAAAATTTTACACCAAGTTTTAGAGATATATAATTATATGTTACATTACTTTGGCCAACACGTTGGAAATTATAGCCTATTCCAACCAAAAACTTTGGAGTAATATTTATCCCCACAGACATATCTCCACAAAAGCCACCATCCTCAATATCAGTAATATATCCGCATCCAAATCCTACTGCTCCAAAAAGAGTAGAATTTTCAAATAGAACAGGAGTTGTACCCCGAATTCCTGTTAAAACTTGAATCAAAAGTTTTTCTTTAACTTCTGCTTCAGCGTTTATTTTAAAAATATCCCAACTAACATTATCAGTGAAGTGCTTATTCCAACGTAATCCCAAGTCAACGCCCAAACCGGATTCATATTGTTCACTTAAGCAGCCTGCGCCAAAATCAAGCCAAAATGTATTACTAGGCTTTTTTTGTACTACTACACGTGTAGAAGTAATTAATTGAGCATAGCTACTCATACATATAAAAACTAAAATAGCAAGTAAAAATATTTTTTTCATTTCTTGACGAATTAATTATTATTATATTATTTGTTTTTTTCTATTGCTTGAATTTTATCATTTTTACCTTCGGTTTCTCTGCGAATTTGTAATCCTTTAAACAGGCTCTCACCTAGCCATTCATAGTCATTGATTTTTGGATCGCTGCCTACTTTACGCCAATTTGTATATTTTGCAGGGTAACCACGTAAGGTTACATCAACTCCTTTTCCTTTCGTTGACTCTTTAATTTGGAAAGTCACACCAACAATGACATCAGCATTATCAATTAATGCTGCTTTGTATACTGCATTTTTCTTTGCATCTTCTATATCTGCAATTGTCATTTGCGATATATCTTTGAAATCAAATTCTTGAAAAGGTCCATATTGTTGACGTTCGCTTTTAATAATTTCTAAATCAGCAACTAACGGTCTGACATAGACATCTTGCAAAGGCTCGATTAGCCGAGATTGCGATTGATTATATCGAACATTCTTTTGTGCATAGCCACTAGCTGAGAATATTAATGTGGCTAAAAAAGCTAAAATTAAATTTTTCATAACATTTTAATTATTTATGCTGTAAGTCGTAATTAATTAGTGCGAATTAATTTCTCATACAAGCGTTATATATATACAAAAGCACCTATTTTTACCATAATAGAAAAATTCTTTATTAAATCTGTATTAACCCGTTGGCCGAATTAGTTTAGCGCATACTTAACTCTTCCAATGGGGTTGTTATTAATCTTGTTAATATATTGCAGAATTGTAAAAGCACTAATCTTTCCGATAATTCGGGCAAACAATCCTTTTGTTTCTTTGGCATAATTTCTTATTAGCATAAATTGATCGGAAAGTTGAGAAAATACCGTTTCGATTCTCTTTCGAGCTTTTGCAAATGGAATAAACAGCGGTTTCCACTCTTTCTGATTCAGTCTGTATGGACATTCCAATTTAATGTTGGCTGTTTCAAACAAAACCAGTTGGACTTCTTTACCAATATAACCTCTATCGCCGAAGATGCTGCAATCATGATATTCCATCTTTACATCTTGAAGATAGTTGATGTCATGCACACAGGCCTTAGTAAGATCATAAGAATGGATAACCCCATTTAAGTCGCAAAGAGCATGCAATTTATATCCATAGTAATATGTCCCTTGAGATGCACAATAGCCAAAACTCGGTGCTTTTGAGTAATCCATCTTTCCCATTTTACAACGTTTTCCTCGGGCTATGCGACAGACTTCTATTGGTTTTGAGTCTATGCAGAAATATTCTTCTCCGCCATCAATGCAATCCGCAATATGTTTCCTGATTGTTTCACAAAGTTCTCCTGTAAACTTTCGACGGTCATTAAATTGTCGTCTTGATATCATATTAGGAAAGCACGCTTTGTATCCGGTCAATCGGTTGAAAAGATTATTCTCACTGTCAATACTTAAAGTTTCTGCGGTAAGGCTAAGCGCTATTACTTGCAGGTCTGAGAATTTAGGGACAACACCTCTACGTGTTATATTTCCAGCCTCATTTACCAAATCATTGGAAAAGTGCTTGCATATCTCAAGATATTTAGCGAATATTGTAGGTAAGTTGTGCATATGTTGAATGTATATTAAAAGTTTGGTCACTACTAATATACTAATTATCAACAATATGTGTAACTTTTTATACATCATTCTTTTATCTTTTTAATTCCGCCAACGGGCTAATAGTATAAGTAAATTCTGCTTATAAATTTGCAATGTAGTGATCCTTACCTTATGCTTAAGGTGCGAAACCTCCTTTTATTAGTGGATTGCTTTTTAACGGTTTTGCTTTGGGGTGGAAAGGTTGTATTTATTGATAATCCATCCTTATCAGTAAAAATTCGAATAGTATTGATGGGAACTAAATTTTCTTCGGGGTCATTTTTATCCAACATTATAAAAGCAACAGTCATGTTTTCAATGCCCTCTGAAGTCTTTGTTCCTGATATGATTGTTGCCTTTTTAGCTGTTATTCCGTCCAATTCATTAGAATTGATAACCATATATGTCGTAAATGAGTTACCATAGCCCATGATATTAAATTCTGTAGAATATGAAGAACTTCTGATTACTCCGTCATTATATTCTTTACTTTCATAACCGATAGTGTTATTGCTATTTGGAGCTGTAAATTTATAGTACATATCACACCATTCGTTTTTATCATCAATATCTTTATTGTCTTCTTTTAGGGTAGAATAAACTAGAATCGTAGGTGACATTAAGTAGCATCCGGAAATATTAGGAGGAGTAGTTCCTTCATTTATTGGCATATATTCTTTTATTTGCGTTAATAACTCTGCAGGGATAACTTGTTCTATTTTATTAGTAGGAACATTATTGTCATTATTTTTGCTACATGAATTAGTTCCTATCTCCAGGATAATAGCTATAAATATTGTAATAAGGATGTTGATGATTTTCATTATTTTAATAAATAATATTTATGAATTATTTTATAAAAGTAATTTGTTCTTAATAGAAAAGCAACAGTTATTTTTACTCTTTGTAATTATTCTGTCTATATTGATGCTTATGTAATATAAAAATGCGTTTATATAGTAAATATTTTTTATTCTAATGGGAATATAGTGTACTAAATAAGTTGTCCATAACTGTCCGGAGAAATTTTACCATAATGAAAGTTGATCAACGAGCTCTGCCTTCAGAACATTAAAAAGAAACATAATTTGTGCAAAGATTGTTTTCCTTTATTCATAGCCTGCAGAATGTGGTTCAAAGGGCAATTAGCAAAACTATGATTTCTAATCGAAAAATAATTTTATCCTTGTAATATATTGAAATTTAAATTAATAAACAGTGTCTGAGAATTTTTCTCCGGACAGCAATGAAGTTTCCATAATCTTTTTGTGACGAAGATAGACATGATTTCATGTTATTAAAAGACAGAGTTTACTGATAGCTTACGATGATTACAGAAACACTCTGACAATGATGAAAGAAAAAGCAACACTAATGGATTCTGTAAGAAGCGAACAAAACATCATGAAAATGAAAGAAATGTCATTGCGCTATGAACAGGATACAATGGTTATGAAAAGGGAGTTGTTGTTGGAGGTCGAGTAGAGATCCAAATACCTAAGAATTATAACGTCAAAATTGAAAAGAAGTCGATTAATAGTCATTAATTTTTAGATAATAGGTGCAAATTACGATATAATAATCATTTGTTACATTTCATTTCGCTTGTGGAATTATTTATAAATAGTATTTTTGTTCCAATCTAATATGCTTTGTTAATGGAGAAAAATTATAAAATAGTAATTGTCGATAATGACGGGGATGCGTTAGACAACTTAGAGTTATCCTTGAAAAAATTTTTAAATTTTCAAATAGTAGGTTTTGCTAAGAATGGAGCATCCGCAAAGAAAGTCATTTCCAAGGAAAAACCGGATTTGTTGTTCCTCGATATTGAACTGCCTGATATTTCTGGCCTTAGTTTAATGAATTCAATGCGAGATTCTATGGATTGGGACATGCATGTTGTAGTTTATACCGCATACGATAAATATCTTCTTGAAGCCTTGCGGGGATCTGCTTTTGATTTTCTACTAAAGCCTATAAATGCCAAAGAATTGCAACCGATTATGAACAGGGTTCTTGAAGATTTGAAGAAAAAAGAACAGAAGGTTCATACACTTCATTTTCAGAACAAAGTTGACTCTTTATTACCTTTTAAGGACAAGACGATTCTTATTACGGCTTATACGAATGAGGTACGCGTTCTTCATTTAAATAACATTGGCTACTTTCGCCATAATCAAGAAAAAAGGCAGTGGGAGGTCGTTTTAGAGGATTCTTCTATTATGACATTAAAGCATAATATTAAAGCAGAAGACATTTTAATGCGTTCGTCATCCTTTTTCCAAACGCATCAATCCTACATCATCAATCTCGAATATTTGCAATTTGTAAGAAGCTCAACATGTTTGCTTTTTCCTCCTTTTGACAAGGAAGAGATAAAAATTTCCGGCAATTATAGGAAAAAGCTATGTGACACGTTTTTATGTTTATAAGCAAGTTCACAGTGGCAACTACTATTATGGTATTCGAACTACTCCACGAAGAAAGTACATCAGCTTTTCAAAGACTCACTCAAACTTCCACTTGCGGAAAGAAAAGTATACCATGGGTCGAAATCTTTCGGAAGCATTCGCCACCGGCAACCTGTTTTTGTTAGGTACATCATGCGTTTATTATATGGCACAAAGAATGTTTTCGCTTCCTTTCTTTGATTTCTAACATATTCTTAATAACTTGCCACTGTTTATCAGTAAGGTCAGTTGGGTAATAGTTTATGACTTATTGTCTTGACAACTACAAAGTTACTAAAGTAAGTCTAATTAGTTCATTGTTTTTTAGTATTTTATTTCTCTTTTTTATAATCCGGAACAGTTTCTCAGATATAAAATTTAAACACAACGAAATGAAAGTTGCAATAGCCCAAATAGAGGCAATAAAAGGAAATGTTGAAAAGTAAGCGTCTCCGCGATTCTATATTGTAGTAACTTTCTCTTTTGTTTATTTTTGTTCCATTAAATTCATTTCTACAATTATGGAACATCAAACAGCGTTGAATCGCTATGAACGAACTTGGCTCAG
>Ga0268357_101457_pt1 | contig 15541 bp, 16 predicted proteins | sample BioMet10_FD_192466 | JGI IMG/M metagenome (GOLD analysis project Ga0268357, IMG submission 192466) | Sewage microbial communities from Oakland, California, United States - Biofuel 10 (Illumina Assembly) | ecosystem: Engineered > Wastewater > Sewage > Unclassified | place: USA: California... | reverse complement strand
AAGCCATGTCCTCTGAACTGGCGCGCATCAAATCCAATACCGAATGGGAGGCGGAGTTTATGAATCTGTATTTACGTGATAAAGAGAAATACCAACAGGGTGTTGAACAAGGCATCCTGCAAGGGGTCCAACAGGGGATACAGCAAGGGGTGCAACAAGGAATGCAGCAGGGGATGCAACAGGGAATGCAACAGGGGATGCAACAGGGAATGCAGCAAGGTGAAGCCAACGGTAAAGCCAAAGAACAACTGGAAATCATCACCCGTATGCTGGGTCAGGGGTTAAAGACGGACGACATCTTCCTCTACACCGGCATCCCCATGGACCGCATTGCGGAAGTCCAGCGAATCCTTAAAAAACACTGATCGGACCAACCAATCCTCATACCCGCCCTTTTATAGGCTGCGGGTATGGGGATTTTTTCTGGCTGTAATTTCACAATGATACGCAGTTATTCATTCTTTGATGGCATTGCCCGGATTTGTTTTTCTAATTGTCCGCTGTGTTCTGGTAGGTCAGCTGATTCTTATATCCCTGAGCCCGGACGGCTTCCTCCGTCCAATTCTGGTTCTTCCACCAGCAAGCTAGGGCGCCGAGGAGGGTGCTGCCTTAACCTTGGCTTTCCCATCTGGTGTTTTTGGAAGAAAGCTGGTATAATAAAGGCATCAAAATAAGGATAACTGGAACGCCTATGAAAATACCACAATCCATACAGGAACGTTGGCAAAGCCTGACACCCAGCGATGACTTTATGTTTTCCAAGATGATGCGCAACAAAGCCATCTGCAAGGGACTGGTTGAAACACTGCTGGGCTTCGACATTGACCGGATCGAATATCCGGAGGAGCAGAAGTCCATCGACATCGCCATGGATGCCAAAAGCGTCCGGCTGGACGTGTACGTCAAGGATGACAAGGACACGGTGTACAACATCGAAATGCAGACATCGCCCCAGAGTTACCTGCCAAAGCGTAGCCGCTACTATCAGGGGATGATCGACTTAAATCTCATCGAAAAAGGTGAACTGTACGACAAACTCAACACGAGTTACGTCATCTTCATCTGCACCTTTGACCCTTTTAATAAGGGCCGCCACGTCTACCATTTCGAAAACCGCTGCATTGACGACCCGACTCTGGACCTGGGCGATGAGACCCACAAATGCTTCTTCAACACCCGCGGCACCGACACCATCGACCCCAAGCTGGACCAGGTCCTGACCTTTCTGGACACGGCCATGCCCGTCAATGACGACAACCCGCTGGTCGAAGCCATGTCCTCTGAACTGGCGCGCATCAAATCCAATACCGAATGGGAGGCGGAGTTTATGAATCTGTATTTACGTGATAAAGAGAAATACCAACAGGGTGTTGAACAAGGCATCCTGCAAGGGGTGCAGCAAGGTGAAGCAAAAGGAAAAGCCGATAATCAACTGGAAATCATCACCCGTATGCTGGGTCAGGGGTTAAAGACGGACGACATCTTCCTCTACACCGGCATCCCCATGGACCGCATTGCGGAAGTCCAGCAAAGCCTTAAAAAACACTGATCGGACCAACCAATCCTCACACCCGTCCTTTTATAGGCTGCGGGTATGGGGATTTTTTTTGCAGTAATTTCACAATGATACGCAATTATTCATTCTTTAATGGCATTGCCCGGATTTGATTTTCTAATTGTCCGCCGTGTTCTGGTGGGTTAGCTGATTCTTATATCCCTGGGCCCGGACGGCTTCCTCCGTCCAGTTCTGGTTCTTCCACAAGCAGGCCAGGGCGCTGAGGATCGTACTCCCGGTAGTAATAACGGTGAGGATCTGGGCCTCGGTGACGGGCAGGGCGTCGTGGCCCCGGGCGGTGAGTCCGGCGCTTAAGAGGGATACGGCCAGCCACAGCAGGTTGGCGATGGCTTTGAAGCGTTCGGTTTCTTGATTCACGGGTTGTGTTTCCTGGGTCATGGCAAATGATTCTCCTTGTTAACGAATTGGGATGTTAAAAGGTAACTGGGGTTACTATTTGCTTGTTTCGGTGGTTTCAGTGGATGGAAACCGCCCGGTCTCCCCTGCCAAGGGACTGGACCGGGCGATTTTCGGGAGGCGGTGAAGGATGCTGTCAAAGATGATCTTCGGGTCCCGGACTCTGCCCTGCCCTGACCCGGGCCTCCAGGGCGGCCAGCCGGCTGTCGTGGCCGTCCAGCCGGTCCTCAAAGCGCCGCCGGTTCTCGCTGATCTCCGCCTGCATGTCCCGCAGGGTTTCGTCCAGCTGATGGAGGATGAGGGTCAGCCGGGCGATGGCGTTGGTATTCTTGGTGGCGGCGCGAATGACATAGGTGATCAGTGTGATGAGGCCCAGGACTAGGCTGAGGATGAGGGTCAGGTTTTCTATAACGGGCATGGGCGGGTCCTTTCTGGGGGGGATGATGGTGGAGCGGGGTAACGGAGCGGCGGGGTGATGCGGGAGGTTGCTGACTGTGTGACCGCGGTCAGGAAACACCGACGCTCAGGGGCCGAGTACAGGAAAGCACTGTTCTCGGCCACTTCGCCCTGGTGTTATCCTGTCCGCGGACACCCAGCGCGAATGGCAACTTTTCACCCCGCCTCCCTTCCACGCTTATTGAAAAGTTACTTCACAGCGATCACCATGCAGCGTACCTTGGAAGGTGACCGGGGATGACGGATACCAGAGGCGCCGGGGGCGCCGGGAGTGAAAATCACAGAAAACCCTGATGGATAAAGAGATAGATAGAACAACCCGTCCGTGAATGGCATAATATCAAGGCGATCTCGAAGCAGACAGCGCAGCTGTCTGATGAGCGTGAGCCTTGCATATTGATGCCAGTCACGGACAGCCCCGGCAGGACATCCCCGGCCAGTAACCGTCCGCCCCATCCCCGGTCCCCCGGCGTGGGCTTATTCCAAGGATCACAAGTTCCCCGGCTTTCTTGATTCCACTTTGTGGAAGAAAGTCGCGTCCCTTGCGTGCCATTGAGACCCGGGCACCATTCGCACGCTTACGCGTGCTCATGAACAGGGCCCTGAGCTTTTGCCTGTCGCGCTTTGCGCTCCGTCAAACGCTACTCAATGGTAACTTCCGTGGTCGTTGTATCCACCTTCTTCACCGCGGACAGCCCGGTGAAGGCGTGGCCGCCGGAGCCCAGGACATTCGCCGCCACGGCGGCATCCAGCTGGGTCTTGATCGTGGCATCCGCCACCTCCGGATTGTAATCCGGAATCGTAATACTGCTGTTGGTGCCGTCGTCCATCACAAAGGTACAGACGAGGTCTTTGGTCGTTGTTGTTGCCATAAGAAAACTCCTTCTTTTAATAGTATATATAAATTGTCTTAGCCAATTTCTCCGGGGCAAGCCTTGCGTTTGCCTCTCAAGTGGTGCTCTCACCTGGTCGCACCTTATTTGACTGCGGACTTACGATACCGCATCGCGCCCGGCGTGCGGGGATGGAAAAACAACCCGGGCGAGCCTGATGAGGTGCAGTACCGTAAAAAAAATGCAAACTGCCTTGCACTTTCAGGCTTTGGTGTCAGGCCCTCTGGGCCGTAACACACTGAGCGGAGCGAAGCAGCGCCGGATCAGCAACAGCCCATTACCAATCGCCCTGCGCCTTCGGCTTTCCCCCTTGGATGGACCTTGCATGGGTGCTATATCCTGTTTTGCTTCACAAACCAGATGGCACCACCGCCGCAGCCCATTGCCTATCGCCCTGCGCCTTCGGCTTTCCCTCTTGGATGGGCCTTGCATGGGTGCCATGTCCTGTTTTGCTTCGCAAATCAGATAGCGCCGCAGCAGTCGCCCATTGCCTATCACCCTGCGCCTTCGGCCTGCCCTCTTGGATGGGCCATGCACAGGTGCTATGTCCTGTTTTGCTTCGCAAACCAGATAGCGCCGCAGCAGCAGCCCATTGCCAATCGCCCTGCGCCTTCGGCTTGCCCTCTTGACTGGGCCTTGCATGGGTGCTATGTCCCATTTTGCTTCGCAAACCAGATAGCACCGCAGCAGCAGCCCATTCCCAATCGCCCTGCGCCTTCGACTTGTCCTCTCGAATGGGCCTTGCACGGGTGCTATATCCTGTTTTGCTTCGCAAACCAGACAGCACCGCAGACTGTATCCCACCCACGTACACCGGGCCAGCCCCCTTAAGCCGTCTCAATGAGCTGGTTGGTATCCACCACATAAGTGCCTTCCATGGTGGGCGTGGTCAGCGCATCAAAGGCCTTGGCCACGGTGAGGATGGCTTCGTCGGTGGCGGCGGGGAGGATCTGGGAGTAGGTCTTGGTCTTGGTGACCACCTTCCCGTCCACGGTGCCGTAGTTGTTCAGGACCTTCAGGGATTTGCCGGTGAGCTGCTTGATCATTGCCATGTGCATGACCTCCTACAAAAAAATTGAGTGAAGGACCCATAATTGTGTCCTTCACTCCTAATATGTCGAAAAAGCCGATTTCCATATCATGAAATTGGAATTTTTTTCGAAATTAATGCGTTTTTAAGATTTCAGGCCAACTTTCTTTTCAGCTTCTGCAAGGCACGGCCGCGAATCACGGATACAAAGCCTTCACTGACCCCCATGGCCTCCGCCGTCTGCACGTAGCTCTTCCCCTCCCAGAACAGGGCCTTCAGGCAGGCCCGCTCCCGGGAAGTCAGGACGGTCATGGCGGCGCGGAGGCGTTCCTCGTCATGGCGGCGGAGGAGCAGGACGGCGGGGCCGTCGGCAGGGTCGGACCGGGCAGCCTGGATGGCGTCGGTGCGGTCCAGAATATCGGCCTCGGCCACAGTGTGGTCGGCTTCGTGGTGGTAGCGGCGCATGTAATTGTACATGATGTAGTTGACCCTGATCTTCAGGTAACCGGGGAGCTCGAGACCGGAGGCGGGGTCGTAGGCCCGGATGGCGCGGATCAGGCCGAGCCGGCCCTCGGCGACGGCGTCCTCCCGTTCCCGGGCGGGCATGCGGCGGGCGGCCCGGTACAACAGGGGGAGATAATCGGCGACCAGGGCGGCCAGGGCGTCCTTATCGCCGGACTGGGCTTTCCGGAGCCGGAGGCTGGCAGGATCCGGATCCCCGGCTTCCGCCGCCAGGGACCGGGACCGGGAAGCGGCTGCATGGCCAGCCCGGCCATCGCCTTCCCGGACATCGCCGGTCCGCTGATGGACAGGGTCCCCGTCCCCTGCCGCCGATCCGGCCGGGACGCTGCCCCCGGGCACAGGGCTTGGAAGGCCGCTGCCCCCATCGCCGGTCCGGATGATCCGGACAGGGGGTATCGTCTTCCTTTCATCGCCGCCGCTTACGCTGACCGCGGACAGCACACAGGTTTTATCGTCACATTGCACATTCATGGGTTGCCTCCTCAGTATAATATAATCGTCATATTCTTCTTAATCTCTTAATAAACAATGTATAAAGTCGGTTTTTGACCTCAGACGGGGTCCAATCCGCCGGACGGGACCCCCTCCGTGGGACAGATCCGCCGGTCAGGATTTTTCGGGTTATCCACAGCTTTATCCACAGAGTGATGATTCGTCCGCGATGGGCGGACAGGCTCAGTCCCGGCTGAAGCCCCGCTTGAACTGGCGGTAGGTCACGCCGAGGTACTCCGAGGGCAGGTTCAGCTCCACGTGGAGGGGCACCGGACCGGTGTGGCGGCGGATGATCCGGGCCATGGGGATGCAGCTTTCCAGGGTGATGCTCTGGCGCTTCTGGTTGCGGCCGTGGTGGGTCACCAGGTGCAGGGCGGCCAGCTCGTCCATGGCCCGGCGGACCCGGCGCACGGGCATGTCCAGCAGGCAGGCCATGGTACTGGCGTGGTAGGGCAGGCGTTCGGGCCAGTGGGCCTCATTGGCGTCCAGGAAGAGGTGGAGCCACAGGACCTGGGCGTCCAGGCTGACCTGGACGCTTTCGTAAAAGGTGCGGAAGGCCCGCATTTCGTCGATGAAGGTGCCCCGCCGGGCCCGTTCAAACCCGGCCACGGAAGCGCTCCCTTTCTCCCACGGCGTACCACCCGGCCTCCCAGAAGGCCAGGCATCCGTCACACCCCACCAGCACGCCGTCCAGGTCGGTGACGATGACCTCGGCGGGCTGGTCGCACAGGGGGCACCGGGGATCGTCGGCGGGCTCCAGGGGCGGCGAGGCGTCGGGGTAGCCGGTGCGCAGGACCCGGGCGATGTCCGGCGCATCGGGGTAATCCCCGCCCAGGGGGATCCATCGCCCCAGACGGGCATGGCGGGTCCGGGCGGGACGGACGATGCCCATGACGCCCGGCACCCCCGCGGCGATCATCATCCCCGGATCACGCATCCCGATCACCTTCCTCTCCCACGGCCACCGGCTCCCCGGCGGCCAGGGCCCCGGGCATCACCCCCCGGCGCTTCAGGAAATCGTGGAGGAAGCGGCGGCCCCGGGGCGTCCACTTGGTGGTGAGGGCGATGGTCCGGCGGCCGTCCTGGTGGATCACCGTGGTGTAGACCGTGCGGGTGTAGCCCAGGCCGTCGTACCGGGCGTACAGGAGCCACTGGCCGCTGCGCTTGTACTGGATGCCCAGGCTGGACAGGAGGCGGTTGAAGGCCACGGCGGACAGGCCGAATTCCTTGGCGATCTGGGTGGCGGTGATCAGGTCCCCGGCGTCCCCCACGGCCCGGCCGAAGTCGGCGTCGGCGGTGAGGGTCTTGAGCCGGGCGTCCATGCGGCCCATGGCCGACAGCAGGTCGTCGGCCTTGCGGGAAAAGACGGCTGCCTCCGGGAGCTGCAGGGCCGCCGCTCTGGGAAGGGATCCCCCGGCGGGGACCATCGCCCCGGTTCCGGCGGCAGGGGACGCGGCTTCCGGGCTCTGGCGGGCCCGCCATTCCTTTTCCAGCTCGATGAGGCGGCGGCGCACCCGGTGGGCCTTGGTGGACCGCTGGATCAGGGCGATTTCCTTGGCGGCTTCGAAGGTCAGCAGGTAGTCCACCCGGTAATTGGCGTCATAGCTTAAGCTTTTATTCAGATTAGTCATTTCTGACCCTTGGGCATCCTGCCAGTGGCCCTCCCGGCCCGGGGACCCCGGCCCCCAGAAGGCCGGCTCGATGCGGATGTAGTCCACCCCCTCCTGGAGCATGCAGTACCCGGTGTTGCGGCTGAAGAATTTGGAGAACTGGGTCCCCGACTCCACGCCCTGCCACAGATCCCGGGCGGACACGAAGAGCTGCCCGTCCTCCCCGCGGTAGACCACCACGGCCTTGTCGTCGTACACCATCATTTTTCCTGCACTGCTTATCATTGTGCGCTCCTTTCCTGTTCCCGGACCATGTCCTGGAGAAAACCTTCCATGCAGCCAACCTCTTCCTCTTCCAGGGACATCACTCGGGTAATGACCCCCGCCACGTGGGCTTCCTGCTCTTGTTCCATGCGTTTGCCGCTCCTTTCACACTATAGGTTGGAAACTGTTTCAAATTCCATGACGCCAATTTTACGGGAATGTTATGTGATTGTCAAGAAGAATTTTTCCGCTTAGGGCGCCCTTTTCATGCCATATAATGTTGATATTGGTTTGAGGGGGGTGAAATATTTTTTTGGAGGGCGGGAATAGGTTAAGATAGTTTTCAGGAACAGGCGAGGTGGAGGAGGAGGCTATTGAGGGGGATTTGGATGGAATCTGGCGGACGGGTTTTGGGTGAATCGTGGCGCAAGAGGGAGATGGTAAAAAATAAACAAAGCAGTTGATATTCTGGTTTTAAAAAAAGACTGAGTATTTTATTTTTTTGATACACAGTCTTTTTTTAAATAAATTTATTCACGAAATCGCTTGGATTTTATCTGACATTTATTAATATTTATTGTTTTATTTATATTATTATATTTCGTCTTCTTCACTAATATTGACACAAAAATATTAATATTCTATGTTCGGCATATTCCAAAACCCTAATTTTATTTTTAAAAAAGGAACAAAATTCTAACTATTAATAAAATCAATAACGACCAGTCCTCATTAATTATTCCTCATACCTCTCCGGTTTTTCTGCCACTTTTTCTTCTTTTTTATACGTCATCCCATCCATCTTTTCCGACGGAAAGCGGACCAAGGTCTCCTCCATATCCGCGTTATCAGTCCACAGCTCACATTGGGACATAACGGTCTGGACCGCGTCGTCCATGCCTTCCGGCGGATATCGGTGTTTCTTGAGGAGCTTCTTGATCATCATCCGCATCCTGGCCCGGGCCGAATCCCGTTTCTGCCAATCGATGGTCTGATTCCGGCGAAGGGTTTCCGCCAGCTCCTTGGTAATGGCAATGAGTTCTTCATTTTCATAAAAATCCTTGATGGCCCGGGGCTTGGTCAGGGCATCGTAAAAAGCCAGCTCATCCGCCGTGAGGCCGAGCTGATCCCCTTCCATCTGGGCGGCGGCAATCTGCTTGGCCAGGTTCAGCAATTCCTCAATCACCTGTTCGTTGGTCAGCATGCCGTTCAAATACCGATTCATGGCGTTTTGAATAATGACGCTGAATTTTTCCGACTTGACAATGTTGGTCCGGCGGTACACCTGGACCTGCTCCGCAATCAATTTTTTCAGCAGCTCCACCGCCAGGTTTTTCTCCTTCATCTTGGAAATCTCTTCCAGGAATTTGGGATCAAACAGGGAAAATTCTTCAGAAACATCGGAAAAGAGATTGATGACCCCATCGCTCTTAATGCTCTGTTTCAACAGCGCATTGATCCGCGCATTCATTTCCGGCAGGGATATCTTCTTCCCCTCTCCTTTATTGATCAGCCGCATCACCAGCACCCGGACGGATTCAAAGAACGCCGCCTCAATGCGCAGAGGTTCCTCCACCAAAGAAGCACACAAAGACAAAGCCTGACGGAGGAGCAGGGCCTCCTTGATGAAAGCCTCCCGTTCCTTTTCCTTGTCCACCGCCACAATGAAGTTCACCGCGCCGCTGATAGCCTTGGAGCGCTCCAGATCCGTTCCTGTCATGAACCGGGAGTAATCGAACCCGTGGAACAAATCGCGGCACACAGCCAGCTTTTCCAGGAATTTGGGGTAAGCCACCTTGGCCACATCCGTATCGCCGTAATTCTTTTTATCCCGGACCGTGTAGTCATTCATGGCCTCCTTAAGAGCCGTGGCAATGCCCACATAATCCACGATCAGGCCGCCCTCTTTATCCTTGAACACCCGGTTCACCCGGGCGATGGCCTGCATCAGATTGTAGCCCTGCATGGGCTTGTACACGTACATGGTGGCCAGGGAGGGCACATCAAAGCCCGTCAGCCACATATCCACCACAATGGCGATTTTAAGAGGGCTGTCGTTATCCTTGAACTTCTTGGCCAGCTCATCCCGGTGATGCTTGTTGCCGATGACCTTGCGCCATTCCTCCGGATCCTTGTTGCTTTCCGTCATGACCACCGCCACCTTTTCCGTCCATCCCGGCCGGAGCTCAAGGATCCGTCTGTAAATCTTCAGGGCGATGGCCCGGGAATAGGCCACAATCAGCGCCTTGCCCGTCAGCATGTTTTCACGGTAATTTTCGTAATGATTCAGGATATCATCCACCAGCGAGGCGATGGTGTGATCGTTGCCCAGCACCGCTTCCATCTGGCCGAGCTCCCGCTTGCTTCTTTCGATGACCTGGGGATCGGCATTTTGGGCCATCGTGTCGTACTCGTCATCAATGAGCTGAAGCGTCGCCGCATCCAGCTTGAGCTTGATGACCCGGCTTTCGTAGTAAACAGGCCGGGTCGCCCCATCCTCCACGGCCTGGGTCATGTCGTAAATATCGATATAATCCCCGAAAACCTCCCGGGTATTCCGGTCCTGTTTGGCAATGGGTGTGCCGGTAAAGCCGATGTACGTAGCGCCAGGCAGGCTGTTTCGGATCACACGGGCGATCCCGATTTTAATCTTCCCCGTCTTGGCGTCCACCTTTTCCTTCAGGCCGTACTGCCCCCGGTGGGCTTCATCGGCCATGACCACAATATTCCGGCGTTCCGAAAGGGCATCATCGGATTCCTCAAATTTCTGCATGGTGGTAAAGATGATCCCGTTGGCCTGGCGCCCGTCCAGCAGCGCCTTCAAATGCTCCCGGCTTTCCGCGTGCATGGGCTCCTGACGCAAGAAATCCTTGCACTTGGCAAACTGGCCGTAAAGCTGGTCATCCAGGTCATTTCTGTCCGTAATCACCACAATGGTCGGGCTGTCCAGGGCATCCTGAAGCAGATGGGCGTAAAAAACCATGGACAGGGATTTCCCACTGCCCTGGGTGTGCCAGAAAACGCCCCCCTTGCCATCGGTCACCGTGGCCTTCTTTGTGGATTCCACCGCCTTATTCACCGCGAAATACTGATGATACCCAGCCAGAATCTTGAAACGCTTCAGCCCCTCATCGGAAAAGCAGATGAAATTTTTAATGATATCCAGCAGGCGCTCCCTTTCAAACATCCCTTCAAAAAAGGTGTCAAACTGGGCGTATTGGGTATTCTCATAGCTTCCGTCCTTGGTCTTCCACTCCATGAAGCGGTCTTCACCCGAGGTGATGGTCCCCGCCTTGGAGGTCAGATGATCGCTCATCACGCAGATGCAATTGTAAATGAACATGGAGGGGATTTCCTGCATGTAATTGCGCATTTGCAGATAAGCCTCCGACGCGTCCGTTTCCTCCCTGGACGGCGATTTCAGCTCAACCAGGACCACCGGCAGGCCGTTCAAAAACAACAGCACATCCGGGCGCTTCTTACTGTTTTCAATAAAGGTCCACTGATTGGCCACCACAAAGGAATTGTTGTCCGGATTTTTATAATCCACCAAATACACCAGGCCGGAGCGCTCCTCACCCCCCACAAAATAGCGCACCTCCACGCCATGCTGCAGGTAGTCCATCATGATCTCGTTTTTCTGGGGAAGCCCCCCGTTTTCAAAATTGTGCAGCTTGAACAGAGCGTCCTGGATGGCGTCCCCGGGCAGCTCTGGGTTCAACCGGTGCAGGGCCTCATCCAATTCCTCTTCGTACAACGGGCTGTGAAAATCCCTTTCCAAATCCGGGCCTTACACATAGCGGTAACCCATGCTTTGAAACAACTCGATAATGGAATTTTCATAATCCGACTCCTGATATGATCCGGACATTTTCATCACTCCTTTCCAATGATATCCTCTATTTCATCAAAACAAATCTTCCGTCTTATAGGTGTTATACCCCTCAAAATAATAGCTGTGGTCAATCCCCTTCATGTAAAGCGCCCGGTCATAAATCTGGCCGGTCAGCGCCTGCTTCAGCAGGACCTTGATCTCCACATCCTTGATGGGGCTGCGCGCCATGGCCAGCAGATAATCGTCCTTATCCACCTGGCTCCAGTCCACCACCTGCTTGAGTTCTGCCTTTAACATCTGGTCCAGCCAGATCCGGCCACTGCGGCCGTTGCCCTCCCGGAAGGGATGGGCCACGTTCATTTCCACATACTTTTCCACGATTTCCTCAAAGGTGGACTGGGGCATTTCCACCACGCTTTTCAGGGCTTCAAGCAAATACAGGACCGGGGCAAAGCGGAAATTCCCCTTGGCCAGATTGACCGTCCGCACCTGACCAGCAAAGGCGTAAATATCCTCAAACAGATACTTATGAATGGCGGCCAGGGCCACAAAAGAGCCGGGTGCCATCTGGTCCAGAAGGCCCTTCTCAAACAATCCAGCCGCTTTTTTCTTGCTGATCTTTTCTTCCATCCTGGCCAATTCGGCCGAATCGGTGATGCCAAGAAGGTTTTTTTGGGGCATTGGATCACTTCCTTTCTGAAGGGGGTGTTGGGTGGAATTTCTTTTTTTGTCTTCTGTTGCTTGCGGGCTTATTTTTGTATATTTTAAACAAGAATTTAGCATTGCAGCTTCAAGCAATATATCATGCGAATTTTGATAAGAGTAGTCACGCGACAAAGGGAATTCTCTCGGATATCTGTCAGTATTCTTCGGATAAAATTCCAATATCCGAGCTAAATGAAAAGTCATATTATTCTACAGAAAATATGCAACCTAATAAAAATGGAGCCTTACCTGCATCGAGTTTGCCAACAATAACTCAAACAACTCGCTGCCATAAGGGCGATGTCTTGATTTCGAACATTCGCCCCTACTTCAAAAAAATCGTACTGGCTCCTGATGATTGTGGTTGCTCGGCCGATGTTCTTTGTTTTGTTCCTAATACTTCATCCTTATCGTCTTTCCTGTACGAAACACTTTATGTTGACAGATTCTTTGACTACATGGTTGCTGGATCCAAGGGAACAAAAATGCCTCGAGGAGATAAGCAACAAATCATGAAATATCCAATAGTCTATCCTACAAAGGTCGAACTGCAAGACTTTAACAACTTGGCAAACCCTATCTTGTTACAGATTGAGCTTTGCCATGAAGAGAATAACCTTCTTTCAATGCTTAGAGATACATTGCTCCCGCAGCTATTGAGTGGCAAACTTGATGTTTTTAAGATTGATCTTTAAGCTGCGCAGTCCCACGTGTCCTGTAGACGATCATTCGCGGCTGGAACTATAGCGTGTGTCAAATGGACAACCCGCCTGCCAGTGGGCACGTTTATTACAACTGTTTTGTGCGGCGCACTCCGCTGCTTGGAGCAGTCACGTAAATTCTTGTTTATTTCTTCATTAATGGTTATCCTCTTATCGATAATAGAAAGTATATTTACTATTTTTATTTGAATATTATATTCAAAATTGGGAACTTCATATTGCATAATCGCTTTTTTATCACCACGAGGCATTTTCGTCCCCCTTGATGTTGCCATAGAATAATTAAAAAAGACATCTGATGATAAAACATAATACAAATATCGTGGTGCAATTCCATTCTTTGCTCTAAAAACGAGCACATCATTCGAGCAACCACCATTTTTTGTTGCAAACCAAATTTTTTTAAAATATGGACGAATATTTGACACTAAAACATCATTTTCCCTATATTGCTGCGTTTGGTTTAATGATGGCAATGTAGTTGCAGTAGTAACCCCACCTTTATTTGGAACCATATTTTCCGTAGATACGTAATTTGAATTATCTAAATCAGATACATCAACTTTTTCTTTTACATAATCACAAATGTCTGACAATTTAGATCTCATACCCAATCGCCCCCAGCTTCTTCCGAATCTCATCCTCTAACCTATGGGATTCTTCAAAGAGCTCCGACAGTTCCGAGGTCAGGCGCGTCATCTTTTCCTCAAAGGGTTCCCCGTCGTCTTCCTGTTCTTCAATCCCCACATAACGGCCCGGAGTCAGGATATAATCCTGCTTGGCGATGTCCTCGGTGGTAACGGCGGCGCAAAAGCCCTTGACATCTTCCAGCTTTCCGTTCTGGAAAGCCGTGAAGGTATCGGCAATTTTCGCGATGTCTTCGTCGGAAAAATCCCGGTGCTTGCGGTCGACCATGAAACCCATCTTCCGGGCGTCGATGAACAGGGTCTTCCCCTTTTGTTTCTTGTTTTTGGTGATGAACCACAGGGTCACGGGAATGGTGACGCTGTAAAAGAGCTGGGTCGGCATGGCGACGATCCCCTCAACCAGATCATCTTCGATAATCTTCTGACGGATGCCGCCTTCCCCGCTGGACTGGGTGGAGAGGGCGCCGTTGGCCAGAACCAGGCCGATTTTTCCCCGAGGCGCCATGTGATGGATCATGTGCTGAATCCAGGCGTAGTTGGCGTTGCCTGCCGGTGGAATCCCGTATTTCCAGCGCACATCGTCCACCAGCTTGTCCTGTCCCCAGCCTGACAGATTAAAGGGCGGGTTGGCCATGATGAAATCAGCCTTCAAGGTAGGATGGAGATCATTGAAAAAGGTATCGGCCTGATAGGGGCCGAAATCGGCGTCGATTCCCCGGATGGCCATGTTCATTTTGGCCATTTTCCAGGTATCGGCGTTGGATTCCTGTCCATAAACGGAAATGGATCCCCGGTTGCCGCTGTGGGCCTGGATAAATTTGGCGCTCTGGACGAACATCCCGCCGGATCCGCAGCACGGATCGTATACCCGGCAGTTATTGTAGGGCTTAAGCACGGAAACCAGGGTTTTCACGATGCTGGAGGGCGTGTAAAATTCACCGCCCTTGACCCCTTCATAAGCGGCAAACTGGGCGATGCAGTATTCATAAGTGCGCCCCAGCAGATCCTTGCTGTCCTCGGTGCTGCCCATATCCAGATTGGTGAAAAGGTCGACCACATCCCCCAATACCCGTTTGTCCAGATCCGGGCTGGCGTAATTCTTGGGCAGTACATTTTTCAGGCTGACATTTTCCTTTTCGATGGCCCGCATGGCGTTGTCGATCACCGTGCCGATTTCCGGGGTGTGAGCGGCGGCAGAAACCACCTGCCATCTGGCGTCTTCAGGTACAAAAAATACATTTTCCATGGTGTATGCATCGCGGTCATCTTCGAAGCCGTCTCCCTCCGCCACCAGTTCCTGGTAGCGGCGTTCAAAGGCGCCGGAAATATAGCGCAAAAAAATCAAACCGACGATGACTTTCCGGTATTCCGCCGCGGGGATATGCCCCCACAGGACGCAGGCCGCATCCCAGATCTGCTTCTCGAAGCCGATGTTCGCGTTATTTTTTTCTGACATAATTAAAGCTTCACCTTCCCTATCGTTGTTATGTTAAATTTTCGTTTATTGCTTTAATTATAATACGCTTCCGCTCAAAAAAATACGCTTTCACTAAAAAAAATTTGGTTTTGAATGATAAATCCGTCTTTTTCATTCCGCCGTCAGCGAAACCCTCAACCCTTCCCCCACCACCAGCCTCTCCCCATCCCCCAGCGCTACCCCCTGGTACTCATCCTTCAGGGTATAAATCCCCTCGGGGTCCGCGGTCAGGGGCATGGAGATCCCCAGGGAGCTCACCCGGGCCAGGGAGCCGGTGCCGGAAACCAGGCGGATGGTGTAGGTGCCGGGGGCGATGTCCGTGCCCACGGTGTAGGTGCCTTCCCCCAGCTCCCGGTAGGCCTCCGCCGGGACCGTCGCCGGCGCCGTAGCCGCCGGGTTCAGGATTGCCGCCGCCCGCTGGGCCGGCGCCGGCAGAGGCCGGCCCAGGGCCGCGCACCACAGGGTGTAGGCCAGAGCCAGGAACAGTGCCCCAAAAACCACCGTCCGCGCGACTTTCCCCGCCCGGGTATACCGGCAGGACTCCCACAAAAAGAACAGCCCCAAAGGGTAAATCAGGATCAGAAGCAGCGTCACCGCTTCCTTCCGCTCAGAAACAGGTTGAGGTTCATATCGCATCGTTTTTCTTCTCCTTGCCTTTCCTTTTCAGCTAGCCCCATCTTACCACCATTCCCCGCCAACGTCAACCCCCTCCACGCCCCCACACCGGCCGGAATGTGGTATAATAAAATATCACATTTTTGCCACATTTATATGCTACCCTATACCCACCAACCACAAGGAGGCCCCTTCAATGCCAAACATGCTCATCGCCGACGACCACCCCCAGATCCTGTCCATCCTGTCGGACTACGCCCAGATGGAAGGCTTTGCCGTCACCACCGCCGAGGACGGGGAG
>Ga0268357_101446_pt1 | contig 15727 bp, 13 predicted proteins | sample BioMet10_FD_192466 | JGI IMG/M metagenome (GOLD analysis project Ga0268357, IMG submission 192466) | Sewage microbial communities from Oakland, California, United States - Biofuel 10 (Illumina Assembly) | ecosystem: Engineered > Wastewater > Sewage > Unclassified | place: USA: California... | reverse complement strand
TACATCATGCTAAAGAAGAGGGGATAATATTCAATCTTTTGACAAATCCTGTAGAGATACTGGGAGATGAAAAGGGATGGGTTAATGGCATGAAGTGCATAAAGATGGAACTTGGAGAGCCGGATGCCTCAGGAAGAAGAAGACCTGTGGAGATACCAGGCTCAGAATATGTTCTTGAAGTGGATACAGTTATAATGTCACTTGGAACTTCACCAAATCCGTTGATATCATCCACTACAAAGGGACTTGAAATAAATAAAAGAAAGTGTCTTATTGCAGAGGAAGAGACAGGACTTACTACTAAGGAAAAGGTATATGCAGGTGGAGACGCTGTAACAGGAGCTGCTACAGTAATACTTGCTATGGGAGCAGGAAAGAAAGCTGCTAAGGCAATAGATGAATATCTAAGTGAATAAAAAACTGTCGGTACCAGGTACCGACAGTTTTTTAATTGAATTTATAAATACGGCGGGCCAGTCTGTACACATCTACAGTGAATTTTCTTCCTAAATGTCCTGGCATATTGGTCATTCCGCCCAAGGAACTATATTTTATCTTTCGATAAAGAACTGGGTCAGTTTCCTTAAGAAAAGCCCACAGATCCTTCTGCTTTTGAATAGCTTCCTCACTGCCGTCAATGGAAAGTAGTATAGTGGAAATTGCCATCATTATGGATAAATATCTGAACATATAGTTTGATAATTTCGGCTGGCTTTTTTTAATCTCTTCTAAATCGTGTGATTCAATCATAATACGTGTTACCCTAAGCTGTTGATCAACTCGTTTAATCATAACATTTTCATTTACAGATTGATCAGAACGTCCAATAAAATATCGATAAAAATCTAAATTTAAATAGTACAAACTTTCAGTCTGAGGCAGCGGCTGATATACAAAAACATTATCCACGTAGAATGTATGCTTTGGAAGCTCAATACCACACTCACGAAGTATCTCGGTGCGGTAAATTACTGAATGCATGAGCAAATATTGTGATATTTTAAAGTGTCCCATATCATTCCAGGTGAAAACTCTGTCTTCCGGAAAAATGTTATGGTATTGTACGCTAAAATGTGTGTTATCCTCAACGTGTTCGTAAACGTAATTGGTGATTAGTAAATCCACTGGTTTTTCCATAGTGAAAAAATTTCTTAATGCGTCAAGTACTTTATGAAGACTAGGCACGTCTACCCAATCGTCAGAGTCCACCACCTTGTAATAAAACCCTTGAGCATTACGAAGTCCTTGATTTACCCCTTCGCCGTGTCCACCGTTTTCCTGATGAATTGCACGAATTATATTAGGATATTTTAAAGCATATTCGTCTGCAATTTTTCCTGTTTCATCTTTTGAACCGTCATCTATAAGGATAATTTCAACTTCCTCGCCACCCTCTAGAAGAGAGTTAATGCAGTTTTCCATATATGCTGCTGAGTTGTAACACGGCACAGCAAAAGTAATTAATTTCAAATCTAAACCCCTCCATTTTTTATGAGTAAATCAGAAAGCTCTAAGGCGCGGGAAACAATTGCGTCCATATTATAGTATTTATATTCAGCTAGTCTTCCCAAGAGATAAAAGTCAGGATATTTTAAAGTCAGTTCATGATATTTCTCATATAGTGAATTGTTATCAAAGTTATTTATAGCATAATAAGGGATTTCTTTCAATGCATTTGTATAAGCTTTTGAGTATTCTTTCATGATTGTTGTTTTATTTTCTATATTTTGTCCGCTTAAATGCTTAAATTCTGTTATTCTTGTAAAAAGCTGATCCACGGTATAATTTACTGTACCATAATCCTGATACCAATTTGTATCATAAGTTTCAAATTCAAAATCTAAAGTTCTATAAGGCAACCGCCCAAACTTACACTGGAATAACTCATCCACCGCACCAGTATAAATAACCGCACCCTTAAATGGCTTTCCCTGCAATAATAAGCCAACCTCTGAAAAGCTAAGCAAATCTTTCACATCCGTGGATAGAGAAAGATCTATGTTTTGATGCGATAACATTTTTTCAAAAAGTGGAGTATACCCATCTTCAGGAATGCCTTGAAATTTATCCTGGAAATATCGGTTGTCCCTTGAAATATAAACAGGTACCCTGGCTGTAACGTTAGGATCGATATCATCAGGAGATGTACCCCATTGTTTCTGAGTATAATAAAGAAAAACATTTTGATAAACATATTCCGCAAGCTCTGCAAGCTCTTGGTCAGTATTTTTACGTAGCTCAAGTATAGTAACCTTTTTATCCATCCCATAGGCTCTCACAAGTTTTGATTCCAATCTCATCGCTTTTTCATTGTCGTAAACCATATATAATGAGTTAAGATTGAAGGGAATGGGAAGAAGTTTACCATGAACGTTACCTACAACTTCATGCATATACTTACGCCAATTTGTAAAACGAGACAGGTATTTGTATACTCTCTCATCATTTGTATGAAAAATATGGGGACCATACATATGAATAAGAATTCCTGCGTCATTCAAAGCATCATAGGAATTTCCGCCTATATGACTGCGTTTTTCCAAAAGCAGCACTTTTTTATTGCCCTGTTCTGCCAATTCTCTTGCACATACAGCTCCGGCGAAGCCTGAGCCTACAATTAAAAAATCATAGGATTTATCCAAATTCGTCATTTTTATCACTTCAACTCTCTAAATTAGCCAATTCATAAATTGCCCTGGCATATATTTTTGTATTTAAAATAAGATCATCGATTTCAATATTTTCGTTTGCTTTATGGTCTAAGTCCTCTCTTCCTGGTAAAATAGGACCAAAAGCAACGATGTTAGGTATCTCCTTGGCGTAAGTTCCCATACCTATGGATAAAAGGTCAGAAGGAAGACCGGTTTCTTCTGTATAAACCTTCTGAAGTGTTGAAATAAGTGGATGATTTTTAGGGAAATATAGTGGAGCCTTGTGCCACATATTTTCTATCTTCAGACCTGTTGGTTTAAGTTTTTCCTCAAAAGGAATGAGCATATCATTTAAGCAGCTTTCTATAGGATATCTTACGTTCAATTTCATAGTGATTTTGTATTTATATATATATATTGCTCCAATATTAAAGGAAAGATACCCGGAAATATTGTCATGCAAATTAATACCTAATGATGTACCATCTGTTTCAAAAGCTACATAGGTATTAAAAAATTCAACTATATTTGACAATTCGTTATTTCCAATAGGGATTGTACCTAAAAACTTGAATAACTGCATTATAGCGTTTTTTCCAAGCTCAGGGGTGCTCCCGTGAGCAGATACTCCATAGGACTTTATCAGTATTGCATCATTAATTATTTCTGTGGATAGATCTAAGTCTTCATTTATGGAAAATTCACGGCACTGTTTAGCTATGAATTCCAAATCCTTTGAGTAAATTTCTGCTTCAGCATAATCTGGCACCATGTTTGCATATTGCCCGCCCTTAATATGTTTAATATGTATAGTATCTTTGTTTTGGTTATGTAATTCTTTGGTTAAATCAAATACAGTAATTCCTTTTTCTGCGAATACTATAGGGTAGTGACCATCTGGAGTAAAACCTGTAGTTGGAGGAAGTTCGTGTTTGTTATAGTGGGGCATGTCATTGCAGCCGGTCTCTTCGTTTGTTCCGAAAATTATTCTTACCTTTTTTTTAAGAGGGAGTTTTAAATCCTTTAATGCCTTTAAACCGTACAATGCTGAAATAATGGGCGATTTATCATCCACAGAACCTCGCCCAAAGATTTTACCATCATGTATTTCTGCTGCAAAAGGTGGATGTTTCCATCCATCTCCCTCAGGAACCACATCAAGATGACCAAGCACAGCAACGTATTCATTTCCTTCGCCATACTCTGCATATCCAACAAAGCCATCAAGGTTTACAGTTTTAAATCCTAATTTGTCTGAAATGTTCAAGACACATTCCAGTGCCTTATTTACCTCAATGCCAAAGGGCATTTTTTCTTTTGCTTCTCCTTGAACGCTTCTTATCCTTATTAGCTCTTGAGTAGAGTGTATTATTTCGTCTTTCATACCCTCTATTACTTTACTTAAAGTCATTATTTTTCCTCCGGTGCTTTTATTAAAAATCTGCAGCAGGAGTCACCGCTGGTTTTACAAAGAGGCCTTTCAAAATCTATATTGAAAGCTTTATAAAGTACATAGTCTATTTCACAGTATAGTGAGCCAATATCATTTGCCCCCAATTGCTCCCACATATCCTGCATTGGGCAGTATGTTATGTCGGAAGGATTGTTTGGATCCTTTTCCCAAGAAATAGTTGGCATATCTTTTATTTTAACATATGTATCATTGTTTATTTCAAGCCCTTTTTCGAATGCTTCTTCTTTAATCAATTCTGCTCTGGCTTCACCGAACTTTGTGATTGCTTCTCTTATAGCATCTTTCCCTTTTTCTTCACCTAATTTATCTATCATCTCTTTTGCCATAAAATAATACATCTCAGCCATAAGTTTGGCCATTCTTCCTACCGGTTCATCGGTACTTTTTATTTTTCCCATAATAAAACCTCCTGATAATATTAGTTATAGTGTTAGTCAGCCTTTTTACCTACTTCTTCCATTCTAACCTTTCCTGCTTCAATAGCATCCATAATTGTTCCTCTAAAGCAACCTTTCTCAAGTGCCCTGACTCCGGCTATTGTGCACCCGCCAGGTGAACAAACATTGTCTTTAAGCCTTCCTGGGTGTTCCTTTGAATCAAGCACCATTTTAGCTGCTCCCATAACAGTTTGAGCTGCAAGAGTCTGTGCAACATCTCGGGTGAGTCCCATTTCTACCCCGCCGTCGGCCATAGCTTCTATAAACATATATACATAAGCAGGGCCGGCACCACTTACAGCGGTAATAGGATCGATTAGATGCTCGGGTACAATAAAGGATACCCCCAGTGCGCTGAATAAGCTGTGCACTAATTCAGCATCTTCCTGAGTTGCGAATCCGCCCTTTGATATACCAGACGCGCCTATATTAACGAGCATCGGAGTATTAGGAATTACTCTTACAACGTGAACATTTTTTAGGGCTTTCTCAATAGTTGAGGTTTTTGCACCACCTACGATAGATACTACAAGATGATTATCTTTCCAATTTAAATTTGCTATACTTTTAAGCACTTCTTGAAGTGATTGAGGTTTTATTGCAAGTAATATAATGTCGCAATTATCTGCCAGATAGTGGTAACCCGAAGCTCTGTCACTGCTGGAGTTACTTACACTATATTTTGATTTTAAATATTCCAATCTTTCTGGGAGAATATCCATAACATAAATATCTTCACTTTCAAATAGCCCTGCATTGAGAAGTCCGCCGATTATTGCCCCTCCCATTTGTCCTCCGCCGATGAAACCTATTTTTCTATTTAGTTTTCCCATCTTTGTACCTCCGTTCCAATTTATTCAATATATTAAAATCATATATTCTTTTTTAAAATAATTCAATAGTTTATAGGAAGGCTTAAGCTTATATTAATAAAATCTTAACATTATAAAATTTTATTGCTGTTGACAGGCATAAACATGTGTAGTAATATAAATAAAAAAATAGAAAAAATCTCATCAAGAGAGATTGAGGGACTGGCCCAATGATATCTCGGCAACCTAACAGGTTCATTTACCTGAAAAGGTGCTAATTCCAGCGTTAGATATATATCTGACGGGAGATGAGAGAGTGAATTTTTGTGTGATATCCTCTCTCATTTAATATTGTAAATGAGAGAGGGTTTTTTTATGAGCGTAGACAGTGTAAAAAGTTTTTTTACTTCCCGGGGCCTTAAAGATCCGGTATTCACTCTTGAGGATTGTGGTGCTACTGTGGATCTTGCAGCCAAAACTTTAAACGTGGAGCCCGCATTAATTGCAAAGACATTGGCTTTTCGTGTTAAGGATAGAGATGTTTTAATTGTTACAAAAGGTGATGCCAGAATAGATAACAGAAAATATAAGGACTTTTTTAAAGCTAAGGCAAAAATGCTGGATCATGATGAAGTTGCAGAAATAACAGGACACCCTGTAGGTGGTGTGTGCCCTTTTGGATTAAAAAATCAAATTGATATATATTTAGATACTTCTTTAAAGGATTTTGATTATGTGTATCCTGCAGCAGGCTCAAAATATACCGCTTTAAAAATACAGCCGGAGAAAATACAGGAACTCACAGGTGCTGAATTTATAGACGTATGTAAATAGAAAAATATATAAAATTATGAAAAAAAAGTATTGACAACCTAAAACTTCTAGCCTATAATCAGTAATAACAATTAAATATGTTTATCTAGAGTGGCGGAGGGACTGGCCCTATGAAGCCCGACAACCAGCATTCTCATTCGAATGTAGTGGTGTCAATTCCTGCAGATTGTAAGATCTGAGAGATAAGGACGTTAGTAAGCTTGTTTTAATGTGCTGCTTCCTTGTACGGAAGCAGCTTTTTATATTTTGCTTTAATTTATATAAAAACTGAATAATAAAAAATTCTCATGCAGAGAGGTGGAGGGACTGGCCCCATGAAACCTCGGCAACCTTCAGATTCATTTATCTGAAAAGGTGCCAATTCCAACGCTTAAATAAGCGAAAGATGAGAGAGGTAAAGCAATGTGTTTAAAGCCTTTTTCATCTATGTATGAAAAAGGCTTTTATGATTATAAATAAAAATTAATATAAAAAATAAATATTAAAGGAGAGATAATTATGAGTCACGAAAATTTAAAATTTGATACCGTTCAATTACATGGAGGTCAGGAACCAGATCCTGCTACAGGAGCCTGTGCAGTACCAATATATCAGACAGCATCCTATGTATTCAAAAATTCACAGCATGCAGCAGATTTATTTGCTCTTAAAGAATCAGGAAATATTTATACCAGAATAGGGAATCCGACCACAGATGTTTTTGAAAAAAGAATTGCTGCACTGGAAGGCGGAGTTGGGGCATTAGCTACTGCATCAGGGTCGGCTGCAATAACCTATTCGATTTTAAACATAGCAGGAATAGGGGATGAAATAGTAGCAGCAAGCACTTTATACGGAGGAACTTTTAGTCTGTTCCAGCACACACTGCCTAAATATGGGGTAAAAACCACCTTTGTAAATCCAGATGATATTGAAAACTTTAGAAAAGCAATAAATGAAAACACAAAAGCACTTTATATTGAATCTATAGGAAACCCTGGAATCAATCTTGTGGATATAGAAGCGGTGGCAAAAATAGCCCATGAAAATGGAATACCTCTTATAGTAGACAACACCTTTGCTTCACCTTATCTTTTAAAACCAATTGATTTTGGTGCTGACATAGTTGTACATTCTGCTACTAAGTTCATTGGAGGGCATGGAACTTCAATCGCAGGAGTAATTGTGGACTCAGGAAAGTTTGATTGGGCAGCCAGTGGCAAATTCCCTGGACTTTCTACTCCGGATGCGAGCTATCATGGATTGAATTATTCTAAAGATTTAGGACCCTTAGCATTTATAACAAAAGCAAGGGTACAGCTTTTAAGAGATACGGGTGCAGTTCTCAGCCCATTCAATGCATTTTTATTGCTTCAGGGAGTTGAAACATTGTCACTTAGAGTTGAAAGACATGTTGCAAATGCAAGGAAAATTGTTAATTTCTTAAAGAATCATTCTTTAGTATCATGGGTTAACTATCCTGAACTTGAAGATAGCAAATACAATGAACTTTCAAAGAAATACCTTCCAAAGGGAGCAGGATCAATATTTACCTTCGGAATTAAAGGTGGAGTTGAGGCAGGTAAGAAATTCAGCGATTCCTTAGAGATATTCTCATTACTTGCCAATGTAGGAGATGCAAAGTCACTTGTAATTCATCCTGCAAGCACAACACACAGTCAACTAAACGAAGAAGAATTAATAACTGCAGGTGTTGGTTCTGATTTAATAAGACTTTCCATAGGGATTGAAGATGTGGATGACCTCATAAATGACTTGAATCAGGCTTTGAATAAAGCAGCTAATTAATTGGTTATAAAAGATGTTGGTACCAGGTACCCACATCTTTTTTGCTTTAAATTAATTTAAACTATATAATAATATTAAAAATATAGATTTAAGTAGGAAAAGGTGATTTTGTGAAGTACATAAATAATTATTTTGATTCCATTACTTTAGAGGATTTAGTAAATAAATATAAAAAAGAGAAAGATAATATTATGTATTATATATAATAATCAAAGAACATTAAAAAGAATTATTGGAGGAGCAAATATGGCACAGCATTCGTTGTCAAGAACAGAATTGTTAATTGGTAAAGAATCGTTAAATAGGCTGCAGCACAGCAAGGTGGCTGTTTTAGGTATAGGTGGAGTTGGAAGCTTTGTAGTAGAAGCATTAGCAAGATCGGGTGTGGGTAATCTGGTTCTAGTAGATGATGATACTATTTGTTTAACCAATATAAACAGGCAGATTATAGCAGATTATAATACAATAAATAAGAACAAAGTAGATGTAATGGGCGAGAGAGTCTTAGCCATTAATCCAAAGTGTAATGTTATTACTCATAAGACATTCATTACAGGTGAAAATATCGAAGAGATTATTACAAATGATGTAGATTATGTGGTGGATGCCATTGATACCGTATCTTCAAAAATTGCCCTAGCTGTATGGTGCAGAAATAAAAACATAAATTTAATAAGCAGCATGGGTACAGGCAATAAATTGGATCCTACTCAATTTATAATAACGGATATCTATAAGACGAAAATTTGTCCTTTAGCAAAGGTTATGAGGCACGAACTTAGAAAAAGAGGAGTTGATGGACTTAAGGTGCTTTATTCACCAGAGGAGCAGTTAAAGCCTCAGTCTGAACAGATGAACGCCTGCAAGGATAACTGTGTCTGCGGAGAAGGAAGCAGTAAAAAATGTACGGTTAAAAGGCAGACACCAGGAAGTATATCCTTTGTTCCACCCGTAGCAGGGATGATTATAGGTGGTGAAGTTATAAAAGATTTAATTAAATAAATTTATTGAAATCAAGAGTCGTAGATAGATTGGTCCGATGAAACCCGACAACCAGCATTCTCATTTGAATGTAGTAGTGTCAACTCCAGCAGATTATATAATCTGAAAGATGAGGAACCGGAATGATCTAATCTTCTTGTTGTTTATCTTCAAGAAGATTTTTTATTTGCTCACAAAATATAAATTAAGTAATTGCGAAACTCACTGAAAATTAAGAATGAATGTTGATACAGATAAATAATATATTTTAATAGTCAGACGAGGTATTTTTTATGAAAAGTATCATGATGGGGATACATGAGGCAGGATATTTTGATCAGCTTACGGATTGCCTAACAGAAATTTAACAATAAAATTATTAGATACAGGAAAACAAAATGAAATGACAGCATAACTGATTTTGCTAATAAAATTTTTAAAGTGTATAATAAGCCTGTAGTTATTAATAAGCTGAGATTTGAGAATAGTCTTAGCAATGCCTGTGTTTATAATAAGAAGCTTCAGAAAATGGGACTTTCATCTTTAAGAGTTGCAGTAAATTTATCTACAAAGCAATTGAAAAGGAAGAGCTGTTTGAGACTATCCAAAAAATTTTAAATGACAGGATTATTCTAAAAACATAATTGAGTTGGCTCATAAAATGAAGTAAACCAATCCCATCTGAGGAATTTGCAAAATTGTTGAAGTAGGGGTGATACAGATATGGAAGGCAAGGTATCCAAAATATTAAATAAAACAGTACTAAAATCTTTAAGTATTATCAATAAAGAAGTACACAAAATGACAGAAGGCGATCTGACTAAAAAAATAAATGTGGGCAAAAACAGTATTTTTAATAAGTTGAGTGTAAATATAAATCAACTGGTATTAAAAATAAGAGGGTTTATTAATGAGACTACAATAATGACAGATAAAGTAATAAACCATTGTGAAGAGTTAGAAAAAAACGCACATCAGGTAGAAATATCTTCAAATGAAACAGCTAAGGCAATAAATGAAATATCTGAGGACATGTCAGTGCAATTAAGCAATATGTTATCTGCGGACAAATATATCTGTGAAATTGTAGATGGTTATATTGATGTAACAAAAAATGGAAAGTCAATTGAAAACATGGCGTTTTCCATGATGAATCAAGTGGAAGACAGCAATAATATATATAAGGAATTGATAGAAAGAATGAAGAACTCTGAGGCTTCAAATTTTGAATTGTCCTCTGAAATAAAAAATTTAAGTGAAAAAGCCCTTGAAATACAGAAGATTGCTGATGTTGTAAATGGAATAAGTAAAAATACGAATCTTCTTTCATTAAATGCATCAATAGAGGCAGCCAGGGCAGGAGAAGCTGGAGCTGGATTTGCAGTAGTAGCAAGTGAAATAAGAAAACTTGCGGGAATATCTTCAAGCCAGGCTATAGAAATTCAGAATATTATAAATGAAATTAAAATTATGATAAAGAATATTACCGATAAAATGAATTGTGAAACTGAAATAGTAGTTGAAAATATAAAATTTTCAAATATGACTAAAGAAAAATTGGATAAAATATTCACTGAAAGCGAAAGTACATTGAATTCAATAAAGGATATAAATAAAATTATAGATACTCAAAAGGAAAAGATAAGTGAAGTAAAAAATGTAGTGGAAAAAACTTCTAAATTATCGGAAAACATTACTGCTGCAACTCAGGAGGTAGCAGCTGCATCAGAGGAGCAATTATCCTCTATGAAAAATGTTTTTGAATCTATATTCAATCTAACTGGTATGAATAAGAATTTAAAGGAACGCATAGATTCTTTTGCTAAAAATTATGAACTGGATAAAAAAACTAAACAGTATATTGAGAAGGGACTGGAAATATTAAGAGAGATTGCAAAATCTGAAGGCTTAGCTACAATGGAATATCACAGATGTACAAAAATACTTAAAGAAAACATAGATAAATATCCATATTTTGAGATTTTTGGATTATGCCAAAAGGATGGACTCCGAAAAGCAATTACTTTAGATTATACTGAAAAAGAAGTTTATACTAACTTTTCTCACAGACCATTTTTTAAAGAAGCAATAAAAGGTAAGGAATATAAGTCGGAGCCGTATATATCTGTAGATACAAATAATTATTGTATTGCAATATCTGTGCCTGTGAGAGACAATAATGGGGAAATTACAGGTATGCTGGTGGGAGATTTGCTTCTTGGATAGATGCTAAACATAGGAGGAAGAGAAAGTGATTGAGAATATTAAATATAAAAATCTTACAAATTACTTAAAGGAATTAGGTAGCGTTGCAGTTGCGTTTTCAGGTGGAGTAGACAGCACATTTGCCTCTAAGGTGGCAAAGGAAGTTTTAGGAGACAAAGCTATTGCTATAACAGTTATGTCTCCCTATATACCAAAGTGGGAAATTGAAGAGGCAAAAGCTATTGCAAAGGAAATAGGAATAAAGCATGAATTTTTAAATGTGCCGGTGATACCGGAAGAAATTAAATTTAATCCAGTAGACCGTTGCTATATTTGTAAAACTGCTGTTTTTACAAACATAAAGAAGTTGGCAGAAAATGCAGGATATAAATATGTGGTGGACGGAACCAATGCAGATGATGTTAAGGAATACAGGCCGGGACTAAGAGCTTTGAAAGAGCTGGACATAAAAAGTCCACTTAAGGAAATTGGAATAAAAAAGACAGAAATCAGGGAGTTTTCTAAAGTATTAGGGCTGCCAACCTGGGATAAACCATCTTATGCATGTCTTTTATCGAGAATACCCTATAATGAGGAAATTAAAACTGAAGATCTTGAAAGCATTGAAAAAGCAGAACTATACCTTATTAATTTAGGATACAGGGCAGTGAGAGTTAGAAAACACAAAGACTTGGCAAGAATTGAACTTCCCAAAGAAGAGATAGCAAGGCTCATAAATAATAACCTTTTAGAACAGGTTTCAAAAGTGCTAAAAGGAATTGGTTTTCGATATGTGACTTTAGATATGGAAGGCTATAGAACGGGAAGCTTAAATGAAGTATTGGATGATAAAGCCTTGTAGATTAATTCTAAATAACCTCCAAACGTTGAAACTTTGGAGGTTATTTATCCACCTAGGGTTACATCCTGTGTGTTATACCATTCTAATGCATTTGAAAAATGTGACTGTTCAAAATCCGGCCAATAATCATCAATAATGTAAAAATCAGAATATATAGACTGGACAGGTAAGAACCCACTTAATCTCCTTCTTCCTCCCCATCTTATAATTAAATCCACTCTTGAAATGTCATGGGAATTAATATAACTAAGCACATCACCCTTTGAATTATTTGCCATTTTCAAATTGTTTAAATCCCACTCCCAGCTGTAATTAACTAAAAAATTAACTTTTATATCGCCGCTGCCGAAAGTTCTTCTTTTAGTGTAGGGAAGCAATTCTTTAGGAAACATAGGAGAGTTGTAATTTCCCATAACCAGCAATGAAGCGTTTTCTTTTGAAAGCATTTTAACTGCATCAATACATGCCTTTGTAAAGGCCTCTCTTTGAACAGCAGGTCTTTTTGTGTTGTCCTTTGTAAAACCATAATATGTAATTTCTTTGATTCCTGCCTGTTCACACAGTTTAAAAAGTATTAGTCCCGGGTTTAAACCAAGTTCATATCCTTTTTCCTTGGACATTCCATTGGATTTAGCCCATCTTCTGTTTCCGTCGGGGATTATGCCAATGTGCTTCGGTATTTTCACAATATTCACCACCCTTATTTTATAATAATATTATATTCTTCCTATAAAATAGAAAAAAATACATAATAATAAAAATAAGTTTGTATAAATTACCAGTATAATAATAACCCAATTTGCACAATATATAATCAAGAGAGGTGATTCCAATGGAAAAAGATTTTAGAAACATTTATTTAGGCTTATACCGAAAATAATGTAAAAATCTCCATATGTTCACTAATCTTTTGGTGGAGGATTAAATATAATCCTCCACTTTTATATTTTGTTTAATAATGATATAATTTCTACATTAATATAACTATGGGGGTAAAGTACAATGGAAATAAGGGAAATTATAGATAAATTATATACAACAAACATTCTCAATAAAGAGGAATTATTATATATAATTGAACAAATAAATCAAGAGGAAAAAGAATATCTAATAGAAAAAGCAAAGTCCACTGCAGAAAAATATTATTCAAATAAAGTTTTTATGAGAGGACTCATAGAGTTTACTAATTACTGCAAAAATGATTGTTATTATTGTGGAATAAGGCGAAGCAATAAAAATGCAGAAAGATACAGATTGTCACTTGAAGACATACTTAAGTGCTGTAAACTTGGGTTTTCTTTGGGATATCATACTTTCGTGTTACAAGGTGGAGAAGACGATTATTATAATGATGATAGAATAGTAGAAATTATTAAGGCAATCAAGGAGAATTATCCTGAATGTGCAATAACGCTTTCTATTGGAGAAAGGTCCTATGAATCCTATAAAAAATATTATGATGCAGGTGCAGACAGATATCTTCTCCGTCATGAAACTGCGAATGATGAGCACTACAGAAAACTTCATCCTTCATCCATGAGCTTGAAAAACAGAAAGGAATGTCTTTTTAACTTAAAGCAGATAGGTTATCAGGTAGGGTCAGGCTTTATGGTGGGTTCTCCTTACCAGACAAATGAAAATCTTGCAGAGGATTTGCTGTTCTTAAAGGAACTTCAGCCACATATGGTAGGAATAGGTCCGTTTATTCCTCACAAGGATACAGACTTCAGAAGCGAAGGTCAAGGTACTTTGGATATGACGATTTTAATGCTGGCACTAATAAGGCTATTACTGCCAAAGGCATTAATTCCTGCAACCACAGCATTAGGAACAATACATCCTTTAGGTCGTGAATACGGACTAAAGGCTGGAGCAAATGTAGTAATGCCAAATCTCTCTCCAACAGGAGTAAGGGACAAGTATTTACTTTATGACAATAAAATCTGTACAGGAGATGAAGCTGCTGAGTGCAGACAGTGTATAGAAAGAAGAATACAAAGTGCAGGCTTTGAAGTAGACTTATCCAGAGGGGATAATATTGAATGGAATAGATAAAGTAAAATCTTGTTCAATAAAAGTTCAATTTTGTTCATATTAATTAATCATGGGTTATGAAACAATAACAATATATAATTGTTATTAATATAATTAAGGGTTAGGGGTGTTAATATGTTAAGATCTGTTAGGCAAAGTGACAAAGAATTATACGACATAATTGTGGACGAATGTGCAAGGCAGAGAACGGGAATTGAAATGATAGCTGCAGAGAGCTATGTGCCAATTGAGATTTTAGAACTTCAGGGAAGTATATTGACAAACAAAACCATGGAAGGATTTCCGGGAAGAAGGTATCATGCAGGACACAAATTCATTGACAAAATGGAAACACTGGGCATAGAAAGAGCAAAAGAAGTATTTAATGCAGAGTATGCGAACATACAGCCTCATTCAGGATCTGATGCCAATCATTGTGTATATACCGCAATACTAAAACCAGGAGATACAGTACTTGGTATGAGATTAGACCAGGGTGGCCATTTAACTCACGGAAGCAGCGTCAATTTTTCTGGAAAGATTTATAATTTTGTATCCTATGGTGTAAATAAAGAAACAGAACGTCTTGATTACGATGAATTGGAAAAGTTAGCCAAAGAACATAAACCAAAGCTTATTATTGCTGGTGCAAGCTCCTATCCAAGATTTTTCGACTATGAGAGAATAGGTAATATTGCAAAAGAAGTAGGAGCATATTTCATGGTAGATATGACTCATGTTGCAGGATTGATAGCCGCAGGGGTCCATCCAAGTCCTGTGCCTTATGCTGATTTTGTAACTTCCACCACTGTAAAAACATTGTCAGGTGCAAGAGGCGGATTTATACTATGTAAAGAAAAGCACGGGAAAATGATAGATAAGGGAGTATTCCCAGGAGCCCAGGGCTCAGCACATCTTCATATAATGGCAGCTAAAGCCTATACTTTTAAAAGAGCACAAACTGCAGAATTTAAGGAGATTATGACTCAGGTAGTAAAAAATTCTCAAAAGCTTGCTGAGGTATTAAAGGAAAAAGGTTTTAGAATTGTAACCGGAGGCACAGACAACCATTTAATGGTATTGGATGTTCGTCCAAAGAATCTAACTGGGGCTCAACTTGAAGAAGCGTTAGATTATGTGGGCATTACTTCTAATAAAAACATGATACCTTTTGATCCTGCTACTCCTATGGTAACAAGCGGTGTTAGGTTAGGTACCACTGCTGTAACTGAAAAGGGCATGAAAGAAGAGGAAATGGCTATAATAGGAAATATAATTAATGAAGTAGCTGAAAATATTAATGATGTATCAGTATTGGACTCAATTAAAGCAAGGGTATTTGAACTGGGTTCAAAATTCCCGCTTACCTATCCTGAATATTATGAAGCTGAATGGGTAAAAAATATGGGGTACCAGGTACCGGCACTATTAAAGTAAGCCACTTTACAGTGTTACCTGGTACCGCTACTTTTGAAATAATCGGGTTTCAGCCGGTACCTGGTACCAACTACTAATAAGCTTCGAGAGTGTGAAATTTTCTCTGTAAATTAGTTTTCTATGATAGAATTTGTTAGTGTGAGGTAGGTTTAAAATACTGCCTCACCTTGTTTTAATATATTTAATAAAAATAGATATGTCAATAACACCTT
>Ga0268357_101435_pt1 | contig 15878 bp, 14 predicted proteins | sample BioMet10_FD_192466 | JGI IMG/M metagenome (GOLD analysis project Ga0268357, IMG submission 192466) | Sewage microbial communities from Oakland, California, United States - Biofuel 10 (Illumina Assembly) | ecosystem: Engineered > Wastewater > Sewage > Unclassified | place: USA: California... | reverse complement strand
TTTTTAGATTACGGCCGAAATCAATCTGCAGCGGGGTAAAAATATCTGTATGTTCTTGCAGCGGCTCCTGTAATAGTTCTGCCAGAAGCTCTTTTCTCTTATCTGATTCCAGTGGTGAAAGCTTATTTAAACGAAAGCTTAATTCATTGCTCCTATTAAGTTCTTGAATGGCTTCACCGTATTCTTCCGACATCATATCAACAGGTTCGCCCTGTAAAAGTTTGGCAAATAAATTCTTCATTATAACAGACCTCCCCACCGTCTTAAAGTCCAATTACTGCATTGGTTGTTTAAGTAACTCTAGTTGCTTTTCTTTTTCATTTATAGTATAATAATTTTGTAAGCTTAAAACAATGGGCAGTTTTATAAAAAGGTTACAAAAGCAACCTTTTCTTAAAATTGGTTTCTTTTCCAGACGAAGGAGATAAACAATATGATACTTACAGGTTCAGAAGATATACGCATCCAAAAAACCATCACCGCCATACGAAAAACATTTTGTCAAATGATCTGTGAGATGGATTATAAAAAAATTACGGTTAAAGAACTTTGCACCAGAGCGATGATTAATAAAAAGACCTTCTATACTTATTATGAAACTCTTGATTATCTGCTGCACGAGGTGCAGGAATCATATTCAGCCCCCTTTATCGCCCAAATTGACAAATATACGCTGCCTGACGATATTGGTAAACTAACTAAGCAATTTTTCGAGTTTTCTGCCAAGCAGGACAAAACCTATGAAAAAATTACCTGCGCGGCCACGTATCAAGATATCCGCAGCGAAATGATTAATAAGGTCTCAGAAGAAACTTTTGGCACCATCCTGCCTACCTTATCGTCAAAACTTACAGCTTTTCAAAACAAAATTATATTTAACTTCTGGTATCAAACAGATCTCATGATTTATAGGGAATGGATATATTATGACAAAAAGGTTCCTATTGATGAAATCATCGACCTGGCCTGTGGACTCGTTCTTAAAGGCATAGAGAACTTTACAAAGTCGGATAAAAAATGAGGACATCCCCATGGATGTCCCCTCTTTATTTCAGACTGCTCACAAAGCTGCACACAGTCATATGAAATCCAGACAACAAAAAGCCACGCAAGTCCGGAAACCTGCGTGGTTAGTAGATTCAGTTGGTGATTTGAATATTCGACTCTTTGGTGCGTAAGGTAACAGTACGAAAAATAAGTAACCTAGGTAAAATTCGCGACCTGCTATTTGGTTTCATCTAGAACAGATATATTAACCTTTTTGTGCATAAGGAAGTAAAGCGGCGCAATAACAATCAATCCGCCCAGTCCGGCCAGCAATTTAAAGGAATCAGTGTTGGCCAACAGCCATACGCTTACTACAACGGCAAGGACAGGGAAGAAATAGCCGCCGGGGACCCTAAAGCTGCTGGTGGCTTCCGTACTTCCTTTTCTTAAAAAAGGAACTGCCAGACAAGTAGGAATGTACTGGGTGAAACGACTGACCACGCTGATAGCAGCTAATTCAACAAAACTGCCGGAAAAAGCCAGAATTAAAGAGAGTACCCCAGTAATGAGTACGGCGATATATGGAACATTATGACTATTGCGTTTGCAAAAACAAGTTGGCAGCAACCCGCCTTCCGCCAGGGAAGAAGCGCAACGTGGTGTATTGAACGAACCGGCGATATTGATACCACCTATAGAGATGAGTGTTCCAATGGTGACCAGCAACTTACCTGAACTGCCCAGGAAGGTTCCCATGGCATCGCTGACGGGAGTAGAAGTATTACCCAATGTGTTGCCTAAAGTACCGACGCAGTTAAATTGGACAAAAAAGTAAACTACGGAAACAAAGGTCATGGATATAATAAGAGCTTTTGGCACATTGACCTTAGGATTCTCCATATCACCGGCAGCAATACCGATATTTTCAAAACCGGTAAAGGCATAGAATACTACAATTATGGCCGTGGCAATACTGCTAGAAGAAATATTTTCCGGCATGAGCGGCGTAAAATTAGCCAGTTTAGTGAAGAAAAGACCGCCGATGACGAAGATGAGTAACGGGATCAGTTTTGCAACGGTGGATATATTATTCAGATAAGCCATGATGTTAACGCCGTATAGGTTGACGATGCTTAAAACGATGATGATGACGGCGGACACCATTTTGCGGGTTAAAGGATCGGCCAGGGGTGGGTAAATGGCCGACATAGCGGTAACAAAACCTACGGCCATGGCTGCCCAGGCTATTATGCTTACAATCCATTTCATTACGCCTACCTCGTAGCCTATGAAGTTGCCGAAGGCTTTGCGAGAATATAAATAAGGACCACCTGATTCTTCAAAACGGCTGGCGCATTCAGCAAAACAAAGAGCTATAGACATCACTAGGGCGAAAACGAAAAGATAGGCAAAAACGCTACTGGCTCCGATGGATTTGTAGGCTGAGCCTGGCAACAAGAAGATACCACTGCCGATAACGCTGTTAATACCATACAAGACAATGGTTTTTAAGTCCCATTTTTGTTTATTCATGTTTACCCTCCTTAAGATTGTTTAAGACAAATTGTGTAAGTACAGCCACGCCGACGCTGATACTTTTTTCATCAAAAATATTTTTGCTGGTATGAAGTCCGATACGAGAATCCGGGTCATCGTTGCCAGTACCCAGGAAGAACTGGGTACCCTTGCTGTAATCCATGAAGATGCCGAAATCGTCTGAGCCAGGGCTGGGTAGTTCCAGATTGACGACATGGTTGGGACCAAGTACTTCATCGGCCGCCTTAATCAGACCATCTGTAACTCCGGGATCATTAAAAATAGGAGGCAGATGCATACCGGAAGTATCGACGATACCCTCAGCCCGCATGCTTTGACAGACCCCTTCGGTGATACGCCGGATGGCTTCCAGGTTCTTATCATGACATTCTTTATAGAAGGTGCGCATGGTTCCTAAAATTTCTACTTGATCAGGAATGATATTAGCCGCTTTGCCACCGTGAATGCTGCCAAATGTCAGGACAGCCGGCTTGGCGGCTTCATTTTCTCGGGAGATAACGGCCTGCAGCTCTGAGAGCAAAAAGGCGCTGGTCATTATAGGATCGATACATTTATGCGGATAAGCGCCGTGACCGCTTTTGCCTTTAACTGTAATTTTGATAGTGTCAAAACCGGCCTCCATCGGTCCGCTACGCAGAGCGATGCTACCTACGGTGGTAAAAGGGTGGGTATGCAGGCCGATAACGATATCATTGGCCGGCTGCAGCTTCATAAGTCCGGCTTCTACCATCAGCTTAGCACCCGTACCGTTTTCTTCCGCCGCTTGGAAGACGATGCGTACATTGCCAGCCAATTCTTCACGCCGTTCTTGTAGCATCTTAGCAGTGTACAGGGCTGTGATGGCGTGAATATCATGACCGCAGGCGTGACTTATTCCAGCCGTCTGGGAGGCAAAGGTTAATCCGGTTGCTTCCTGGATTGGCAGGGCATCAATATCATGGCGGATGCAAATGGTCTGACCGTTTTTAGCCCCACGAATGATAGCACTGACCCCTGTAACCAAGGGAATCTTCTCAATTTCGATACCAAATTCCTGTAAACGGTTTTTGATAAACTCTGTCGTGCCAAACTCCTGATTACTGAGTTCCGGGTGTTGATGCAGATAATGTCGGTCGGCCAGCATACACTCCTCCTGTTGCTGAATTTCCTGCAAAAGCTCCATGAATCTTCCTCCTTCAATTTGTCAAGTTCTTCATTTTATTAATGCTAAACCGTAAAATAGATATGACTAAATCGCTGGGACTTTAGACAGCCAATGGTTCAGGTGCTTAGTACGCTTTAGACCCGGTGTGTTTAAGAATTGCTTGATTAATTTGTTCCAATCCTTTTTGTATGGTAGCCCTTGGCATAGCCAGATTTAAACGGATGTAGCCGGAGGCATTGCCTACAAACAGGTCGTCGCCTCCCTCTAAAAGGACGCCAGCCTCATTGGCAAAAAAGAGCGGCAGGTTGGAAACGTCTCCCAGATAGGCACTCAGATCAACCCAGGCCAGATAAGTGGCTTCAGGGATTTCGAACACGGCCTGGGGCAGGTTATGTTTTAAATATTGGTCTAAATACTGGAAATTTTGGTCCAGGTAAGTTTTTAACTGATTCAACCATTCGGCTCCTTGTTCATAGGCCGCTTGGTGTGCGGCTATCGATAAGGGATTAACGAAGCCGATATTTTTATCGTTGGCGCAGAACTTTTGGCGTACGGTTTCATCCCGGATGATGATATTGGCAAACATAAAGCCTGCCATATTAAAAGTTTTGCTGGCCGACATACAGGTGATAAGTCTGGGATAGTCAGGCATGATTTTACCCATGGGAATATGTTTTTTGCCCTGGCGTATGAGGTCACAGTGAATTTCATCGGAGATTAGCCAGAGATTATGTTTTCTGGCAATTTCTCCAACCTGTTCCAGCTCTTCCCTGGTCCACATACGTCCGGTAGGATTGTGGGGGTTGCACCAGAGGATGAGCCTCATCTGAGGGTCAGCAGCTTTTTTTTCAAAATCATCCAGATCTAGGGAAAAATGTCCTTTATCATCCCTGCGCAAGGAGGACCGTACTAATTGAGCTCCATTATAGTCAGCTGCATGTTTGAAGAATCCGTAGGAGGGAGTAGTGATGAGCATCTTTCCCTCTGATCCGACCAGTTCGCCTACCAACTCATACAGAGCAGGAATTACTCCGGCCGAAAAAACCAGTTCCTCCTTAGGAAAATGCCAGTCATATAACTTTTGGCACCAGCGGTTAAGCGCTTTATAGTAGCCGCTATCAAAAACCATGCTGTAACCGAAGATACGCCTGTCCACTCGTTCCTTGATAGCCTGGCAGATAGCCGGCGGAGTAGCAAATTCCATATCGGCAACCCACATCCTTATGAACTCGTCGTCTTTAAAAGGGAATTTTTTTTCAGGACCGGCATGAAAAATGTAACTACGGAAACCATCAGTGTTCATAGCGTTGGTATTTTTTCTGTTCACAATTTCATCAAAATTGTACTTCATAATAATGTTCATCCTTTCTTTGTTATCCACTAATTTTGTTTAGCTTTTTTTCTGGCCTCTGTGCTTATGATAGCAGGGTTCCAACTTTGTTTCAAACGAAGCAAAGTTTCTTTTTAAGAAACAAAAATTATAGTTTGTTTCTTTAGGGTTGACATTAAGACATTTTTAGGGGTAAAATTAATAAACAGAAGATTTTTACAATAATTATTATTCTTGAGAATATTTTAACGAAACAAGGAGGGTAAAGAATGGAAAACCTTGCATACGAGATAGGAAAGAAGATTAAAATTTTTCGCAATAAAAAAAAGATGACCGTCCAAGAGTTAGCGGATGCCATCTGTAAAAGCAAAGCGACCATATCAAAATATGAAAACGGTCAAATTGCCATCGATATTCTTACCCTCTATGATATTGCGCGCGCCCTAGGCGTACATGTAGAGCAAGTTTTATATTCGGAACCTGAATCTAGCGATAACCTTAAATCCGGGGACATACCTTCCTTTTTTCGCAACCTGATGCGATTTTACGTTTACTTCTTTGATGGACGTAACAAAGGAATCATCCGCTGCGTGATAGATGTCTTATCAAAGGCTGAAGACAACAGCTATAAGGTTATGATGTACATGAACATCTATGACTATGAACATTACCAGAATTGTGAAAATACATACTGGGGTTTTCTCAGGCATTATGACGTCCTGTCCTGCCTAAACGTGACCAATAATGACATGCCCATGGAACAAGTCATGATTAACATTCTGGCACCCTCCCTAGATACGCCAACTAAATGGGGTCTGTTTACTGGCATCTCGGCCAGACCTTTGATGCCAGTCGCAACCAAAGTGTTGGTTTCCAAGAAGATTTTAGCCGAAACACCCAAGTTAGTAAGTGATCTGCATATTTCCAAAGAGGATATACGTTTGTTAAAGTTATATAATATGCTTCCGGTTACCCAATAAAGTTTTGAATGCTTTTTTATTAAAAATTCTCTAAACATGCTTAGATTTTTTCTTTTTATTTACCTTGTTATAGTCTTATTTAACTCATTAGAATAAGGTATTCGGCTACCTAGCGTTCCATTGACTTGCACTACCACGATATCAACCATGCCGGGCGCACACATGAAAAAGTACGATGACCTTTTACGACCATCGTACCATTATCCTTCTTAAAATTATTTTTTAGAAGAGGTACACCTTTTGGTACACCCTCTTACCAAAATTTACACAACAAAAAACCACGCAAGTCCGAAAACCTGCGTGGTTAGTGCTTTTTAACTGGTGGCCCTGGAGTGATTCGAACACTCGACCTTTTGGTTCGTAGGCGAACAGTACGAGAAACAATAAAAAGCATTAATTGCAAGAAGGCAGATGTAATGCCGAGTTTAGCATTTTTGCCCAAACCATTTAACTCACTTACAGTTAGTAAAAACAAGTAAAGCAGGTGTCATAGGGTTAAAAATGGGGTTAATTTTTAACGGAGCCTAGATTTCGACAGCTATAAATATTTTTTCAGTCCTACCTACTATATTTACTTATTCCAATCTACAATCGACCAAGATCCTTTTCTACTGGACCCTTTTCTTTGAATTTTCCCGTCCTTTTGCAATTCTGACATCAGACGTTTTATCGTAGCAAGAGATACCTGCATCTCCTCTTTAAGCTCCTTTTGGGTTATAAACGGATTTTTACCAATTAAACGTAGCATCACTTCCTCATTGGTCTCAACTTTGGTATCATTGGTCTCAACTTTGGTATCATTGGTCTCATCTACCCTAGGATCAACAACACCATTATAGTCCAATTTAGCAGACCTCCGATAGAGGTTGACACGAAAATCACTCCCCATATCAATCAATTCAGGTTCACGCAGGCCATATTCCTTAGCCTCCCGGAACATCTTAGGAATACCGCTCCCCCAGGCTTCCACTACATTCATATAGGCGAAAGCCGCTGCAATTCCTTTATTTCTAATTTTCGACAAACCAGTTTTCATTTTTTCAATAGTAATCTCGTTATCCAACATACCTGGAGAAGTGACCTCTAGCCGGTCGTCGAACAATGCCACCTGAATCTTGCCCGGTGTTAAATAGCTACGATGACAAACAGCATTAGCTATTATTTCACGAATAGTCTTGATTGGCAATTCATAATAATCCTGCCTTGCAATGCCTTCAATTCTGGAACCAAGATTAATATGCTGCAAAACAAAATTGTAAGCAGCTTCAATCTGCTGATAAATAGAGCCGATAAATTCTTTACGGGTAATAAAAATATCACGCACATTGCCTTTAAACACGGCACACTGAATTGTTGCTTCCGGGAACTCATTGGAACTTCCCTCCAATAGAAGATAGCCATTGGTAGGATGCAAGGCTCCATTTTTCTCCTCTAATAGCTTCCATGAAAGCAATTGATTTTTGCTCACCTTATGAACTTGTTCCTTCATATCCTCAGAACTACATAGCTCCAAGGCGTGTTGATACATCCTGTCACAAAAATCAGCAAGTTTCTCTTCGGATACAAGCTCATTACGTCCAATCTGATCGAAGGAACGATTCGTTCCCTCCATAATCAGTTCCTGAACACGATACCGCTCTGCACGACGGGTTGTTCCAGCAACACGGACATATGTCCCTTCCATAATACCTTGACTTTTTATATAGTAAGGTCGCTGCATTCCCGGAATGATTTCAACCACGATAACAGCTTTCCCGTTAATCTCCTGCACACCTATATTAGGAGTAATCTTAGGTTCACAACTATCAAAAATTGCATTGGTGATTACATCAATCTTTTGGAAAACCTCTTCTTTTGTAAAACCAATGGCCTTCCAGGTAATATCCTCCACCCCGAAAATCAGCTTGCCACCTTTGCCGTTGGCAAATGCAACAACTGTCTTCATGTATTTTTCACTTTTGGATGGAATTTCAATTTTGAATTCCACATTATCAGATTCACCGGCAAAAATTTTTTCTGCAGTCATTAGTCTCACACCCTGTTCATCAACGTCATTTTTAACTATGTCATACTACATATTGATATAAATATGATACCAATTCAAAGGACTCTCATCAAGGCTACCCATATATAGGAAATAGCCAAATTACATTTACATTTTACTACAAATACATTAATTTGCCCATATTTTTCAGGAGGTACACCTTTTGGTACACCCTCTTATCAAATTTCACGCAACAAAAAACCACGCAAGTCCGAAAACCTGCGTGGTTAGTAGTTATAAATTGGTGGCCCTACCATATTACTTGTAAGAACACCAAACCTACTGTATATAAAACATACTTACTCATTAATTTCTACCTATCTGCTTAATAGAGGTTACTATGTAAGAAACACACAGGTAACCTTCCTATGACCGCTTCCCTATGAACGGCCAAGCATTACCACACCAGTGGGAGCGTATGGGTTGTTGGTTTTAGATGGCGTTCATGTTCATACCATTCATAGGGCACATAACCGGATTTCGTTTCCGGCACCTCCTTGTAGGCAAGGAGAGGCAGATTCAGCGTAGAAGCATCTTTACCGCCCAAATGAATCGTATAGACGCCTCCTGGTACTGTCTTTTTCTGCAGGTCTGTAAGCCCATACGGATCAGTACGTTCTTCATTAGCTTCGCGCGGCAGGTTGGGAGATGCGCCGGTATCTCCTTTGCTGCGGGTGGTCAGTTCCAGGCGCAGGCTGTGTCCAGGCAGGATTGCCCATTGGCGCGGCAGCAGGCTGATGTCCATTCTGTAACTTTGTCCCGGCTTCATATATTCGTCTTTTACCAGCAGCGGCCAGGGCCAAACCGCCTTACCGTCAGTATCAGTCCAAGACTTTCTGGCATCAAGTTTTCTCTGGCTTCCTAAAACTGCCCCTTTAGTAACCAGTTTAGCTGCCCCATCCGTATCAATATCAAAAAGGCGGGCGATGATGACGGCGTTGCTATTAGAAGAAGAAGCAGAGAGGGTTACCGCTACAGGTCCGGCCAATGTTGCACCTTTGGTAAAGGGTTTGCTGGTAAAGGCAAGCTTGGCCCCGTCTTCTTCCGGCAGCGCCCATCTTAACCTGGCTGTGGAAGAGGCAACCGGCGTACCGGCTTCTGCCAGTTTTTCACCGGGCGCAAGCTGCAGCACGGTGTAGTCTTTGACAAGAGGATAGACGTCTGTATTAATCCAGCGGTCAGAATTAGTTTCATAAAGATGCAGCGGCTTTTTAACCTCCTGCAAGCCGGTGTCTTTGCCTTTCACCCAAGTGTCAAGCCACTCCAGGTAGACCGCCGCATTCAGCCCTTCGGCATGCACCCAGTTCCCCACGATAATCTGGTATTTCGGCGTCGTCTTCTGTCCTTGCTGCATCGGCGCAAATAAGGGACGACCCGCATAACCGTTTTGCAAAGCGGTAAATGCTCTCAGGGCTCCGGACTCAACAATATCACGCCAGCCGCAATAGAATAAGATGGGAATATCACTTTTTTGAATCTCTTTGGCGCTGTCTAAGGCGCCAGAAATTCCCCAGGTATTCGGTCTTTCGTAAGCCCAGTCACCGCCGGCAACCGTATTCTTGACATAAGCATCTACAAAACGCCGTGCTGCCGGGGTATCGCCCCAGATATAGGCACCGTAACTTGTGTACGTCCAGATCCACGAAGTGAGCAGTCCGCCCACCATAAAGGATTCACGGGAAATTTGATTCAGGCCGACGCTTGATGCAATGATGGCTTTGACCGGTGAATTTTTCTGCAGGAGTGAGGCCGTTCCCAGGGCCAGACCGCCTGGATAAGACGCACCTACCAGCGCAATGTTTCCGTCAGAACCAGGCAGTTTATGGGCGGCCCAGTCCACGAGACAGAGGCCGTCCTTATTATCCCGCGGTCCGAAATAGGCAACCTCTCCTTCTGATTTGCCGGTTCCCCTGGCACGAACCACCGCATAAATATAACCGTGCTGAACCAGAAAATCATTAGGTACGACGGTAACACCAGGGCTTCCGTAAGGCGTTTGCTCGATGGCCACAGGGAAATTTCCTTCTGCTCTTTTACCGGTTTTCTTGTCGATAGGATAATAAACGCCGGCAAAAAGTTTCACCCCGTCATCCATTTCCACCGAGAATTGATTCTCCGCACTGACACCATAAGCCGCTTCACCCGGCTGCCATTTCTGCCCCGGATAAAGCTCTGCTCCCTGGGCTACGCCCGGCAGAGCGCTGCCCGGCAAAACCGCAGCCAGGGCAAAAGTACATAATAGCAACTTGATTTTCTGTACATAAGCTATCATGGTGAGTCTCCTGTAAAATTTCAGCTTCATTTCCGCACCTCCATTAACTTAATATAATTACGTTCATTCGTCTACTTTCCTTTTTTCTTTACAATAGACAAACCTAGTCAGACTGCGGGGCATGTGCACCCCTATTGCAAATCCGCATAACGAAAATACTGACTTCGTACAATACGCAAAGCGGCAGCGCCATCATAACCTGAGACAAGACATCCGGCGGCGTTAAGATTACGGATATGATAAAAATGATTAAAGTCACGCAACGCCGCGCCGATACTAAATTTTCGCAGGTTATAATACCGGTACGTCCTAAAACATAGCACACTACAGGAAGTTCAAAAGCTATGCCGAAGGGCAAAACAAAGCCCAGTAAAAAATTCACATAAGCACTGATTGATAACAAGGGCCTGGCAAAATTTTGTCCGCTATACACAAAAAAGGAGATGGACGTCACAAAAACTATGGTATAGCCAAAAATCACGCCAACCGTAAACAGGCCTAGGATAATAAGTAGCAACCATCTAAAATAAACTTTTTCTTCCCGGTAAAAGGCCGGCTGTATAAATTGCCAGATCTGCCAGATCAGGAGCGGTAACGTGCATAACAATGCCGCTATCAAAGCCACCTTCAATTGAGCGCTAAAGGCCTCTGCCAAATTCACATAAATGAATTCTATGTTTAGCCGTCTAACAGGCTCCGTCACCACCTGCATTAAAAGATCGCCCCACCAGGTAAACAAAATAAAAAAAGCTATGGCAGTTCCAAGCAACCAGATCAAACAACGTCGACGCAGTTCCTTCAGATGCATGTAAAGCGGCAAATTTGGTACACAGGCATCTTCCTCTACACGAACCGAGGCAGTAGAACTATCTTTAACAACCTGCGCAGAACCATCCCAAGGATTGGCCGCTTTAATGCTGTTTTTCTTCATAGGTCTCATCCTTAACTATCTTAGCATCTTTATACATTTCTTCTTGAAATTCCCTTAAACTGGTACCCAGAGCTTTGCCTAATCCCGCTACTTTGCCGCCGCCAAAAAGCACCAAAGCAATTACCAGTATCAGTAATAATTCAGAAGTTCCTATACGCATTTTTCTCTTCCTCCTCCATAATCAACCGCATATTATTTGTCCGATCAACTAACCTGCCCTATAACTTGCTTAGGCAGGCCTACCACATGCATAGCGCGGGGATTGGCCGGGCAGTGATATTCACAAGATCCGCAACCGATGCATTTGCTGACATCTATTGAAGGGATTTTTTTATCTTTGTCAGCAATTAACGTAATGGCTTTCGTTGGGCAATGAATGGCACAATTCCCACAGCTTACCCCATCCGTTTCAACCACGCACCTGCTCCGCGTATAAACCGCCTGCCCAATTTTCATCTTTCGTTTCTGTTCAAGCGATAGTTCTTTTAGAGCCTGCGTAGGACATATTTCACCGCAGAAATGGCAGTTGTAACTACAATACCCCTTTTGATAATCCATAACCGGCTGTAACATAGAGAAAATACCTTTGTTCATTTTTCCCGGTTGGATAACTTGATTGGGACATTTATTTACACATAAATGACAAGAGGTACAATGAGTAGAAAAACGCTGCAGGCTTTCTCCTCCAGGCGGCAAAACCGGCGGAGTATTCTTATTGGTCTCTTCAGCTGAGGCCTCAACTTTAGCCTGCATTACCATAGTTACAGCTCCGGCAGCAGAAATCATACCACACTTTAAGAACTGGCGACGCGAAAGAGCGTTATCTGTGGCTTGTTGATTATCTGCAGTTGATTTTAGGGCAGTATGCCTTGTAAAAAATAGTGCGCCTTGGGGACAAGCCGACAAACAATTGAAACAATCCACGCAGCGGCTATGATCTATTTGCTGCTGCTTACTATCAATACATCCGGCTTTGCAATTAGATGCACATAGCCCGCAATGATTACATTTTTCTGTATCCACAGCCACATGAAACAGAGAAAAGCGGCTCAATACACTCAGCCAGGCCCCTACCGGACAAAGGGTGTTACAGTAAAGCCTACCATATTTCCCTGCTATTAAAGCAACTATGAACAAGGAAGCAAGGGCAACGAGAAATACTTCTTGTCCCTGCTGATAAATCAGCTGCTTCATTAAATAATACAGGCCATGGCGCTCTAAAATTGGTGCCAGAAAATTATTGATGGTTAACCATAGGGGCCCCATCAGGTGGGTCACAATCCGCCCATACATACTGTAAGGATCAAGTAATCCCGGCAGCATGGCAACCCCACCGACCAGGGCCAGGGCCACGACGATTAGAATGCTATACCTAAGCCTGTTCCAGGGACGGCGATAGGCAAAGGGTCGTTTCTTGCCAAGCGACTTGCGTACAAGCCAATTCACCATATCTTGTAATATCCCTAAAGGACAAATAAGGGAACAATATATCCTGCCAAACAAAAGGGTAATAAGGCTCAAAACCATGAAACTCAGTAAATTGGCAGCCAGCAGCGAGGGAATAATTTGCACTTTAGCCAATATCCCCCCAGAATTTATAATATTAAGAAAAAACAAGGTAAATAAGCAGAAGACCCCCAAGGCAACTGCAATTCTAACTTTTTTCAACATGATGCCACCTCTTTTTAACTTATTTCAACTTACTTACCATATCATCAACCCTGCGCATATGCTTAGGAATATCCAGACGCTGCGGGCAAAGTGCCTTGCATTTCCCGCAACCGATACAACGGTCAGCCTGTGCTGATTTTGCCACCATATTATTGTATTTTACTAAGAATGCCTCTTTTTGCTTTGCATAATTCTCGGCCGGATGCTCTGGGTCCGGAATGCCCAAATTACCCGAGGCATCATTAAATGCCTGAAAAACGTTCGGTATATCTACCCCATAGGGACAGGGCACACAGTACCGGCACCCTGTACAGAAAATAGTTTCATGGCTCAAAAATGCCTCTAAAGCATTATCAATTATTTTATGCTCAGCGGTAGTTAACGGTCTGAAATCACTCATGGTATTAACATTATCTACCACATGTTCAAAATTAGTCATGCCGCTCAAGGTGCAGACAACATTAGATAAAGAACCCACGAAACGCAATGCCCAGGAAGCAGTGCTGCTATCAGGGTCGGCATTTTTTAATACTTTGACCGCAGCCGGATTCAGCCTGGCCAATTGGCCTCCCCTTACCGGCTCCATCACATAGGTGGGGATACCTTTCTTTTCTAATCTTTTATAAAATTCCCCTGCGAAACGGCCATTATTGGCCGCAGGCAAGTTTTTAAACCTATCATCATCCGCATGAGACCAGTCTAAATAATTCAAATCAATCATAACCATATCCCAATCATACTTTTCTAACAGCTCTTCAAAAAACGGGACATCCCCATGATAAGAGAAGCCTAGGTTATGTATACGTCCCGCCCTTTTTTGTTCCTGCAGATAGGAAAGGACTCCCAGCTTCTCATAGACTTGGGAAAAGTCCGTCGAAAGATTACCAAGGTTGCTATTATTTGATAAAGCATGCAAAAAATAATTATCGAAATAGTCTACCTGACATTTTTGCAGCTGTTCTTCAAAAATCCGTTTTGCATCATCCAGATTTTTAATCATCCAACCAGGCATTTTATCTGACAAATAATAACTGTCCCGGGGATATTTTTTTAAGGTGTTGCCCAAAAAAGTTTCAGATAAGCCTCGATGATAAGGATAGGCGGTATCAAAATAATTTATGCCATGGCGATAGGCATAATCAATCATCTTCTCAGCTAATTCCGTATCAATCTGGGCATAATCTTTATTTAAGACCGGCAGACGCATACAACCAAACCCCAGTAGCGGCCGCTCAATATTCCGCATTTTTCTTCTATCTACTTTTAAGGGGTTCTCATCTTTAGCATCATCAGCCAAAAAGGCTAAAAAACCTGCTCTATTGAGTCCATATGCTGCTGCCAGCAAACCTGCAACTCCACCGCCAATATATTTTAAGGCTTGTCTGCGATTGATTTTTTTATCAAGGAATTTATCTTCAGTCATGCCGCTCATCGCCTTTCCCGGGCAATAAAATTTTTAATACTTTGGCGGGGCACCCGCCTACCACGCTATTCGCCTGAACATTTTTTGTAACTACTGCCCCACCGGCAATAATTGCATTTTCTCCCACCGTTACCCCCGGCATAATAACTACTCTAGCACCAATCCAGACATTGTCTTTGATAATCACTCGTTTGCAGCGGAGTACAGACCGGTTATCCGGATCATGATTATCAGTTACGATTGTCACCTGCGGTCCTATCTGCACCTTATTTCCAATCGTAATCCCACCAATGGCCATTACCGTCAAGCTGTGATTAATAAAAACATCCTTACCAATTTTTAGATTACGGCCGAAATCAATCTGCAGCGGGGTAAAAATATCTGTATGTTCTTGCAGCGGCTCCTGTAATAGTTCTGCCAGAAGCTCTTTTCTCTTATATGATTCCAGTGGTGAAAGCTTATTCAAACGAAAGCTTAATTCATTGCTCCTATTAAGTTCTTGAATGGCTTCACCGTATTCTTCCGACATCATATCAACAGGTTCACCCTGATTTATAGAGAATGGATATATAATGACAAAAAGGTTCCTATTGATAAAATCATCGACCTGGCCTGTGGGCTCGTTCTTAAAGGCATAGAGAACTTTACAAAGTCGGATAAAAAATGAGGACATCCCCATGGATGTCCCCTCTTTATTTCAGACTGCTCACAAAGCTGCACACAGTCATATGAAATTTCACACAACAAAAAACCACGCAAGTCCGAAAACCTGCGTGGTTAGTGCTTTTTAACTGGTAGCCCTGGAGTGATTCTAACAAAGGGCCTTTTGGGTTCGTAGGCGAACAGTACGAGAAACAATAAAAAGCATTAATTGCAAGAAGGCAGATGTAATGCCGAATTTAGCATTTTTGCCGAAACCATTTAGCTCACTTCCAGTTAGTAAAAGCAAGTAAAACAAGTGTCATAGGGTTAAAAAATGGGGTAATTTTTTGTAAGATTTGCCTTTAGAAAAATAAAGCCTCCATTATTCACCCTAATATTATAGAACACTTTTCTCTAATCAAAATTCCCCCAAAAATTAACAGGAACATTATTATTTACCTTGTAGCTTTCACCACTCAAAGGATTCCCGCCCACATATTGCACCCAGCCTGGAAAAGCAGCCATGGCATCTGTCCACCGGTCTTTTTCATAGTAGCATAGAGAGTCTTGGTAGGATATTTGCCAGTTGAGCGCCACTCATCAAGCCAAGATAAATAGTCCATCTTAATGCCATTACCATGAGTTACACCTGGCATAAGATAAAACTTACAGAATGAATCTACCTTTTTTTGCCCATATTTGTTTACATATCCTTTGTATTGCTGAATTAGCTGCCAGGGACTCATGGACATGTCACTCCAGCCGGCAAAATAAATTAATTTGCCATCATGTTGAATAAATTTGTAAATGATACAATAAGAATGTACAAAATAGAGAAAATAAAAATGTACAACACTCAGTGACAAAATATGGTAAATTATTCACGGAGGATGATAC
>Ga0268357_101424_pt1 | contig 15975 bp, 8 predicted proteins | sample BioMet10_FD_192466 | JGI IMG/M metagenome (GOLD analysis project Ga0268357, IMG submission 192466) | Sewage microbial communities from Oakland, California, United States - Biofuel 10 (Illumina Assembly) | ecosystem: Engineered > Wastewater > Sewage > Unclassified | place: USA: California... | reverse complement strand
TACCAAATTAAATATATTGATGAACATTTTGGAGCTCAAAAAGATTTGTTATTGATGGATAATAATGTATTTGCATCAAAATATTTTGAAAATATTGTAAATGAAATTAAAGAATGTGGATTTGCTAAAGGTGCGAAGTTTCAACCACCTAGTGAGTATATTATCGCTATAAAAAACCTTAAAGAGGCTTATCACGATAGAGTATACATTAAAAAAATTATTAAACTATATGATAAAATTTGTGAAAAACTGCCAGAACAAAAGTCAGGAGATTTCTATTTAGAACGTGAAAAGCGAATGTTACTATATCCTGAAACCGCAACAAAAGAAGCGATATTGGAGTTTGATACTATTGTTAATTCGCTTTACGCTAAATTATTTAAGCATTTGGAAAGAACACGTTATATTGATTTTAATCAAGGCGTAGATGCACGGTTAGTTACAGACCAGAAAATGAAAAAGTTGTCTGAGATTAACATTCGTCCATTACGTATTGCTTTTGATCATTACGAACAACGTGATATTTATATAAGTGCAATTAGAACTGCTGCAAAATATGGTATTAAGGATTTATCTAATTATTTATTATATAATTATGAAGATAAACCAGAGGAATTATACTACCGTATGAAAATTAATGTAGATTTATGTGATGAATTAAATGTAGCTATCTATTCTTTCCCTATGAAATTTCATCCAATTGATGATCCAGAGTATTTTAGAAATCGTGATTTTATTGGAAAATATTGGAATCGTAAATTTATACGAGCAGTACAGGCTGTGTTAAATGCTACGAAAGGTAAGATTGGGAAGGGTAAATCGTTTTTTGAGGAAGCATTCGGAAAAAATATTGATGAATTCATGGATATTCTCTGGATGCCAGAAACATTTATTATTTATCGTTTCAAATATAAAGAAAATCTAACAATTGATTGGAGAAAAAAATTTAAATCTCTTACTGAACAGCAACTTGATGAAGCAAAACAAATTATTGCACACAATAGATTTACGGATGCAGATATTAATCAGTGTAGTAATAAAGATGTAAGGGAATTATTGCAATTTTATTGTATAAGAAGAGATCATTGAATGGTGGAGAGCAGTAATTATTAAAATAAGTATGTAATGGAGAACCTGAATGTTAAATTTTAAAACATTATCAGCTGTATTGAAAGAGTTACCAAATTTCCAAAGAATATAGAAGAAAAAAATACCAAATCTGCCGGAAAATTAAAGTTGGATATTGCACCGTGCCTAGTTATTATGGGATTTTGTGCTTATGTAATTTAATTTGGCAAAGCGATAAATTGTCCTTTTATAAATATTTGTACTATTTCTTAAAAAGTGAGGCGCTTCTTATGTCAAAGGTAAACTGGTCTGATGTTACTAGAGAAAATGTCCTTAATGCCATTGAGGAGTATAACTCTAATCCCCAGGCTTATCCTAAGGCTCGTAATACCTTTTTAATGTTTAAAAGAAAAAAATATCCCGCCAAAGCCATAAGAGGTCTGGCCTATAAGAATGCTACCAACTATGAAATTAGCAGCGAGGAGTATTCCGGAGGTAAGCCTACCGTTAGCTTCCTCACTAACCTGGGCTTCTCTGTAGTCTACAAGGACATAGTGTTTAGCGGCAAGAAAGCTGCTAAAAAACCGAAGCTTAACAGTAAGGATGTTAAACAAACTGGTAAGGCTGTAATAAAAAACACAAGCAAGGCTGATAAAACAATTGACCCGGTGCAGGTCATAAAAAAGGGTATGAGTAGGCTGGATGCCACTGCTCAAAAGGTCGCTTTTCAAAATTTACTTAACCAATATTATATTAAGGATAAGGGCATTGTAAGCGAAATGGACTTTGACTGGTTAAGGGCGCCTAAAAAGCTGGACCGTTTATATGCTAAAATTATGAATGCCCTTAGCGATTATCGCGGATATAAGGAATTCGTCAAACCGAACATTAAATTGAAATGTGATTATGTTTGTGCTGAGCAGAAAGTTATCTTTGAATATGATGAAAGACAGCACTTTTCAGAGGCACGGAGAATTTCACTTGTAGCCTATGGTAAACAGATTCCTACCGACTATGACCGTAATTTATGGATTAAGGCTTGCGAAAGTATTCAGGCCAAGGATAGAAACCCAAATCCGCAACGTGATGAAGGTAGGGCTTTTTATGACAGTGTCAGAGATATAGAGGCTGCCAGAAACGGCTATAAACTTATTAGGGTCATGCACGGACAGTTTGACTGGACCTCGCCTGATGCATTGGAAGAACTGAAGCGTTTATTAGCGTATAAGGAAAGCCGATGATGTAATGAAAAAAGGTTTAAAAATAGGATTATATCTGCAAAAAAATCTTGACTGGAGACTTGATAAAAATTTTGACGCTGCCATGGAGACTGCCAGAAATTCAGATATAGATCTTCTGGTGTTTCCAGAACAATGCGATGCTCCTTTTGCGGATGAAATGTTGGATAATTATTTGCTGGAAGATGATAATCTAGAACAAGCCTATCGCACCTGTGAAGAGCTAAGCAAGGCTTTGGGCAAAGCAATTATTTTTAGCGGCAATGATAAGTCGAGAGATTCAAGGAGTGAGCAGCATTTTTTTGGTTCTATTTTTACTATTTTTGTTAATCCTTTTGCTAAAAGAGGGGAAACGAAGCGAGCTTATTATATAAAGCATACGCAGACTTATTACTCGGCTTTTGATTATCCGGATTATCGGACTAAGTTGGCTAAAGAAATTTTTAAACCTGTTATATTTCATGGCTACAAATTGGGGATGACTATCTGCTATGATGGCAATCATGCTCTGTTTAGCAGGATGTATGGCCTGCAGGGCGTAGATGTTTTGATCAATAGTACCGGCGGGAACGTGATGCATGATAAATGGTATAAGTTCCATAAGGCCCGGGCTATAGAAAATCATTGTTATGATTTGGTCACCATGGGAGAACATGACGGTAAAACCAACTCCTATGTTTATGGTTTTAATCCGGAAGGCGGAGAGTTGCCCTTTACTAATCTTATGAAACAAACCGATGTTACTAATGCGGCTGGGACTATTTATGTGTATAATCTGGCTGATGATGACGGAAGAGCTACGATAGATGCTTCTAGCGTTAATGCTAAGGAAACCGTAAATCCTCATCAAGATTTGCAAATACCGGTGGGAAATGTAGCATCAATTTTACAAAAGTCTCAAGAGGTAGCTAAGTCTATATATTGCTATCCTTTGCGTTCAAAGACCAATCCTTGCAATGTAATTTTTTGCGTGATTAATGGTAGCGAGATTTTTAAGCCGGAAAAGGTTCTCGCTAAGTTATATTCAGATAAACTTAAAGACATACCCAATAAACGGTATGTCTTGGTCAATAAGTATGCCAGGTTGAGTCAGGAAATGTTTGATACAAAGCTTTCGCTTATACTTAAAGTGAGAGCGACGGATAATTTCTGCGCCGTTTTGTTGGAATCGAATTTAGTAAATAGTTGCTATCAGAGTTCTAATTATAAACGGGTTCAGACCATAAAAGCCGTAAAAGGTAAATTCGGCCTTGATTTGGTTAGAGCGAAGGGACCGGAAACCATTTGGCGCAACAGGGATATGATGAAAGCTTCTTGGAGAGAGAACTTTGAATGGCTGGTTAAGGAAGCTAATAAGCGGAAGTAGTGGGGCGTAAAGTGACTAGGTGATGCTTGTATTTTATGGTCGTCTTTAAAGCGACCATTTTGTCTAAGGGGTTTGCTATAATAAAAACATCAGCAAGCTTATCCATACTTGTGATGTTGTGCAAAAGCAGGAGATTCAGCAAAAATAGCGAACTGGAACAATGTAATAAATGCATAGGGGCGGTTACATTGGCTGAATATGACCTGAAAGCTGAATACTGCTTTTTTGAGGCGATGCTGGGCAACTTCTAAAAGAAGTTTGTTTTAGTATTGCCTTTTTATGTTTATAGAGGTTTTTAGATAAGTTATAAAAATTTAAAGCCAAAAATGTGCAGTTGAACGTACTGGTTAACTGATATTGTTTGGGAGGAGTTTATATGGATAAGTTACTGGATAAGCTACAAGAATTAATACAAAGAGATAAAAAAGGTGCTGCAGCTAATTCTGTTAAAGAGAGTTTCGAAAAGGAATGGCTAGATTACGTTTCTGCAAATGGTTTTACTGAAATGGCAATTAAATTCTTATTTCATGGATTTTATTATAAAGGGATAAAACCATTTTTTACCATGTTTCAAAGGGCAGATAATCAAGCAGAACTGCTTAATGAGGTGTTTGATAGTAAGGCGTTTGATATGAACCGTGGTACTTCAACAAAATTGTTGTTTCAACTTTTAGCTTTATTCTTTAATAATAAGATTGAGCATGATTACGTAAAGAAGGTAATAGAAAAAATACCTTCTATGTCTATGAATAAGGATGGTAAGCGGATACAAGAATTATCAAGAATCTTAAAAAAATATTTTATTAATGAATTGGCAATTAATGTAGATCTGCCAAACCTAGATAATCTTAATATTAATAATAATCTTTGTTTGGAGTTTAAGAAGATTGTGCAAGAAGCTATTATACCTATTGTACATAATTCTTCTTGTTCAAATGAGGAAAAAGCGGTTTTTAATAAAATAGCAACTTGGGTAAACCTATTTATGACAACAGAGGGTTCAGAAAGTCATACTACAGTTGTTTCTGCTATTAATGTTCCAGTCGTAGTAAATGGTGTAAACTTACCGGTTGCGGTGAAAGTATCTGACGAAAAGACTTCTCCAAGTGTAAGTACACAAGCTCAGAAAACATCAATAAAACCGCTCCAAGAGCAACCTAAGGTGCAACAGGAACAATATCAGGAACAGCACCAAGAGCAATTGCAGAAAAAGCTAAAAGAACAATCCCAAAAGAATAATCAAGGACAAAGCCAAGAAAAACCTGAAGGACAAGTCAAAGAAATAAACCAGGAACAACCACAAACAGTACCGCTTGATGAGTATAGTAGATTAAAATTAATTAGTTCTAAAAATGCGGAAGCTTTAAAGTCTGTAGAGAAACAGTATAATTTGACTCTTAAAGATAAGGAAAAATTACAAGATGAAAAGAAAATATTAGAAGTAAAATTTAAAGATTTAGAATTAAAAACTAAATATCTTCAAGATATTATTGACGAGCTAAATCAAAAAATTAATGGGTTTAAAGATGATTTAAATAAACTAAACCGCGAAAAGAATGACAAAGAGACCGAATGTATGGAAAAAGATAAGAAGTTAGAATTGCTAGAAATTGAAAATCGTTTAGCCATAGAGAATATCTATAATAAGTTGGCGGAAAAACTGGAAACTGATTATCGTGATTATCTGGATTGTGTGAAACTGCAGATGACTGCTGATTTAGGTGAAAATATGCGTATTCAGTTAAATAATATTTTTAAAATATTAAAAGATAACGGAATTAACTTATGAGGTGTTATGATGGCTAATAATTTTTTCGGCATTGATTTTGGCACTACTAATACTGCAACCGTAGGTCATATTTATTTAGCTAATCAATTGATGGAAATAACCTATGGTGACAATGGTCAACCAATACCTTCGGTGGTTGCTATCGATAAGCAAAATGGGCAAGTGTATACTGGCCGCGAAGCCTGGAGTAAAAAAATGGAACTAGCAGAATCCTGTGAACTAGTGACATCAGTTAAGAGTTTACTAGAAGATGAAAATTGGCAGCATGAAATACATGGAGAACTTTGGACACCGGTTGAAGTAGCAGCAGAGCTTTTTAATTCAATTAGAAAGTTAGTTCAAACAAGATCAAAAGTTAATTTTAATAATGCCGTTGTTGCTATTCCGATTGGTTTCAGTCCTCTAAAACGTCAGAAACTTAGAGAAGCTGCTAAAAAAGCTGGCATTAATATAACTTCGTTTATCAGCGAACCTACAGCTGCTTTTTTTGCTAATTATGAGGATTTGAAAAGTTCCACTAATATAGCCGTTTTTGATTGGGGCGGCGGGACCTTGGATGTATCCATCTTAAAAAATCAAAATCATCGTATCTATGAACTGGCTACCGGTGGTCTGCCTGAGGCTGGTGATTATATAGATAATCTTCTTGCTCGACATATCCATGATATTATAGCTAAAAAGAAAGGCAAGATAATTGCTTTTGATGATATGTCCCCTAGTGCTAAAGACATGATTAGAGTGAGAGCGGAACAAGCAAAAAGAGCTTTTGGGGATGATGATGATTTTGTTCTTTCCTTAAATAACTATGGTAATTATGGAGTTTGTAGGTTGAATTTAGATTATTATTGGTTTGCAGCGGTAGTACGGCCTATCGTTGATAAGGCTATGGAACATTTTGCCCAAGTATTGGAAGAATCTGGAGTAGGCTTAGCTAATATTGATAGAATTCTTATGGTAGGTGGTAGTAGTAATCTTCGTCCTCTCTTAGATAAAATGTACGAGAAGTATGGTGATAAAATATATCAACCAAATTCAACCATGTGGAACGTCGGGAAAGGTGCTGCTTTATTGGCTAAGCATCCTGGAGTATATCGTTCTAATCAATCTGTAGGTGTTATTTTAAGTGATGATAGTTATTTTGAGTTATTAGGTAAAGATGAAAAATTGCAAGGATGGGAAAAAATGGTTAATTTTGGTGTTGTTGATACTAGTGAGGAAGCTCGATTTGTTTTTGCGGGCAGCGATGACATTAAAAAATTGCCAGATCATAATAATGTGTTATCGATTCCTGGTTATAAGTTCTTACAAGAAAGAATTAAATTAACCGCCAGGGTCACTGATGATATGGTGTTTGAAGCACAAGGGCAAAGCAATATTCATATGACTGAAAAGAGTAAGTTGTGGGAATATCCCAGTTTAAAATGTTATTATGAAATACCCTGATTTATAATCTAAAGTATTTGATAATAAAGGAGAAATAGGAATATGGTTGATAGTGGTCGCAGTAATTTGATCTATCATAGTAATATTCAACTAGCACAAGATCCAACGTGGTTTACTGATCAAATGTTCTTTAAAACCATTCATGATCCTGCAGGTTTGAAAATATTAAGACATTGCAGTCATTCTGGAGATATTGCTTATCAACTTAGTGGTTTACAACAAGAGGAGTGTCAAAAGACATCGTACCATTGTAGTTTTGCTCCCAGGGGAGAATATCCGCATGGTACCATTATAAATAGATATGGTGAAAGAGAAGTAGTATGCCGTTGCCTTGAGATTAACTGTAAATATTTTAAACGTTGTAGGCCATCTTTTTATGTGTCTAGTCATAAATCAACGATTGGAACAACTGTTACTCAAACAACTATTGTAGATACAACTCCTCTTAAACAGCATATAGTAACAATAGGTGAAGATATTGAAGAAAAACCAGAAAAAGTAACACAGGCAGCAACGCAAGAAAATATTGAGAACACTGTTCAGGAGGCTTCTCAAGTAATAATACAAGAAACTCAGAAAGACGTAGAAGCAGATAGCAATACAATGATATTAATTAACCCTAAAGGTTTTTCGTCTTTTGAAATAGTTGATCAGGATACTGTAATATCGAGTGATGTTCATAAGCGGATTATCGTTAATGCTGGGCCTGGGACCGGTAAGACCAGAACCCTTATTCAGAGAATAGTTAATTTAGTAGAGAATCAAAATGTGGAACCAGAAAGCATTTTGATTTTCTGCTTTTCTCGAACTGCTATTGATGTAATTAGAAAACGACTGCGGGAAGAAATTACTAAAAAGGATTCTTATGATTTGGAAAGATTGGACTTTAGAACTTTAGATTCTTTTGCAACGTATCTTCTTTCTTGGGCAGAAAATAATTATAAAAATTTATTTGAAGAGGGTTTTGAGCTAAGCGATTACAATTATGAAGAAAGAATAGAATTAGCAATTAAGTTATTAGAGAAAAAACCAGATATTATTTCGTTAAATACTCATCTCATTATTGATGAAGTACAAGATATAATTGGTTGTAGGGCTAGATTTGTGCTCAAAATGATATCTGTGTTATCCCCAGGTTGTGGCTTTACCATTTTGGGAGATGTCTGCCAAGGTATTTATGATTGGAATCTTGACGGTAGCGGTAACGTGCAGGGAAAATCTATGTCTTCTCATGATTTTTATGAAGCTTTATTTAGTCAATGTAACAATGCCAAGTTATATGCCTTTAATAAAAATTATAGGCAACAATCCAATAAAATAGTTGATAAAAAAGAAAAACAAAAACTAATTGAAGCGTTAAATTTATTAACTAATTATCGTGAAGCTATCTTATCAAATGACGTAAATGAGATGCAAACTGCTCAAGAAAAGCTTGTTAGTCAAATTGATGAACTTAATATCAAATTGAATGCATTAAGTCAGGCCGACATAGACAAACTTTCTAAAGGACAGTCTTTAGCTATTTTAACTAGAACTAATGCTCAAGCATTAGAAATTTCTAATTGGCTAAATGGTAATAGTGTAAAGCATCAATTACAGATACCAGCACGTAAAGAGCAATTAGATGAATGGGTGGCACGGTTTTTTATTAATTACATGAATGATAGACAGACAATAGACGAAATAAGCAAGGATGAATTTTGTGATTGTTTTAAAAAAACATTTCCTGATTACGGTGTTAACGAAATTATTCAATATTGGTCTGCATTAGTCTATACGCAAAAAAGTGTGTCTCGTAATACATTAGAAAATGTAAGTTTTAAACTAGAGGATTTAATAAAAGGTTTGCTGTATGATGCTCGTAGTAATTTGTTTTTTAAACCATTGGTTTACGAAGAATCAAAAGTAATTGTGAGCAATATCCATAGAATTAAGGGTAAGGAATTTGAACATACCCTAATTATTGATCCGGTTTTTGAAGATAATGACTTTTTTGATAATGCTAAAGGACAAGAGTATAAAGTACGTTATGTAGCTCTAACTAGGGCTAAAAGCCACGTAAGTAAAGTTAAGATGGATAATTTATATATTAGTCGTACTAAAGATAAGGTGAGACGTTGCTTTAAAAGAACTTTGCCAAGACCAGGTAAAAAACCACTGGTAGAAAAAATAGAAATTGGTTTTCCGGAAGATGTTGATGAAAAATCTTTTGCTCAAAATGAAGAGATTCAGAGATATATTACTGAAGAATTGAAAAATGGAACCAGGCTTGTCTTATTAAAGGATTATGCTTATACGTCATATATCCGGTATAAAATTGTACCCGAGGATAAAACTAATTATATTCTTGGTTATACAGGGGAACAGTTTTATTTGGGTATAACACATGCCTTAAATAATTTGTTTGGGAACAATGGTCATATTGACGAAAAATTTTATCCTTGTGCTTTTATAGATGTTTATGTTGAAAAACATATAACTTGTATTACTCCGGAAAATAAAGATTTAAAGGGAGCTACGACAGTTGGCAAACATAGTGTTTGGGTGGGACTAGATATTAATGGATTTGCTCGTAAGGATTCAAAGGTGTTCTAAGGAGCGAAAAAAATGGCACGTTATGACGATTTTTATAAAGCAAGAGATAAAATCACAGAAATAATGGCCAAGGATTTCATAGGCCCGGTATCCTCTGAGGAAGTACTTGCCGAAGAACCTTCACAGTACTACATCATGGGTAAAATATACCCTCAAGGTACTAATGAAGAAGATTTAGATTTGACAGGTGATTTGTATTTAGAAAATGCTCTGGAAAATTATGATTCCTCTGTCTCTCTTAGTAACCAGTCTAATCCATCATCGGTAGGAATAACTTGTACGCTTAAAAAAGGCGTTAAGAATTTAAAAATTTTAGTTCAATTTGCTATGTACATGCCTAAAGAAGTGGCGCTATCAGAAGAAAAGGTTAAAACCGATGATGAGGTTGAAAAGAAAACAGGTCTACAATGGGAAAGAAAAGCCTATAGTTGTGAAAAGATAATTGATTTTACAACTTCTTCTGGGAAGGAGGTCTTGCCTTTAATGGGCGGTATGCAACTGCATGTATATACGCCTATGATTTTTGATAGCGGCGAGAGGGTAATCACTGTTGCTTTGGTCAATGGCAATGTTAGTGGTAAGGACAGAAAAGAAAAGAACAGTAAAACCGCTTTTCAACCCAGAATAAAAATCATTGGTACTGACCAAGAATCCATTTTTGTATCTGTAGATAAAAAAGTTCATTTAAGTAGCGACAAAGAATTATTGGAGCTTGAATTACTATATCATGATGTCATCTGTTATGCTCAAGGTCATGGATGTGCGGTTGATTGGGATAAGGAACATGTTAAACCAATGTGGGTACAGACATCGTTTTTCCCGATGATTAAGGTACCACAAATGAAAGCAACTGAGTTTGTAGATTTAAAGGTATTTAATATTAAGCATCTTTATACGGAGTCTTCGCAAGTTATAATTATGGAACTCAGGCAATTCGTTAACTTGTATAAAAACTGGATTAATGGTATCGCAGAAAAAACTAAGGCTTTTGAGGATGATAAAAGAAATAGTGCTTTAGAAAATATTAAAAAATGTACGGCAGCTTGCCAACAAATAAGTAAAACAATTGATTTATTAGAAAAAAGCGCTGCTGGTAATAAAATTGCCTATAGGGCTTTTCAACTGGCTAATGAAGCCATGTTCATGCAGAGGGTACAGACTTTAAAACGTGGGTATAGAACTATTAATGAAAAGGATATCAACTGGTATCCTTTTCAATTGGCATTTATTTTACATGAGATAATTTCCTTTATTGAACCTCAGGGGGAAGCACGTAAAAAGGTTGATTTATTGTGGTTTCCAACTGGTGGTGGCAAGACAGAAGCCTATCTGGGTATCTCTGCTTTTGTCATTTTCCTTAGACGTCTAAAAAATTCTCAAAGTGATGGTGTAACCGTGATGATGCGCTACACCTTGCGATTACTGACTATCCAGCAGTTTGAACGGGCAAGTATCTTGATTTTTGCGTGTGAAAAACTTCGGGTAAAGTATAAACTGGGTGGTAAGGAAATTACCATTGGTTTATGGGTTGGCGATAAATTAGTTCCAAACGATCTTAGTGTTGCTGCGACTGCTTTAAATAAATTAGCGGTTAATGGTAGGCCTAGCTATAATTTAAAAGACCCTTGTGTATTAAAAGTTTGCCCTTGGTGTGGCGCTGATTTAGGTCCTCAGGATTATAAAGTTGATAAAATAGCCCAGCGGATGCTTATTGTTTGTCCTAATGAAAATTGTGAGTTTCATAAACGTGCTTTAGGTTTACCAGTACATTTGATTGATGATGCTATTTATGAACATGTTCCGACATTTATTGTTTCAACTATAGATAAATTTGCCCAAATACCTTTAAATGATAAACCTGCAACATTGTTTGGTATTACTAACCATAAATTGCCTCCGGAATTAATTATCCAGGATGAGTTGCACCTTATCTCTGGTCCTTTAGGGACGATTACAGGATTGTATGAAGCTGCTATTACTAAATTCTGTGAACATGATGGGGTTAAGGCTAAGGTAATTGCTTCTACGGCGACTATTAGGAATGCGGCTAATCAAATTAAGGCTTTGTATGGTCGTTCGGCCACGCAATTTCCTCCTCAGGGAATAACTATTAAGGATTCATTTTTTGCCAAGGAAGCTAAACCTAATGAAAGACCAGAAAGGTTATATTGCGGAGTTATGGGTGTGGGAACAACAGCGACTACTACATTAATTAAGGTTAATGCTGCTTTGCTGTTTGCAACCAGATATTTGGAGTTGTTGGGGTTATCTGATCAGGTGGTTGATAACTATTGGACTCTCGTAGAATATTTTAATAGTCTTAGGGAATTGGGCGGGGCTTATACCCAGATTTTGGACAGTGTGCAGAGCCGGTTTGAATATTTGGCCAAGACAAAATTTAAAAGGGCTTATCCAGGTGTTAATGCTAAAGAAACCTATAATAAAATTGCTGAATTGACCAGCCGTTTGAAAAGCGGTGAAATTAGCGAAATAATACAAAAAAGTTTAAAAAATACTTACCATAAGAACAATCGAAAAAAAGCTTTGCATTTTGTGTTGGCTTCTAATATGATTTCCGTCGGTATAGATGTTGGGCGACTGGGTAATATGGTTGTAGCCGGTCAACCGAAGACCAATGCCGAATATATTCAGGCTACCAGTAGAGTGGGACGTGATAATCCAGGTTTAGTGGTTATCGTGCTTAATCCTTCGCGTTCTCGTGATCGGTCCCATTATGAACAGTTCGCCATTTACCACCGAGCTATGTATCGTTATGTAGAAGCAACTAGTCTTACACCTTTTGCTGATAGAGCCCGGGATAAGGGATTGCAAGCATTGTTCATTGGTTTATGTAGATATTTGGTTCCTGGTTTGCTTAAAGATAGTGATGCAGGTAATTTTTCTATAAATGAAGATGTTGAAAAAATTGCCCAGTACATTTGTGATTATGTAAAGATTGTAGATAAGAGCGAATTAGTTGCAGTTGAAAAGGAATTAAATGATATTGCAAATGAGTGGGCTGAAGAGGCTGATGATTCATTGGTTTATAAGAATAAACAAGATGGAAAAACTAAACTTTTGAAACCAGATATTGCCAATCATCGGTTTAGTATTATGAATAGTATGCGAAACGTGGACAATCAAGCTAGCGTTTATCTTTGTAGGAGGAGTTAAAGTGGTCTTATTAGGGTCGTTAGATGATGTTAAAAATGACACCAATATAAAGCGATTTGAAATTGGAAAGATAAGGCGGTCTCAATTAATAACTACTTTTGGACCGGGTGCAATTGTCGATTTATTAAATTATTCGGTTGTAATTGGCGCTATTGATTTATGGAGTGACAAAGGAATTGAGATTGACGAACCTAACTTAAGACGTTTGTTAAATGTTAAACAGTTTAAAGAGCCACCAATTTTAGGCAGTGAGGAAAATACTCATGATGATATTCCGGCTTTTCGTTTCCCGGAAATGTATTTTTGTCCTCAATGCGGTAGGTTAATGTCTCACCGTGATTTTGGTATAGGTGATAAATTTGAATGTAAGAAATGTCATGTTAGTATTGTTCCATCTCGTTTTATTGCAGCTTGTATTAATGGTCATTTAGAAGACTTTCCTTATGACTGGTGGGTTCATGGTGGTCATTTTACCGAATGTCGTAAAAAGGAAAAGCATAATTTAAGAATTGAATTCTTGGATACCAGTGGTGGTTTGGAGAGCATTGTCATTAAGTGTGAGGTTTGTGGTGCTCATAGGGATATGAAAAATTGCATGAATAAGGAGGCTCTCTTAGGGTATCCTTGTCAAGGGAAAAGACCATGGGTAGGGCATGGAGAGAAGTATAATGATCCTCAGAAGTGCGAGGCTAAGATGAGAACCTTGCAAAGGGGTGCATCTAATGTTTACTTCCCAGTTACTGAAAGCGCCTTAACTATTCCACCTTGGAGTAGCAAGGTGCAGCAAATAGTTGCGGAGTGCTGGTCGCGCATCGTTAAAAATTTGAGGGAAGATTCTGAACTCAAGTTGTCTTCTGCTTGCAGGTATGAGTATAATGGACTTAACTGTAAAAAGTTAGTTTCATTTGAGGATTTCTTAGAGGCTGCTCAAAAGCGTTTGAAAAATGAAAAAGATAAAACAAAATTTTCACGGCAGGATTTAATCGAAGAAGAGTATAAAACTTTTTGCCATAATAATCAAGATGATGGGGACTTAAAGACGGAACATACATCAGTACCGTCTTTTTTAAAAGATATTTTTGATGATATTGTTTTAGTACGTAGATTACGTGAAGTATTGGTATTAAGAGGCTTTAGAAGAATTACTCCCGATAAATCAGAACCGGATAATGTTGATTTTAAGGGCTTAAACGTGGAGATGACCTCTTTAAGTTCGAAAGAGGTAGATTGGCTACCTGCTATAGCTATGTTGGGTGAGGGAATTTTTATTCGCCTTAATGAGGAAAAACTTCAAGATTGGGAAGGGTCTCAGAAAAACTTATATAAAATCATGGCACAACGATTATTAAAAAGTACGGTGAGATGCGATAATTTTTCAGCCAGATATGTGTTACTGCATACCCTTTCTCATTTGTTGATGCGGCAGTTGTCTATTGAGTGCGGTTATTCTGGAGCAGCTATAAAAGAAAGAATTTATAGTACCTATCCTGGTTCGCAGAAAAAAATGGCAGGTATCCTTCTATATACTTCTACTTCTGATTCTGATGGTAGTTTAGGTGGTTTGGTAAGAAATGGATTAAGCGATTCTTTTGAACGAATCTTTAGGTCGATGCTTCAAGAAGCCTCCTGGTGTTCTTCTGATCCAATCTGCATTCAGTCAATGGCACAGGGATATGATTCTTTGAATTATGCTGCTTGCCACGCTTGTACTTTAATGCCGGAAACCAGTTGCCAGATGCGTAATTGTTTACTAGATAGAGCTTCGATAGTGGGGTCACTGGATGATAAAGGTAGAGGTTTCTTTAGTTCGCTGTTGGGAAAGTAAGATGGTTCTATTGTCAAAACAAAAAAATTAACATCTTTTGATGAAAATATTGTAAATTTTAGAAATGTTGTACGAGTTTTTTGTTGTAGTAATATTTATTTGTCGTTCCCTGGGCGACCATTTTTTCATTCCATTTGCTAAAATTAGCTAAAGAATGGAGGCTGGGATTATGGTAAAGACGAAGCGTTGTAAAACTACCGGGAACAAAAACTTGCGCCAGCTGTTGACCCCGTTCCTGATCATTTTTGAAAATTATAAGCGCCCAGATAGCTATATCTTAGAAGATAGTTTGGGTGAGGTTTGCCGGCAGCTGGGCTACAAGATAGATTGCTTTCATGGTTATCAGGAAGCCGGTTTGCCGGAAGAGTTCCTTCGGGACAACTGTGATGTGTTTTTGCCAACCCTTTTTGTCAATCATTTGCTCTGCGGCATTGTCCACCAGCAACCATTTTTGGCCCCTTGCTTTGTCCATGAGAAGTCGTATATAATGCCAGCATAACTACTAACTGGCATTGAGGTGAAAATAAAAACACCACAGTACGTCTTCTCCCTCTACCAAAGCTTGAAGTCGTATTGTGGTGTCCCAAAAATGGTATGGTTATAATAACACAATACGAGATTATTTGCAAGAGGAAGTTTAAAAATTTAGTTAAGAGTAATGAAGTCCATATCTGCCCGGTTTGCGGAGGCAGGCTTGGCGTCAAGGATTACCGGCTCCGCTCGGTCATAAAGAACGGTGAAACTTCTCCCCGGTGGTATAACCTGCGTAGACTGCAGTGCTGCCAATGCCGCCGGCTCCATCTGGAACTACCAGACTTCATGGTACCTTTTAAACGCTATGAAAGTGCCAGCGTGCAGGAGGTCCTGGATGGAAAGCCAACGGCCTGCTGTGCCGAAGAGAGCACCATGCTGAGATGGAAGAAGGCTTTTGCCGCAAAAAAGCAGCAGACGGAGATGGCTTTAAGACTACTGCTTTCAAAAATAAGAGGCAAATACCGGCCGTTCCTGGACGAAACTTCCTTACTAACCCAGCTCCGCAAAAATAATTTTCATTGGCTCAGCCTTGTCACCCGGCTGCTTTTAGCAGCCGGTTTCGGACCACCCACCTAGTTTGCCTGTATGCCGCCGTCCATCTGTGTTAACCTGTCCTTATATTAAAGGAAGGGAGACACCGAAAATGAACCAAAAACAAAAAGCAGAACAAACGGCGGCCAAAAGGATGCAGTACATAATGCCGCTCCTGGTACCGGAGTTGGATCCAGCCAGGATTATTGCCTTGAAGAAGCAGCAGGCTCTGCTGCACCATATTTCTTACCGGAGCATTAGCCGTTACTACGAAAACTATCTTAAAGAAGACTTTGAAGGCCTAAAGCCTAAGACGCCGGAACGAAAGACGGCAACCGTGCTGCCGGATAACTACAATCTTTTGGTGGAGCAGGCGGTGCTTTTGCGCAGGGAGTGCCCTACCAGAAGCGTG
>Ga0268357_101423_pt1 | contig 15983 bp, 15 predicted proteins | sample BioMet10_FD_192466 | JGI IMG/M metagenome (GOLD analysis project Ga0268357, IMG submission 192466) | Sewage microbial communities from Oakland, California, United States - Biofuel 10 (Illumina Assembly) | ecosystem: Engineered > Wastewater > Sewage > Unclassified | place: USA: California... | reverse complement strand
CTGGCATTATATACGACTTCTCATGGACAAAGCAAGGGGCCAAAAATGGTTGCTCCTGGACAATGCCGCAGAGCAAATGGTGGACAAAAAAGGTTAGCAAAAACAGCTTGTATTGGCCTAGGGACTATTTTTTTGCATAAAAAGAGGACTGCACACTAAAAAATTTTCTTTCTTAGTGAAACAGCCCCAAATGTTGAACCCCGTGGTTAAATCTATTTAAAAGCTGAACTTTAACTGACCCCAAAGTACTTTTTCTCTGCTGTCAGAATCTTCCCGGCCTCGCAGGTCAAAATACTCAAGCGTTGTCCTGATATTCTTAGCAAAGGTATAAGTAGCAGCTAACTGATATCCTTTAAAGCCCTGACCATCGCGGGTAAAGCAGGCCGGATAGCCATCCATGGTGTGGGCAATGCTGTTGCCGTGACCCAGGAAATAGTACCAGGCGCCCAGGCCCCAGGAACCAGGTTGAGAATCTTTAGCACCTTTGTAGCTGACGTTAACTACGTAACCGTCCTTAGCCGCATCCTTATAGTTTGCACTTTCCAGGTTGGAATGCAAATAAACCAGACCTAAGGCAGCATCGCCAAAGTTATATTCGGCGTTAACGCTAAATATACTATCATCCGCCGCCCAGCCGGCATCATCCCCGTCAGCTACCGCCACCGCCTGGTAGAATTTGCTATAGCCGGTACCTAAGGTTAATTTGCCGCTATCTCCCTCCAGGTTCACGCCCCAGAACTTATCATAAACCGGACCGCCGAATTCATCGGTAGGACGACCGTAGTAACCGCTCAGACGCAAATTCTTACCATAGCTGACTCCCAGACCGTCCATACGGGAATCGTAAATATTGCCTCCCTCGGCAGTGGTAAAATTATAACGGCCGGCCTGAATCTTGACGCCGCCTAAACGGCCGTCCAGATAAGCCTGCTGGAAATTAACTCCCTCGCCGCTGGTAATCGTATCATAAACATGATTCTTATTTTCCATTAAACTATGCACGGCCTGAAACATACTTACGTAGGTCCAGTTATCATTGACCTTACCCATGATATACAACCGGGTACGCAGGACCTGCTGCTCATATTTCTCGCCGCCATTAAACTTCTTAGCCTTACCAGAATAAGTATAGTCACTGTAGTGATAGCGGAAATTGCCGGTGATTCTTACGTTATCGCTCTTTTTTTCCAACTTGGCCACCCGCAGACCCAGGGCATCCAGCTCCTCGGCAAATTCAGAGGCCAACCGGTCCACGTTCGCCCCTTTGGCCATAGCCTTGGCTACAATCTGGGCCATTTCATAACGGGTCATAAGTTTATCACCCCGGAAGGTGCTGTCGGGATAACCTTCCACTACACCGGCCGCCGCCAGCTTAGCAATACTTTCGTAAGCCCAGTGTCCCGCGGGAACATCCGAAAAAGGGTTGGCGGCAGAAGCGGAAGCGGTAATACCTATAGCCAGCGCCATGGCTACTACTAAGGACTTTTTCATTAGTTTTTCCTCCTTTAAGGAAATATTATTATCATAAAAACCTTTTCGTAATCCTGCGCAACCGAACTTTAAGAGCTGACTATTTTAATCTAACAGCTGCAGCTTAAATCTTATCAAGGTTCTATAACCTCTGAAATAAGGTTTGCCTTGTCACAGATAAGTCACAATTATATTATCACCACTATGCAGAAGAAAAGCAAGTGTTTTTACTTAATATTTAGAGAAAATCAATATTCTCAGGCTTGAAATCCTGATCTATTTTACCCTACCAGTTTCGGGTAGGGTTTATTTTTGAGGTTGTGCTATAAATATAGGTAGGAAAGGTAAAAACCAAAGTAGTTATTCAGATGGTCAGTCCGATAGAAGGGTGGTGACCATGATGTTCTTGAAGCTGGCGCTATTATTACCCTGTCTCTTTTTCTTACTGGGGTCGCCTAGCGGTCAGGCCGTAAACTGGACCTACCTGCAGCGTCAGGAAGGGACGCTTTATGGCCCGTGCACGGCTTATTTTGATAGTGATTCCGTCAGCCGGGAAAATAATAAGGTTTTAGCCTGGATTTTATGGACTACGGATGAACCGTATCTTTCCCGGGGCGTCCACAAAATACTTTATCAGCAGGAAATTCTTAAAAGTCAGACCGGTTGGCAGCGTGCACGGCGGGAAATGCATCTTTTCGGGCAGCAGGACCGGGTCATTAACCGTTATCGTGATTACCAGGCGGATTATTATCAGGTTGCTCCGGATTCGCTGGAAGCCCATTCTTTGGAGAAAATTTTTCTGGCGGCTAAAGAAAGACCCTTTAACACGTCCACAGCCACCGCCTCCTTAAAAGTACCTGGGCCCCAGTGGCAGCAGGTCGGCGTCCTGCCCGAAGGAACCCTTTATCTGGACAAGCTTACGCTGACGGTTTGGCCGGACCAACCTTTTGACCGGGCCCAGGTTACGGCTAAGCTGGTCTGGAACAAAGAGGCGCTGGCCGCACGTAAAAAAGAACTGGCCGCTTTTAAACTTAAACCGTATCCCGTAGACTACCGGGATATCAACTACACCGTTTTTACCTATCAATTTAAGGCCGCCGAAAACTTATGCCGGGTCTACCAGATTACCGATTACGATGCCTTTGGCCAAAGATGTACGCTTTTAGACGGAGTCAAGCTGCATAAAATTGTTCCCGGATCCCGGGAGGCAGCTGTCCTGGCCGCGATCAGAAAACCATCCGGGCTGCCCCCGGTGACCGCCGAAAGAAAAATTTTCGGCCTGCCCTGGGGCATCACCAGGGAAGAAGTGGAGAAAAGAGCCCAAAGCCAAAACTGGGAAAAAATTCCTAAAGGCTTTTACGCTTCTTCGGCTCTAAATTACAACGTCACTTTTGCCGGATTTCCGGCCCGGCTGTCTTGCATTTTTCGCGAAGACTATAAGACCGGCTACAGTTTCTTTTATCAGGCCAGGATTACCGTGGACGCCCCAAAGGCTCCCCTTGAAACACTTTACGCCCAGATCCAGGCCGAATTGATTAAACACTATGGCGACACGCCCGAGCGTGGTTATCCGCCGCTGCGCAACAACCTCACCGAAAAACCCTGGGCTCCTGGCGCCGGTAAAGTTTGGCAGATTACCACGCCTGAGGGGCAGCTCTTTGAACTACAGACGCAGCTGAATCTGAGCGACCCGGGATTTATAGTGCTGATTTATCGTAACCTTTCCGTAGAACGTTATTACAAGAACCTGATCAACCCGCTTCCTCCCGGAGACCCCCTCCAGGCAGACAGTTTTCTGAAAGGGTATGAGGGCATAGCCTGGGGCAGCACTCCGGAGCAGGTCAAAAAAGGTATGGCCAAACGCGGCTTCAGCCTGGTCAAAGAAGCCGGCAGCCCGCTGAACCACGATCATAGTCTGACCTTTGGTAAGAGTGTCCTGGCCGGCTATCCGGCCGAATCCACAAACATTTATTTTCATCACGACCAGTTTTACCTGAGCAGTGTCAACTTGCGGGTTCCCCATAACGCTAACAGCGAGGAGATGTACCAGGCTATCCGGGCATATTTAACCGGCCTTTACGGGCCTGACCATCCGGATAAAGATTACCGGGGCCGGCAGATTTATCTCTGGGAATTTTCCCTGACCGGTTTTAAGCCTAACCAGATTATGCTGCACCGGGACCGGGATTTAATCATGGTCGGATATTTAAACCAGGCTTTAGAAGCCAAGCTGAACAATTTATAAGGCCGGGCTCAACAGAAAGCAGGTGAACTTATGCTTCGCACTTTAAGCAAAATTTTAGGAGTCCTCGCACTTTTAAGCATCCTTCAGGCAGCACCGCAACCGGCGGAGGCCAGGGAGGCAGCTGCCGTAGTGCCCGCCGCTGCTGCCACTTCCGTAACTTCTGCCGCCTCCACCGTGCCCGCCGCTGCTGCTACTTCCGACAGCGGCCAAGCTGTCGGGCTCTCCGCCAGCAACAACCAGTTTGCCTTTGAACTATTGCAGCAGCTGCATAAGGCTAATCCTCAGGAGAATATCATCTACTCGCCTTTCAGCGTTTCCACGGCCCTAAGCATGACCTACGCCGGAGCCCGGGCCAATACGGCCGGGCAGATGGCCGCGACCCTGCATTTCGGGCCCAATGAGGCACTCTTTCACAACCAGTTCCAAGCCCTGCTCACCCAGCTGGAATCCGGATCTAAACCCTATACCCTGCATCTGGCCAACGCGGTCTGGCTGCAGCATAACTATCCGCTGGAGCAGAGTTATCGCAGCCTGCTGGACCATTTTTACCAGGGCAGCTTTCAGCAGGTCGATTTTATCCGCGCTACGGAGGCCGCCCGCCTGACCATCAACCACTGGGTGGAGGATAAGACGGACCGGGAGATAAAAGAGCTGCTTCAGGACAATGACCTGTCTCCCAACACCCGGCTGGTACTGACCAACGCCATTTATTTTAAGGGCCTCTGGGCCCTGCCCTTTGAACCCCGGGCCACGACCAAAGACACTTTTAAGGTAACTGCAGACCAAAAGGTGACCGTGGACATGATGAACCAGGCAGGCGTTTTCAAGGCAGCCGCCCATGAAGACGGGGACCTGCTGGAGCTTCCCTATACGGGGGAAGAGCTAGCCTTGGTTATCCTGCTGCCGAAAGACCAGCCCGGAGCCCTGGAAAAATGCCTGACTAACGGCCAGCTGCAGACTTTGCTGGACCGGGCGGCGCCCAAAAAGATTGAAGTGTACCTGCCCAAATTTAAAGCCGACGCCCGTTACTACCTGGACCAGGAAAAATATCTGCCGGCGCTGGGCATGACCGATGCTTTTAATCCCAAGGCCGCAGATTTTTCCGGTATGACCGGCTACAAGAATTTATTTATCGCCCACGTCATCCACCAGGCGATGCTGGAAGTAGATGAGGCCGGCAGCAAAGCGGCTGCCGCCACGGCGGTAGTGATGAATACCAAGAGCGCCAGCCGCCCGCAGGTTTTCAGGGTTGACCGCCCGTTCATCGTGGCGCTGTATTACAAACCGGCCCGCACCATCCTGTTCCTGGGACGGATTAATAATCCGGCGGCCTGAACCATGATAACCACCAGGAAAATAATCGGCCTGTTAGGCTGCCTAAGGTATTTTATCAGTAATTTAGTATGGAGGAGGGATTAACTATGTTCAAGAAAAAGGTAATTTTTATCCTGGTCCTGGTTTTAGTGACAGGTCTGTTTGGCACCGTGCTGGCTAATGAAACTACCAGCAACTGGTCCCCGTCCTATGGCGGCGCCTGCTACCAGTATGTGAACAGCGACGGCTACCAGCAGGACTACAATCTCTTACGCTGGTATAACACTAATTCTTACCGGGTCAGCGTCAGCTACAAGCTTTTGCTCAGCAACGGAAAAACCACGGGTAACCTGCAGTATCTGGAGGCCAAAGGTTACCAGGGCTACGTACTGGATATCTCGCATCCCTTTGGCGCCAGGGTACTCACTAATTCTATCGTGGTAAAACAATACTAAAAGCCGGCAGCTTCCGGCCAGGCCACGGAAAGGCCGCTGGTATAGAGGCGGCTTTTAAAAGGAGGTGCCTGAGATGAAACTACGATGGCTCAAGAAGCTGGTGCTTGTTACCTTCCTGCTGCTGACGAACATCGCCGCCACTGGCGAAGCGGCCGTGCCGGACGGCATTCTGGGTATTCCCTGGGGCGCTTCACCCCCGGAGGTAAAACAGGTTATGGAGAAAACCGGGTTCACGTTATGGAGAGAAGATAACGACCCCCAGATCGGTTACCTAGCTAATTATGCGGACGGACTTTATGCCGGCTATTCCGTCACCGGCCTGACCTTCAGTTTTCTTTCCAACCAGGCGTATTCGGCCAAGGTCTCTATTTCTGACAAACGTGCAGACATCAATGCTGCCTATGCGGACCTTAAGAATTTGCTCACCCAAAAATATGGCGTTCCCAAACCGGAAGTAGTCCTGCATATTCCGATAAATATGCCGGGATTACGCACCCGGGTCATGGACACCTATGTTACGGAATGGTCGCTGGATAATGGCAGGGAGCGGCCCTTTACCATTGCGCTGAATAAAAATCCTACTTGGGGCACCGTGGAAGTTTATTATGCCAATAATGAGCTGCGGGAGAAATTAAAAGGCCAATCCCGCAAAGATATTTAAGTTTAAAGTTCCCGGTACAATTTAGCTCAAGTTCTACAAGTACAATTTAACTTAAAGCTTATAAGAATAATTTGGTTTAAAGTTCCCGGTACAATTTGGCTCAAGGTTCCCAGAAAAACATGGGGGAGCGATGGCAAAAAGCCTCGCTCCTCCAGACTAGCCAAGAAGGAGGAAAAAAATGAAACGGTCTTATTTGAAAGTATTAACCTTTCTCTTCCTATTGCTGATGGGCATCGCCGCCACCGGCGAAGCAGCTGAGCTGACCGGTTTTTTAGGCATACCCTGGGGAAGCAGCCGGGCCGATTTTCGCCTGGCCATGGAGAAGCTGGGCTACACTTTTTACAAAGAAGAGGAGCTGGGCAATGTCAAACACCAGATGTATGAGAACGGGCCTTACGGCAGATATAATGTTTATGTGGCCGACGCTCAGTTTAAAGGTGACGCCATGTATGACGGCGGCATCATGATTAAATATCCCGACCAGCCTTTTCAGGATTTGACTTTTATCTATAAGGAGTTCAAGACCATACTGGTTGATAAATACGGGCCGCCGACGGAAGAAACCAAGGCCTGGGAAATGAAGATGGGTCCCAAGGTGGGCGTCACCGTGACCAGGGCCACCTGGAAAATTCCTAACGGTGATAAGCTGCCCCATGTTATAACCCTGGCCCATACTCCCGGTTATTTTTATCCCGGCGACAAACGCCAGTGGGGTAATACGGTAGATGTGGACTATAAGAACGAGGCTTTAGAAAAAGAGCTGGACAAAGGCGAAAACGCCAGAATGTAAAAGTCAGGAACCAAAATAAAGAAACCCGGTTCTCGAAGGTGAGAGCCGGGTTTTATTTTGTTCAATTTTTCTCTTACATCTTCACCAGTTCATACTCCCTGGTGCCCATGCCGATCTTCTCGGCGTGCTCCAGACAGGCTTCCCAGCCGGAGTCAGGGGTGGTGTTGTGGAAATGGTCGTGACCCTTGCAGCCCTCCGGGTCCTTCTTCAAATGGTCGGCCAGTTGAGAATTAGGCAGCGGAGCGGCGGCGTTCACCAGATCCACGCAGGCCTTGTCCAGGGCTACCGCATCAAAGGAGGCCAGCATGCCGATATCCGCCACGATGGGAGCGTCGTTCTCGGAGTGGCAGTCACAGTTGGGGGAAACATCCACGATGAGGCTGACATGGAACTGAGGCTTCTCATTAACGATAGCCGCGGCGTACTCGGCCATCTTCTTGTTAAAATCATCCAGGGAGTTGCTGAACTCCGGCTCGATGGCATCAGTGGGGCACAGTCCTAAGCAGCGGCCGCAGCCTACGCACTTGCTGTCGTCGATGGTGCTCTTACGGTTAGTGATAGTGGGAGCGCCGTGGGCGCAAATCTTCACGCAGTTGCCGCATCCCACGCATTTAGCCTGGTTCACGCTCATCTTGCCGTTGCAGTGCTGCTCCATCTTACCGGCCCGGCTGCCGCCGCCCATGCCGATATTCTTAATGGCGCCGCCGAAGCCGGCCATCTCATGGCCCTTAAAATGGGTCAGGGAGATGATAATATCCGCATCCGCGATAGCCCGGCCCACCTTGGCCGTCTTTAAAATTTCTCCGTTGGGAACAGGAATCTCCGCCTCATCGGTGCCCTTCAGTCCGTCAGCGATAATTACATGGCAGCCGGTGCAGAAGGGATTAAAGCCATGCTCATAGGCTACGTCCAGATGCTCCAGGGCGTGCTTGCGGCTCCCTACGTATAAAGTATTGCAGTCGGTGAGGAAGGGACGGCCGCCGGCCGCCTTCACCAGGTCCACCACCACCTTGGCATAGTTAGGACGCAGGTAGGCCAGGTTGCCGCCTTCGCCGAAGTGCATCTTGATGGCTACAAATTTATCCTTAAAGTCAATATTGTTAAAGCCCGCCTTTTTAATAAGCTTGGCCAGCTTGACGGGAATCGGGTCGCCACCGTACGGGGTTCTGAAATCGGTAAAATATACTTTAGATGCTGTCATAATATGACCTCCTCTTCTTAGTACATATAATTATAACAATTGGAGCGCACTCCAAGTCAAGTGAAAATTGTTAAACGCCATGTTAAATGCCAACAAACACCACTACAGCCAGCCCGGCAGATATAAATCCGCCGTGTCCACCTCCGGCACCCCCAGATGCCGTGATTTAACAAAGCTGCCGTGACAGTCGCTGCCGCCGCTGATGCACAGATGATGCTCCCGGCAATAGTTTAGCAGCACCTGAGTATCGGCCGCGCTGTGACCGGAGTGAAAGCACTCCAAGCCGTCCGGATGCTCCGCCATCACCAAGGGCAGACAGGCGTGAAGCCCCGGCCCGTGAAAATCACTGGCGATGTGGGCGCACAGGGCCAGACCGCCTGCGCGGTGAATGATGTCAATGACCTCTTTAAAGCTGGGGAACTCCGGGAACCCCAAAGCATTCTCCGCCGTGAAGATGCGGCTGAAAAAGTCCTGCACATCGGCGCAGAGACCTTTGTCCTGCAAATAGGCCAGAGCCTTCCATCCGCCCCGGTGCGGATCGTACTCGTAATCCAGGAACTCGTTAAAGTTCAGGGGCCAGCCCCGGGCAATGAGTTTGCGGATACTGTCGTCATCTTTATCCGCCAAAAGGCGCACGTTGTGGTCGCACAGCTCCTGCAGAGCCGGATTGTGCACATCCACCCCGTACCCTAACAGGTGGTAGTCGTGTCCTTCCTTGGTGGCGTCCAGCTCTACGGCCGGGATAAATTTAATCCCGGCGATTTTGGCCAGGCGTCCCGTTTCCTCCACATTATCTATCCGGTCGTGGTCGGTGAGGGCCAGGGCGCCCAGTCCCGCCGCCTGAGCCGCCGCCACCAGCTGCCCCGGGTCCCAGGTTCCGTCCGAGGCGGTACTATGTACATGCAGATCTGCTTTCATTTAGATTGGTGCTCCTTAGCTGAGACTTCGCTCCCGGTGAAAGTTTTGGCCCCAATCGCACAGTCAGCGTGCTGACATTTCTCACAAGCCTGATGCTCCTTCTCCAGCTCCCGGTACTCAGCGCAAATATGGCAGGCCTTGGGAGAAAGCTCTTCCGGATTGGGATGCTTCGGCGTGCGCAGCTTCACCGCCAGGTTCAGGATAAAGCAGGCCGTGCCCACCAGCACGATGGTACCGCCGGGGGCCAGGTTGGCGTAGTAGGAAATGATCAGCCCCGCCACCACGCTGATAAGTCCGTAGGCGATGCCGCCCATGATGGTGCCGGCAAAGCTCTTGGCCGTCTGCAGGGCGCAGGCCACGGGGATAACCATCATGGCCGAAACTAACAGAATACCTACGATACGCATGGACAGGGCCACCGTCAGGGCCGCCATCACGCTTAAGAGCAGGTTCAGGGTATCGGTGGGCAGCCCTGCCACCTTAGCAGAGACCTCGTCGTAGGCCAGGTACTGCAGGGGCCGGTACATCAGCACCACGAACAGGCAGGCAAAGAGGCCCAGGATAGCTACGATTAATAAATCCTCGCTGCTGACGGTCATCAGGCTGCCGAAGAGAAAACTGGACAGGTTAAAGCTGCCTGTGTGGTTGAGGCCGGTCAAAACCACCGCCAGCCCCATGCCGCTATAGAAAAAGATGGCCAGGATCATATCGGCGTAATCACGCATCCTGGTCCGGACCTTTTCAATCACCGCCGCCCCCAGCACAGTCACCACCGCCGCCGCCAGGACCGGCTGCACTCCCATCAGGGCGCCGCCCGCTACCCCGGCGAAAGCGATGTGCCCCAAACCGTCGCCAATCATCGACTGGTGACGCACCACCAGAAAGCTGCCGATGAGGGGACAAATTACCGCCACCACCAGACCTGCCAGCCAGGCCCGCTGCATAAATTCCATGGTAAACATTTCCCATTCCATACGATCCTAATCCTTTCTATCTATAAAATCTATCTATAAAAATAACCGTGCTTATGCCGGTGGGTCAGCGCCGCCTTCACATCGCCCCAGAAGCAGACCCCGTGGTCCAGGCACAAGGCGTTCCGGGCGTACTGGGAGGCCAGCTCCAAATCATGGCTGACCATGACGATGGTCTTGCCTTCATTTGTATTCAAATCCCCCAGCATCTTGTACAGTTCAATCTTGGCATCCGGGTCCACCCCGGTAGCCGGCTCGTCTAAGAGCAACACCTCCGGGTTGTTGACCATGGCCCGGGCCAGGAAGACCCGCTGCTGCTGTCCGCCGGATAAATCGCCAATCTTGCGGCGCTCCAGCTCCGTCAGGGTAAAACGGCGCAAGATGTCGTCCACCGCCGCCTCATCTTCCTCCGAATAGCGCTGAAAGATGCTGCGCCCGTCCAGCCGGCCCAGGGCCACCACCTCCCGCACGCTGATGGGGAACGACCGCTGCTGCCGGCCGGGATTCTGGGGCACATAGCCTACCTTACCCCATTCCTTAAACTCGTTTAAGGGTTTGCCGTATAAAGTAATATAGCCGATGGTAGGACGCAGGATATGGGCCAGCAGGCGCAAAAGGGTGCTTTTGCCCGCCCCGTTGGCGCCGATGACCGCCACGAAATCCCCCTCCTCAATGCTGAGGGTCAGGTCGTGGAGCACCCAGCCGTCGCCGAAATTATAACCTAGATTATCCATCGTGATGATTGCTGCCATGTGGGTTTCCTTTCCTTCATGAATTGTTTTTTACGTAGTTTTCTTCCATTATATATGTTACTCCAGCGCCTGAGCCAGATTGGCAATATTGCGCTCCATGACGCTTACATAGTCGTCTCCGGCCTGGCGTTCCTCCTCGGTAAGCCCCTCCAGCGGGTCCAGGACCAGGGTTTGGACCTTGGCCGCCTCGGCGATAGCCTGGGCCACCTTGGGGCTGACCAGGGTTTCAAAAAATACGTATTTAATCTGCTTTTTTTCAATGAGCCGTACCAGCCGGGTCAAATCCGCCGGAGCCGGCTCTGCTTCCGGCGACAGGCCCATGATGGCCAGCTGTTTGAGTCCGTAATCCTCCGCCAGGTGGCCGAAAGCCGCATGGGTGGTGACGAATTCCTTACGTTTAGCCTGAGCGGCGGTCTGGCGCAGCTTCTGGTCCAGAGCCTTTAACCTGGTCTGGTAGCCTTGAGCATTTTGGGCATAGAGCGAGGCTCCCGGCGGGTCCGCCTGGCTTAAGGCCTCGCAGATAGCCTGCACTTCCCGGGCCGCCAGCTTAGGACTCAGCCACACATGGGGGTCCGGCTCGCCCTTGAGCTCCATCAGGCCTTGAGCCGCCTCCAGAGCATTAACCTTGCCGGCTCCGATAGCCTCGACGGCCTTGGGGGCCCAGGGTTCCACCCCGCCGTTATAAACAAAGAGTTTGGCCTTGGCTATCCGGCCCAAATCCCGGGCCGTAGGCTCCCAGTCGTGGGGCTCTGTGCCATCGGCAATCAGTACCTGGACCTGCACCCGCTCGCCTCCTACCTGGCGCACGAACTCCGCCATAGGATAAAAGGAAGTCACTACCAGGATTTTATCCCCTGCCCCGTTCCCGGAAGATGCCCCGGCATTTCTCTCCTGCCCGCCGGCAGTCCCGGCGCTAGTCGTTCCGGCGCTAGTCGTTCCACCCGCGCCAATCCCCTGTTCCCCAGGCCCTGCGCCGTGAGAACCGCAGCCGCTTACCAGCGCCGCGAGGACCAAAAGCAGCACGCTTATATAGCTTAAAAATTGATATTTTCGTCCTAACATATGCCTATTTTACCCAACTTTCCCTCTCCGCTTAACATTTTCCCAGATTTAAGTTATAATAAATTATTAGCCCTAAAAATTTGGGCGGCTCAGGGCCTCATCAGCCCCGGCAAAATTCGATTTACTTACAGCTAACCGCAAGTTATGAGTCTGACAGGAGGAAAACTATGTCTAACTATCATTTACCTGCAAAAGAACACATCGCCGCTTTCGACGTGGATGCCCAGAACACTTTTACCCCGGTGTGCCCGGAGGAGCTGCCGGTAGTAGAAGGCGATAAAATCGTGCCCGAGCTGAACGCCCAGGCCCGGTACGCCTCGCTGCGGGTAGCCTCCCGGGATGCCCATTCGCCTAAGGCGCTCTGGCTGGCGGATAAGGAGCACCCGGCTCTGGAGCCTATTAAGGGCTATCCGGACCTGGACCTGCGCTGGCCGGCCCATGCTATCGTGGGCACCAAGGGTTTTGAGTTCATCGACGGCCTGGACCCCAAGGCTTACGCCTTCCAGAGCCTCAAAGGCATCGAAGTGGACCGGCACCCCTACGGCGCCTGCTACCACGACCTGGCCAATAAGTACTCCACCGGCGCCATCGAATTTCTGCGCCAGCACGGCATCACCACCGTCATCTGCGGCGGCCTGGCCACGGACTACTGCGTCTTGAACACGGTCCTGCAGCTTAAGGAGGCCGGTTTCGATGTGATTTTGAATAAAGCGGCCTGCCGGGGCATCGCCCCTGACACCACCGCTGCAGCCTTAGAAAAGATGCAGCAGGCCGGCGTCATCCTTATCGAACAGGCGGCCGACTTGGCTAAGATGTAAAGAAGTAAAGTGCTGCTTGCCGCCGCATCATTGACAAGGCAGCCGATTTGGTTAAGATGTAAGGGCCTTACCTGACCGGTACTTCTTCGTACTCGCGGCCGGCTAAAGTCAGCTCCACCTGCTGCTGCAAGGCATCGGTCAGCCAGGCCTCCGCCTGCGGCAGCACCTGGGCCGGCATCCTTAGGGTGATGGTGGTCAACGCCCCGTAAGCGGCATCTGCCACGGTAAATAACTTCTGCTGATATAAAAGGTTCAAAACCTTGCCGGACTCGCTGACCCCGCAGGTAAAAGTGTAGCGGCCTATCAGCACCCGCTCCGCCAGCCCGGCCTGAGAAAGCGCCTGGGCCACCGTGCCGCCGTAGGCCCGGACCAGCCCGCCGGCTCCCAATTTGATGCCGCCGAAGTATCTGGTCACCACCGCCGCCACCCGGCACAGGTTCTGCTTGCGCAATACTTCCAGCATGGGCAGCCCGGCCGTACCGGAGGGTTCCCCGTCGTCACTGGAGCGCTGAGCCATTTCATCAATCAGGTAGGCGCTGCAATTGTGGCTGGCATCCCAATATTCTTTTTTCACGGCCTTGATAAACTCCTGGGCCTCCGCTTCGCTCTGCACCTTTTTCAGGGAGCAGATGAACCGGCTTTTTTCGATAACCTGTTCCCAGCGAAAATCCCGGGCCAAAGTTAATACTGCCATAAAAAGCTCCTTTAGCTGCAATATTTTATGGTGCTTAAGAAAAATAGGGCCGGCAGGAAAGCGTTTTTCGTTTTCTGCAGGCTACAATATTATTATACCATACTTGGCAAGCAGGAAAAACATCAACCTGCGGCTCGCAAATTTTGCAGACCCAGCCGAAATTACCCTGCTGCTATCTTTTATCTGAGCGGCCCCGGCTTAAGGCCGCTGCACTTATTTACCCTGAAACTTATCTGGAAGGTGTTCGCATGATTAATCCCCAACTGTTAAAAACTTATAAATCTTTAAACGACTGGCATCGTTTCCGCATCCGCCTCTTTGGCGAAGGCATCCTGGTAGGCCTTTTCTCCGGGCTGGTCATCAGCCTGTTCCGCTTCCTTCTGGATTTGGTGGAGGTCCGCCGGGCGGATATCTATCAGTACCTGGAAGCGGGAGCCAGTCCCTTTTTGACCGGCTTGTGGTTTTTGATCCTGGCCCTTATCGCCCTGGCGCTCTTTCTCATGGCCCGCTACGAGCCCATGGCTTCCGGCAGCGGCATTCCCCAGGTCAAGGGCGTCATCCTGGGGCTGATGAAGATGCACTGGTTCCGGATTCTCTGGATCAAGATCGTAGGCGGCGTAGCAGGTATCGGCGCCGGCCTCTCTCTGGGCCGGGAAGGTCCCTCCATCCAGGTAGGTGCCGTTACCGCCCAGGCCCTGAGCCGCAGCCTGGGCCGCACCCGCATGGAAGAGCGCTATCTCATCACCAGCGGTGCCAGCGCCGGTCTGGCGGCCGCTTTCAATGCGCCCTTAGCCGGGACCATCTTCGCTTTGGAAGAGCTGCACCGCAACTTCTCCGGTGCCGTGCTGCTCCCCGCCATGGCCGCGGCCCTTACCTCCACCATGGTCAGCCGCTTCTTCTTCGGGCGCAATACCATTTTCGGCTTCTACGGCCTGCCCACCCTGCCTTTAAAACATATGGGCTTCGTGGTGCTCATCGCCATCTTCGCCGGGATCGGCGGCGTAATTTTTAACGCCGGTCTGCTGAACATCAACCGTTTTTACGACCTGCGTATCTTTAAGAATCAATATTTTAAAATTCTCTTTGCCCTTATTTGCGCCGGCCTCTTAGGCTTTGTCCTGCCTCAGGTCCTGGGCGGCGGTGCCGGGCTGGTCAACGGCCTGGTCCAAAGCGACTACACTACCACCATGCTGCTCATCATTCTGGCCGGCAAGTTTTTATTTACACTTATCAGCTACGGCTGCGGCACCCCGGGCGGCTTCTTTTTACCTATGCTGGTCCTGGGCGCGCTTATCGGCGCGATTTTCGCCAATATTATGATCAGCTCCCAGCTCATCGCTCCGGCTTTCGGAGCCAACGTCATCATCCTGTCCATGGCCGCCTTTTTTTCTTCCAGCGTCCGGGCGCCCATCACCGGTACCCTGCTCATCTTGGAAATGACCGGCAGCTTCCAGCACATGATGGTCCTGGCAGTCGCCTCCGCCACCGCCTATATCGTGGCGGAACTTTTAGGCGGCGAGCCCATTTACGAGGCCCTGCTGATGAAATCCTTAAAGAGCAAGGCCACCCATGAAACCCGGGACGAGCGCAACATCATCGAGGTTCCCGTCTGCAGCGGCAGCTCCATTGAGAACAAACGGGTCAGCGAGATTCCCTGGCCGGAGCATACTTTGCTCCTGGAAATCAAGCGGGACGACAAGAACATCATCGTCGGCGCGGAAACCCGCATCCGCCCCGGTGACTTTCTCTATGTGCTCACGGAGAGCATTCATGCCCCGGCGGTGCTTAAGCTGGGAGAAGAGATCGTGCCCAAGAGACTGTACGGTGATTTTTAATCCTCCCCAGCCAACGGGGCCAGCGGCATCCGGCTAAGGCCGGGAACTTCCAGATCCTGTACGGACACTTTTAACCCTTAAGATAACAAAAACCGGCTGTCCTGACAACTCAAGCTGAATTGTGAGGAACAACCGGTTTTTTGATGCTTTTTTCGCTACATGCTTACCACTCTCAAGAAAACCTCTATGTAAAAAAATAACGTTTGCTTCGCGAATTTTTCGCAGGGAGCAAATGTTGTTGGAATCGTAGTTATGTGCTTGTCTACTAATACCTTAATTTACTGCCGGGTCTGAAAATCCTTGGTTCGTATCAAATAGCTGGCGCTGAGACTGGCCTTAAGCCTTCTGCTCAGCAGCTAAGCATCTCTCCAGATACTTGATGGCCCAATACTGACTGGGGTTGGTCTGACGCTGCACTTTAGCGGCATACTCCTGAGCATTGGGTTTATTCACTTTGCTGTTTTTCACTAGTTCTAGCACCTCCTTATTTCATAATTTAATTATTTTATACTATTTTATTGTATTTGTCAATGGTTATTTATTATAGCTGCTAAAAAACATTAAATTCATTTTCTAAAATCACCCTACCTGCAAAACCGGTAAAAATGAGACAAAAACCGTAAGGTATGTACTGTTGTCATGCTAATATTGTATAATAGTAATAATAAAAGAGGCATCATCAGTTTGTGTGAAAGTATATAGTGCCTCTACTATACACTAACCTTTAATCTGCTTGAAAAGATATTATCGGAAGCAGAGTTTAACCGCAAGGGTTTCCGCTTGCGGAGCTTTGCTCC
>Ga0268357_101413_pt1 | contig 16132 bp, 13 predicted proteins | sample BioMet10_FD_192466 | JGI IMG/M metagenome (GOLD analysis project Ga0268357, IMG submission 192466) | Sewage microbial communities from Oakland, California, United States - Biofuel 10 (Illumina Assembly) | ecosystem: Engineered > Wastewater > Sewage > Unclassified | place: USA: California... | reverse complement strand
CGTTTCTTGGGTAAGCTAAAGGGTGTTAGCGAGCCGGAACGTAAGCGTAAGATTATTGGCGAAGAATTCATTCGCGTTTTTGAAGAAGAGTCCAAGAAGATTGGCCACGTAGATTATCTGGTACAAGGTACCATTTATCCTGATGTTGTCGAAAGCGGTGGTACAGGCACCTCTGCTACCATTAAGAGTCACCATAACGTAGGTGGCCTGCCTAAGGACATGAACTTGTCCTTAATCGAGCCTCTTCGTGATTTGTTCAAGGATGAGGTTCGTGCCGTCGGCGAGGAACTAGGTATTCCTTCCGAGCTGGTATGGCGTCAACCGTTCCCAGGTCCGGGACTTGCTATCCGCGTACTGGGCGAAATCACTCCTGAGAAGCTGCAAATTGTTCGTGAAGCAGATGCCATTTTCCGCGAGGAGATTGCTAAAGCAGGACTTGATAGAAGCATTTGGCAGTATTTTGCTTGCTTGCCTAACATCCACAGCGTTGGTGTTATGGGCGACTTCAGAACCTATAGCAATACCATTGCCTTGCGCGCTGTAACCAGCGTAGATGGCATGACCAGTGACTGGGCACATATTCCTTTCAATGTACTGGATATTGTTTCCCGTCGTATTGTTAACGAAGTACCGGGAGTCAACAGAGTAGTGTACGATATCACCAGTAAACCACCTGCAACCATAGAGTGGGAGTAGAAATAAAGCCTGTAAACCGTGTATCTATGCGGTTTACAGGTTTTTTTTTATATTGTGGTTGTAAAGATAAGAAAGCTGTAATTACTTATTTAAGTAAAATGGTAGAATGTATTGCATTATACAAACTACCTTTACCATTAGGTTAACTGCTAATATTAAATGTTAAAAAGCTTAAAGATATGATAGAATATTACTGATAATACTGTACTGTAATGTTTTAGTACACATTATCTTTTCAAAATGAGACCCAGGGAGAAAACAAATGCGTTTTACAAAAACGGCAGTAGCTGAATTCGTCAAAGCCCAGAAAAAGATATTTGATATTGTTCGTCTTGTAGAAGTTTCTTTGACTAAGGAATATGATGTTACAGAAGCTGGAGAATTTGTACCAGGTGAGTATCAGTGTTATGCTGTCTGGAACAAAACTCGCAGGTGTGATAACTGTATTTCTGCTAAGGCGTTTGCTTTAAAGACCCAGCTAACTAAATTTGAATTTGTCAATGATGATGTGTATTTCGTAATGGCGTCATATATTGAGGTGGATGATAAGCCATATATATTGGAAATGGTTACCAAATTAAATGATGAAACGCTGTTTGGAACATTTGGGAAGAATCAGTTTGTAGCAGCTATAGAAAGTCACAATCGTAAGCTATATATTGATCCTTTGACAGGAGTCCATAATAGACGTTATTTTGATGAGCAGTTGCATCAATTAAGCAATATTAATGCAGTGGTCATACTTGATGTGGATTCTTTTAAAGCAATTAATGATACCTACGGACATAGTGTAGGCGACTTTGTCTTAAGTCAGGTTGCCCAATGTATGCAGACCTGCGTGCGTGCCTCTGATACTGTTGTTCGCTATGGTGGTGATGAATTTTTGGTTGTCTTCCAAAACATACCTTTCGATGTGTTATCAGTAAGATTAAAAAGTATTTGCACTAGCGTAAAAGAAATAAGAAGAGTGCAGAACCAGGAGCTTCGGGTAAGTGTTAGTATTGGTGCCATTTGGACTGAGCAAGATGCCTCTAAATTGTTGGAAGAGGCCGACAAGAACCTTTATATAGCGAAGAAACAGAAGGATACAATTGTATTGAGTAAAATTTAAAAAGCTGGCTGCTTTTAGCGGCCAGCCTTTTTTTCGGAAAATCATGCCATAAAATGTGAAAAAGATAGACTAAGACATAGAGAAAATAAAAAAGCCTGCAAACCATGTGCTTATATGGCTTGCAGGCTTTTTCTTGCTTCTAAGGCTGTTTTGATATAGTAAAGAAATGAGTAGGAGACCCTTTAATTCTCTGGGTATTTAGCTTTTACAAACTGAATAAACTTTCGCACAGAAGGATAGCGTGCTTTATCCTGTGCCCAGACAAGGTTGATATAGGCCGCAGGAAACTGCTTAACACGGAGGGGAACAATGTCTGTCTCCTGGGCAGCAAATTCTTCTGAAAGAAAACCGGCTGCCACATGGGAACGAATATATTCCAGAATAGTAAACACTTGGCTTGTCTGGTGCAGGACAAGGGGATGAATGTTATTAAGGCTGAACATCCGTCTGATATATTTTGTCTGACCAAAGTGATCAGAAAAGAGAACCAACGGAACATTTGCTAATTCATTAAGATCAATAGTTTTCTTACCGGCCAAAGGGCTACTCTTAGGAACAAAAAGTTCCAGGTGACTTTTTTTCAGAATATAGTATTTGTAATGTTCTTCGGGAAGATGGTTGGTAACACATAAGGCAAAATCAATCTCGTGTTGATCTAGCAGATCATACAGAACTGATGCTGTGTCTTCGATAGTCTCAATTCTGATATCGGGAAATGCTTTCAGGAAATCACTATGCAAGCGTGGAAACACAGTATTACCACACATTGGAACAACGCCAATCTTCAAAATTGCTTTGCCGCAGGCCAGAGAATGGACTGTCCTATCAAGCTCATGGCAATGTTCCATGAATTTCTGGGCGCTTTCCAGCAGAATTTCTCCTTCTTTGGTAATAACGATATTGTTGTAATTGCGTTCAAACAAGGCTACACCACATTCTTCTTCCAATTCTCGCATAGATTTTGAGATGCCTGGTTGAGAAATGTGTAATTCTTCTGCGGCTTTGGAAAAATTCTGGTATTTACATACGGCAATAAAATATTCTATCTGTGTTATGGTCATATAAAAACCTTCTTTTGGTTGCTATTTGGCATTTAAGCTACTAATAATTCTCTTCTTAAATATATTATAACAAAAAGTTTGGGTGGTAAACAACTATGTATTTCACAAAAAGAATGTTTTGGCTTATATTTGCATTAGTAATCAAGGCAATTAACATAAAGCAACTGCTTAAAATATAGAAAGAGGGAAAAGTACTATGAAAAAAGGTTATGAATTATTAAATGATCCGTTTTTAAACAAAGGTACTGCCTTTACTGAGCAAGAGAGAGAAGAATATAATCTGATAGGCATTCTTCCTCCTACAGTACAGACCTTGGAATTGCAGGCACAACAGGCCTATGAAAATGTTGAGAAAAAGGCTGATGTTAATGAGAAACGACACTATTTGATGAATATTTTCAGCCGAAATCGTACGTTGTTCTTCTACTTGTTCTCTCAGCATGTCAAAGAATTTATGCCCATTGTTTATGATCCCGGTATTGCCGAGAGCATTCGTAACTACAGTGAATTTTTCATTACACCGCAAAATGCTGCCTACCTGACAATCAATCATCCGGAGCAAATGGAAAAAACAATTCTTAATGCAGCTGAAAAGAGAGATATTGAACTGATAGTAGTTACTGATGCAGAAGCAATTCTTGGCATTGGTGACTGGGGAACAAATGGCGTAAGTATTTCTACAGGCAAGCTGATGGTATATACGGCAGCTGCAGGAATTGATCCTGCCAAGGTTCTCCCTGTGGTTATTGATTCCGGTACGGCAAGACAAAGTCTGATTAATGATCCACTTTACCTTGGCTTGCATCAGAACAGAATAAAATGTGATGCTTACTATAGCTTTATTGATCAGTTCGTAGAACTAGTGGAAAAAATGTTTCCACATCTGTATCTGCATTTTGAAGATTTTGGCAGGGATAATGCCGCAAAAATTCTGAATAAATATGTCAATAAATATCCTGTTTTTAATGATGACATTGAAGGCACCGGCATCATAACCTTGGCTGGAATTCTTGGCGCCTTGAATATTTCTCATGAAAAGCTTTGTGACCAAAGATACATGTGCTTTGGCGCCGGGACAGCAGGGTGTGGTATTGTGAAACGAATCTATCAGGAAATGCTGGATCAAGGCTTAACTGCCAATGAAGCGAAAAAACGGTTTTATCTAGTAGATAAGCAGGGCTTGTTGTTTGACGACATGGAGGATTTAACACCTGAGCAAAGACCCTTTGCAAGGAAGAAAGATGAATTTGCCAATGCCAATAAGCTTATAACACTTAAAGCAGCGGTAGAAGCAGTTCATCCAACCATTCTAGTGGGTACCTCCACCCAGGGCGGAGCTTTTACAAAAGCAATTATTACTGTAATGGCAGCACATACAAAGCATCCGATTATTTTCCCTCTTAGCAATCCTACTGAACTTGCCGAAGCAAAGGCTGAAGATCTTATTCAATGGACAGAGGGACGTGCCTTGGTAGCTACAGGAATTCCATCTGCGCCGGTTCAATACAATGGTGTTACCTATGAGATAGGTCAGGCCAACAATGCGCTTATTTATCCCGGCTTGGGGCTGGGTGTCATAGCCTCTCAGTCTAAATTGCTGACAGACCGTATGATTTCAGTAGCAGCGCATTCCATTGGTGGCATTGTGAATGCTGATGCTCCGGGTGCAGCCGTTCTTCCGCCGGTTTCCAGATTAACGGAGTTTTCGGAAACTGTTGCTGCTGCCGTTGCCAAAGAAGCTGCAGCTGAAGGCTTAAATAGAGTGAAATTTACTGATCCGGTTGCCTGTGTCAAAGCACAGAAATGGTTGCCTGTTTATCATAAAAATTGAATACAGTAAACCAAATGAGAAAATAGGATACCAAAATAGATATAATTTTAAAAATAATTAATTTGTGCTATCATAAATATCATAAGGAGCTAAGAAAAATGAGAATAGTTGATGGAACAAATTATATGGGGCAAGTTAAGAATTTGCTTATGGAATATACAAAGCGGTTAGGACGAGATTTGTCTTTTCAAAATATTGAGGAGGAAATGAGCAACCCAGCCAAGAAGTATACGGCACCGGAAGGGGAACTGCTTGTTGCCATAGATGAATCTGAAAATGTACTTGGCATGATAGCTTATCATAAGCATACTGCGGAAAGATGTGAAATGAAAAGATTGTATGTTTCACCTACATGCCGGGGCATGAAGTTGGGAGATAAACTTGTTGTGGAGATTATCCAACATGCCAAAGCCGCTGGATTCAAAGAAATGGTTTTAGATACAATTACACCATTACAAGCCGCAATTCATTTGTATAAAAAAATTGGCTTTAAAGAATGCGAACCATATTATGACAATCCCATGGCTGATGTTGTTTATATGAAAAAGCTGTTGTAAATTTCGACTTTTTAAAGATGGCCTTTTTAGGATATGTTGAAATAGAGTAGGAATACCTTGCATAAGTAACAAGGCAGGAATGCGATGCTATCGCATACCTGCCTTTATTTTTTGCATAAGAAAAATATTAAGCATTTAAAACAGAGTGGACACTCTTTAAATAAATGTAATACAGAAAATAGGCTAAAAGATGACAAAGTGAATCATTAATCTGCACCAAAAAGGTTGGACAGGTAGGTCTGTAATAGCTATAATTAGGATAACTAATAAAGTAGCGCGAATGATAATTTAATAGAAAGGGTGAACTACAGTGGCAGAGGATATTGCAGTGCTAACCATAGGTGAGCCGATGGCTTTATTTGTGGCTGATGACGAGAAAGCCTTGAAGGATGTTAAGCATTATACTCGTTTTGTTTCCGGGGCGGAGTTGAATTTTTCGGTAGGCATGGCCAGATTAGGGCATAAGGTAGCCTATGTTAGTAAGGTGGGTAGGGACCCCCTGGGAGAACATATTAAAGATTTTTTAACCAAGAATCAGATTGATAACCGCTATGTGGGTATGGATGATGCCTTTTTAACAGGAGTGCAGCTTAAGGCCAAAGCGGAAGAAGGAGATCCTGAGGTTTTTAATCTGCGCAAGAACACAGCTTTTTCCAGAATGGTACCCAGGGATTTAGACGGTATTGACTGGACTACCATTCAACATTTGCACGTGACCGGCATTCCCCCGGCCGTGTCTTTAAACTGCAGGGCTACGGTGTATGAGCTGATTGACCAAGCCATACACAATGCTGTGCGCGTTTCCTTTGATCCTAACCTGCGTCCGGCCCTGTGGCAGGATAAGAAAGAAATGATTAGGGTAATTAATGGCTTGGCTATTAAAGCAGAGATTTTTTTGCCAGGCTTTAAAGAAGGTAAGATTTTGATGGGGTCCTCTGACCCTGAGACCATTGCCGATTATTACTTGCATCAACCGGAGTCACGGCTTAGGGTAGTCATGGTCAAGGTTGGTGCCAGAGGTGCTTATGTGAAGGAGCGGGGCAAACAGGGCTTCATGTCGCCGGCCTTTAAGGCAAAAAAAGTAGTGGATACAGTAGGCGCTGGAGATGGCTTTGCAGTAGGTACCATTAGTGCCTTGCTGGAAGGACTTAGTCTGAAGGATGCAGCCCACAGAGGTGCTGCTATTGGTGCCATGGCAGTCATGGTACGAGGCGATAACGAGGGCTTGCCTACCAGAGCTAAGCTCAAGGCTTTTATGGAGAAATAAATTAAATGGAACAGAATGGGACAGCGGAATGCGACCGCTGTCCCAATTTTTTTATTTTTAATCTAACTTTCTTTGGAAGCAGATGGCAGCTGCAGCTAGAGTAACAATGGCCAAAAGAGTCATTGGCCATAAATTGCTAAAGACAGCACCGGCAGACATATCTTTTAAGAATAGTCCTTTGGAAATAACCACATAATATTTCATTAAATTCAGCTTATCCAGTTCTTGAAAAATAACAGGCATATCTTCTACAGGAGCTACGAAGCCACTTAAAAGCACGGCAGGCATCTGATAGCTAAACACTCCCAAGAGGGCCTGCTGCTGAGTCTGACAAAGGGAGGAAATGAATAAGCCTGTACCTGCCGTAGCTAAAAGAGCTACAAAAATGGATAATAGGAGCAGTACGATAGAGCCGGCAAAAGGCAAATCGAAAATTAAACGCATCAGTACAACCATGACGAGACTAACCAGTAAATTGAGGGCGAGAGGGGGAATGGTTTTACCAAGTAAAATTTCTATGGGCTGCAGAGGACTTACGGTTAGTTGTTCAAAGGTGCCCAGTTCCCGTTCCCTGGCTATGCTCATGGAGGTCAAAAGCAGGCAGGGCAGGATGCTTAGCATGGAAAACATGGCAGCTAGGATGGACCAATGATAGTTTAAATTAGAGTTGAACCAATAACGTTCTGCCACACTTACCGGTACACTGCCGGACCCTTGCTGCAGTTCATAAGCACTTATGATCTGGGCAGTATAGCCATTAATGATGGCAGAAGAATTTACCTGCCTGCCATCTAGGATAAGTTGCAGGTTAGCTTGCTTACCTTGCTGCAAATTACGGCTAAAATCTTCATTGATAATGAGGGCACAATTTACGTCAGTGTCCATGACAGCCTGCTGAATAGCCGGAATGCTATCATAGTAAATTAATTTATCATACCAACGGGAGTTAGCAAAACCTGCCAGAAGCTCTCTGGATTCCAAGGTATGGGCCTTATCCATGACGCCAAGCCTGATATGGGTTACTTCCATGGTAAGGGCATAGCCCGCCATCAGCATTTGCATAAGAGGCGGAACAATGATTAGCAACCTGCTTTGCCGACTTTTCAGCACGCTGAGCAGTTCTTTTTTTAATAAAGCCAAGACACGAGTTAGCATAGCAAACACCTTTTATTTCACTTGCAGTTTTTTAGGAGTATTTATATAAACGAGAATAAAGAGAAATACGGATAGGATACTAAGATACAAGGTATTAATTTTCATTTGATAATTAAAGCTACCGACTAAAAATTCATTCTGCAAAAGTAGCACAAAGTAGCGAGCCGGAATAATTCTGGTTATCGGCTGGAAGAGATCCGGCATGGATTGCAGAGGAAAAACCATACCACTAAATAACAAGGAAGGAATAAAACCAATCATGAAGGACATTTGGGCTGCCAGAAATTGGCTCTTTAGTTTAGTGGAAATAAGCAAGCCCAATCCCAAGCAGGTTAAGAGAAAGAAGGAACCAAAAATAAATAAGGAAAGGAAACTGCCACGGAAGGGAATGTCAAAGATATGAATGCAGGCCAGCACATTGCTGAATAAAGAAACCATGCCTAAAAGATAGTAGGGGATATACTTGCCTAAGACCAAGGCCGGACGACTGACTCCTGCAGCCAGCAAGGCCTCCATGGTACCACGTTCCCATTCTCTGGCCACTACCATACCTGTTAGCAGGATACCAATTAGAGTCATGGTAATAGCTAAGGAACTAGGCAGGATACTGTAATGGCTGTTCATATCCTGGTTGTACCAGAAAACACTTTGGAGTGCTATAGGTTGCACAGTAGCCACTTTTTCTTCTCTGGAGGCATACCAGGTGTTTAAACCGGTGGTGGCATAGCTGTACACGAAATTAGCTGTGTTGGTTTCACTGCCATCTACAATTACCTGTAGTTGAGCAGTTTCGCCTTTACTTAATTTTTGCTCAAAATCCTGGGGAATGACAAGCAACCCGGCTAATTGTGTATCTTGTATTTTTTGATAGGCTTCCTGACGAGTATTTACTTGTACAACTTTCATATACTGGCTTCTGCTAAAAGCTGCTGCCAAGCCTTCGGTAAGGGTAGTAGGTTGCTCGTTTAAGAGGCCGACTTTTACCTTGGTTGTATCCAGGTTAATGCCATACATATAGATTATTAAGAGGATGAGGGGCAAGACGAAGGCAATTAGAATGCTGCTGGGATCCCGCATCATTTGTAAAAATTCTTTTTTTATTAAGGACCAGAGCACCATTTATTTCACCTTCCTTGCTCTTCGATTAGCTTAATGAAAGCATCTTCCATATTTTTGGTACCGGCCTGTTCTTTTAATTGAGCAGGGGTGCCTAAGGCAATGGATTCACCATTATAAAATAAACTTATGCGGTCACAGCGTTCTGCTTCATCCATAAAGTGGGTGGTAATAAGCACCGTAACACCACGAGCTGCCAGAAGCTTGATTTCCTGCCAAAAGGTATCTCTGGAAACAGGGTCAACGCCGGAGGTAGGCTCGTCCAAAAACAATACAGAGGGCTGATGTAAAATAGCGGCAGCAAAAGACAAGCGCTGTTTAAAACCTAGAGGTAATTGACCGGCATTCATGTTCAAAAAAGGTTCCAGGTTAAATTGGGATAACATGGCTGCTATCCGCTCTTTTTTCCTGTTACCTGTTAAACCGTAAACAGAAGCAAAAAACTCCAGATTTTCTTCTACCGACAAATCACCATATAAGGAAAACTTTTGTGCCATATAGCCCAAATAGGAGCGGGCTAAGGCAGAATCCTTTAACATATCTACGCCCATGATTTTGGCTGTACCGTTCGTAGGCTTACTTAAGCCGCACATCATTTTAAAGGAAGTGCTTTTGCCTGCACCGTTAGGTCCTAAAAGGCCAAAAATTTCTCCCGGCTTAATATGAAAGGTATTATTTTTTACGGCATAGAAATCGCCATATCGTTTTACCAGGTCCAAGGCTTCTACCGGATAAGTAACCTTAGGCAGATTAGTTGGCAGTTCATATTTCAAGGTACATTTTTGATAGCCACCCATTCTGGCAATAATTTTTGCTTCGAAGTCAGCAGGGTCAGAGCTTAAATCTGTGGGTATGCCTTGATAAATTATTTTGCCTTCATGAAGGAAAATAATATAGTCAAAATTAAACGCTTCGTCCAAATAGGCAGTTGACCAGATGGCAGTAGTGCCTTGGGCTGCGGAATCCTTTACCAGCTTAAATAATTCCCGGCGGGAAAGAGGGTCTACGCCTACGGAAGGCTCGTCTAACAAAAGTAGCTCAGGAATACCCAGAAGAGAGCAAATCAAGCCTAGTTTTTGTTTCATGCCACCGCTTAGCCTACCGGCTAAACGGCTACGAAATTTTTCCAGACCGGTTAAGGTTAGAAAACTGGTAAAAGCTTTTTCCCACTCAGTTTTAGGAATATGGCGTAAGCCGGCATAAAGCTCCAGGTTTTCTTGTACGGTTAAGTCTTCATAAAGACCAAATTTTTGAGGCATATAAGCCAGTCGCTTGGCTAAGCTTTCCCGCTGAGTAGCAGGATTTAGACCAAGTACTTTCAGCTTACCAATCTGAGGTTCCAGCAACCCGGCGATAAGACGCAATAAAGTGGTCTTACCTGCGCTGTCTGCTCCAATCAGGCCATAAATCTTACCGGGAGCTAAGGTAAGGTTTATCTCCTGCAGAGCTTGTAGTGAGCCGAAGCTAAAACTTAAATGTTCCAGTTCAATAACATTTGTTGCTTTAGGAATTTCTGTCATGATGCTGCCTTTTTCAAAGCTATCTTCACTGTTACCGGCATACCTTGACGCAGGAAGGGATCCTGGTCGTCTACATAAACGCGAATGCGATAAACTAGATCAGTACGCTGGTTTTCTGTTTGTACGGTTTTAGGAGTAAATTCGGCAGTAGGGGAAATGTAACCTACATGACCTTGGAAGCTTTTTTGCTTGCCCGTATTGGGATCAACACTGTCTGTGAAAATGGTAGCTTTGGTTCCATAAGCAAGATTGCCCAGATGTGGTTCATCAACATAAGCTCTCACCCACAGTGGTGCATCAATGGCTAAAGTATAAATAACAGTACCGGCGGAGACGACAGAGCCATCTTCTTTGGCTCTGGTGGTAATAATGCCGTCACTGGGCGCATAAAGATTAGTATCTTTTACTGATTCATTAGATACAACGGCTACTTGCTTTGCTGCTTCTACCTGAGCTGCGGCAGTTTCGGCTTCTTTGCGGTAGGTTTCCATTTGTTCCTTAGAAATGGCGCCGGCTTTGTACAAGGCCTGACGTCTGCTGTAATTTGCCTGGGCATTAGCCTGAATGGCTTCCAGATTGGCAATATCAGCAGCAGCCTTTTTTTGCTCTGCTTCATAGGAAACAGTTTCCAAGGTGGCCAACAGGTCGCCCTTTTTGACCTTGTCTCCTTCCCGTACCATCAGCTTATTGATACGTCCGGCGACCTTAAAGCCTAAGTCGGCTTGACGAATTTCTACGTTACCATACAAGGTAAAATCAGTAGGGGATGGTTTTGGTCTATGCTCATAATAATAAAAGCCACCACCTGCCAAGACAATAAGTAAGAATAGAGCAATTATTTTTTTAGACATTTTGTACCTCTTACGCTTTCTTAGCTATACCGGCTAAAAATATTTGCAAGGCCTGCTTCATATAAACATCTTCATTTTGTCCGTCAGCGATAGGAAACTGCTTGCGGAAATTTTGGGTAAGAAAATGAAAATTGGCCATACCAACAAGAAGAATAGTGGCTTCCTTCACATCTAAGTCTTTGCGTAATTTGCCCTCAGCTATGCCACGTTGCAAGGCTTGGGATAAAAGACGAAAGACATTTTCCATTTTTTTGGCAAAGCCTGCATACAAAGGAGTCTTACAGGTAAAAGATTGCACGATAAATTCTCCCAAAGAGGGATGCTCGTGATGTATTTCTTTCATGATGGTTATGTACTTACTCAGTACTTCTTCTGTGCTTAGGTGAGAAGTATCCTGACGGCTAAAATCCACCAGGGGTTTTGCTTGCCGGGAAAGAACAGCTGTAAAAAGCTGCTCCTTGCCTCCGAAGTAATAGCTGATCATAGCGCTATTTAAGTCTGCTTCATTGGCAATTTGCCTAATTGAAACATTTTCAAAACCGCGCTCTGCAAACATTTTCATGGCAGCTGTTAACAAACGTTCTTTTTTATCCTGTTCCATAAGGGACCTCCCTGAGTATTGGCTTATTTAAATAAATGCTTTAATCAATTGATTTAATCATTTGATTAACAAGAGTATAAACCTTGTTTTATAAAGTGTCAAGACAGATAAAATATGTTAAAATTAAAAAAATGGGATAAAGGGATGGGTATATTGTCCCACTGTTACGAAAGGTGAAATGATGCAAACGACTACCTGGCAACAAGAAAAATATAACGGTCAGATCTTTAAGCTGACGGAAGAAGTGTGTCCCTGTGTCTATACCATCGCTGATGAAGAAACTGCTCAGGAGTTGGTTAAAGACTTGACCGGACAAAAATTGGCATTGGTGACCATAGACGGTATTACCTGGGAAGATGAGCTGTCACCCTGGCTAGTTGCCAAAGCTTTTCATGGCGGTCAGGACTTTACAGGTGGAGCAGACAAATTTATTGCTTTTTTGGAAGAGCGGCTTGTGCCGAAGGCGGAGCAGGGTTTAGGTTTTGTTCCTACTTATCGGGTGATGGCCGGCTATTCTCTGGCAGGTTTGTTTTCCTTATATACTTTATATAAGACAAGCATATTTCAGAGAATTGTTTGTGCTTCCGGTTCCTTATGGTATGACGGCTTTGTAGATTTTATGAAAGCTAAGCAACTGCAGAAATTGCCGGACAAAATTTATTTATCTCTGGGAGACAAAGAAAAAATCACTAAGAATAAGCGCCTGGCTGCAGTAGAGGAGAGAACACTAGAGGCTGAGCAAGTCCTCCGTCAACAAGGTATAACTACCATATTTGAGAAGAACCAGGGCGGTCATTTCCTGGATACTACGGAGCGGGTAGCTAAAGGTATCAGATGGGTACTGAAATAGGCAAGCTATTTTAGAATACAAGTAAAAAGAGAGTCAGTGCTTAAGGCGCTGACTCTCTTTTTACTTGTATAGAAAAACTGCTTATAACAATAACTTAATTTACAAATATAACTTTATGTTATATTGGAATAATAAAATAGACTTAGCTTTTTATGTCGTACGGCAATATACTATGAATATTTATTAGACAATACTAAAAAATAGGAGGCGTGCTAATGAAAAACGTAGTTTTTATTAATGGTAATGGCGAAAGGACTGCCCATATATTTAAAGAAACGGTACCGCCTGGTTTTCAAGCCGTGGTGTTATCAAATGATGCTAGCGATACTGAAAAAGCGGCAGCGCTAAAGACAGCGGAGTATTTGATATTACATCCTGCCACTATTAGTGATGATTTATTAGAGCAGGCTTCAAATTTGAAACTGCTACAACTTTTAAGCGCAGGTTACGATAAAATTAACATTAGTTTGTGCAAGCAAAAGCATCTACCGGTGGCAACTAATGGTGGTGCCAATGCTTGGTCAGTAGCAGAGCACAGCATAGCGATGCTTTTGGCTATTTATCGCCGTTTGGTCGATTGTGATAAGGCTACTAGAGCAGGAACATGGCGCAAACCTATTCAAGAATTTACCACCTTTGAATTATCTGGCAAAACTATAGGAATTTTGGGGGCAGGTAACATTGGTCAAAAAGTAGCGCAGCGGTATAAGGCTTTTGAAACGAATATTTTATATTATAATAGAAGTGTATCAGAATTTATGGAGCGGGAATTGAACGGAAAAAAGGCCTCTCTCGATGAAATCGTCAGAGAAGCCGATATACTTTCTATTCATTTGCCGCTATTTAAAGAAACCACAGGTTTACTGGGGGAAAAAGAATTTGCCAAGATGAAACCTAACATGGTTATCATTAATACCGGTAGGGCAGAGCTTGTTGATCAAAATGCCTTAGTGACGGCCTTGCAGCAAAAGAAAATTATGGCTGCCGGATTAGATGTTTTTGATCAAGAACCTGTAAGTTTGGATAACCCTTTGCTTAATATGGAAAATGTTTTGCTTTCACCACATGTAGCAGGACACAGTGCCGAAGGGTGGACACGTCGTATGGTCTTTGCTTGGGAAAATATCCAAAATTTTGAGGTTGGACGTAGCTTGCACTCTGTAGTAAAAGATTAATTTAGTCTTTGCTTTCTTCTTTGGCTTTGTTTATGCCGTAATAAGCAGAATTTACCAGCCTTTTGATAAACTTCTCTTCATAAAGATCTTTTAAATAGGCTAGCCCAATAGTTCTGGAGCTATACTTAGATTTGATGGGATAAAAGAGTACATCTTTCTTTTTAGGATCATAACTACGTAAAATAGTACTAGGCAGAAAGGCCACACCATAATTGGCTTCTACTAAGGCAAGAACTGTATCTAAGTTTTCGGATTGGTAGACAGCTTGAGGGCGAAAGCCGTAAGCACTACAAATGCGCAAAGAAAGCTTTTGCATTTTCAATCCCTCTTTTAAAAGAATAAAGGGAAAATCTTTATAATATGACAAATCTACTGTCTTACCGTTGTAGGCTGTTTTTAACAGTTCCTTGGCAACGGTATTTTTTTTGTTAAAAGCAAAGAGAATTTTTTCGTCGTAAATTGGCATAAAATTGACTTCTTTGTTATAAATTGGCTCAGGGAAAATACCAAAATCAAGCTTTTGCATGATTATTTGTTCCTCTAAGAAATGGGATTCTCCATCAATAATACTAATTTTGTATTTTGGCATTTTTTCTCTCAGACCAGTAATGATGGGCGATAAGACGTGCTTGCCATAGAATTGGGAAACACCAAAGCTTAGCTCGTATTTCTTGTCTAGGTTAAAATTACGCATACTTTGCTCTAGGGCTTGAATTTGATTCAAGATTGAGGATGCATGATTAACAAAGGTAGTTCCGGCTGGAGTAAGAGCTACTTGTAATCTGCTGCGAAAGAATAATTGGACACCTAAATGTTGTTCTAGACGAGTAATATATTGGCTTAAGGCGGGCTGACTAATAAATAATAATTCTGCCGCCTTGGAGAAGTTTTTAGTGCGGCTAATGGCTAGAACATACTCTAAATCCTTGCTGTTCACGATAAACCTCCTTTTTATCTATAACAAAATATTATATTAATATTATAACTTCATATTATACAAAAGACAAGGATTATGATATCTTGGTCTCAACAAAGAACTTGTTAGAAAATTAACAAGGCAAATTTAGCGGCTAACAATTAAATAAAAGGACGGGGGATCTTAATTATGTCTCAAAATCTTACGCAAAAACTTTTTACCATGCATTTAGCTAAACCAGCGGAATTAGTGCCAGGACAAGAAGTGTCCTTGACTGTTGATCAGACTCTTACTCATGATATCAATGCTGTTATGAGTTATTTGGCATTCGAAGCTTTAGAGCTTCCCAAGGTAAGAGTGGAAAGGGCAACAAGTTATATTGACCATAATCTGATTCAAATTGATAACAAAACTCCTGATGATCATCTTTATTTACAATCTATTGCTAAGAAATATGGTATGTATCTTTCCAAAGCAGGTAATGGCATTTGCCATACACTACAATACAGTCGTTTTGGTAGACCTGGTGCCATGCTCCTAGGTGGTGACAGCCATACACCCAGCTGTGGTTCTTTGGGAATGCTGGCTATTGGTGTAGGGGGCATGGATATTGCAGTTGCTTTGGCTGGTTTTCCTTATGTCGTGAAGATGCCAAAGGTCGTGAAGGTAGAATTAAAAGGTAAGCTTCGTCCCGGTGTTGCTGCCAAAGATATTATTTTGGAAATGCTTCGTCGTCTCACGGTTAAAGGCGGTACAGGTAAAATATTTGAGTATGTTGGCGAAGGAGTAAAAACTTTATCAGTACCGGAAAGAGTAACTATTGCGAATATGGGTGCTGAGCTTGGTGCAACTACTTCTGTCTTTCCAGCTGATGAACAAGTGGAGAAATTTATGAAAGCCCAAGGCAGAGTAAAGGAATATAAGAAGCTTATTCCTGATGAAGGTTGCCGGTACGATGAAGAAATGCTTATTGATTTAAATACTTTAGAAGCATTGGTAGCTTGTCCACATTTACCGGATAATGTAAAGACAGTTAAAGAAGCAGAAAAGGTAACGGTTAACCAAGTTGTTATAGGAAGCTGTACCAATGGTTCCTATGCAGATTTCAAAAAGGCAGCTTTAGTTCTAGAAGGGAAACAAGTTAATGAGAATGTTAGCTTGTTAGTGTGTATAAGCTCTCGTCAGATTTATTTGAAGTTATTGGCAGATGGCGTTATAGCAGACTTGATAAATGCAGGAGCCCGTATTTCGGAATTAGCTTGTGGGCCTTGTTGTGGTGTTGGACTAGCTCCTTCTTCTAAGGGGGTGTCTGTTAGAACATCTAATCGTAACTTTAAGGGACGTAGCTCTACTGCTGATGCTAGCTTGTATCTGGTCAGCCCTGAAGTTGCAGCAGCTACGGCAATAAAAGGTGTGTTGGCAACT
>Ga0268357_101405_pt1 | contig 16230 bp, 22 predicted proteins | sample BioMet10_FD_192466 | JGI IMG/M metagenome (GOLD analysis project Ga0268357, IMG submission 192466) | Sewage microbial communities from Oakland, California, United States - Biofuel 10 (Illumina Assembly) | ecosystem: Engineered > Wastewater > Sewage > Unclassified | place: USA: California... | reverse complement strand
AAAAAAGCAGATATACTATCTGTTTTATTGGCATGCAAAAAAATAGTCAATTATAGAAGAAAACTATTATTAACTATTTTTGATTTCGGATTATCACATGAACATTTTACTTAACTTATTGACATTGTTAGTGCGACAGCCCCTTTTTATCTATTAGTTTAGGAAACAGTTTTATTTATTTTGCCAGCTCATGGGCATTTAAAATATCTTTATTAATTACATTCTGTCTATTATATACAGGTATCGTCTGGCCAGATTTTTATCATAAAGCTCCTTGCCCATCATATCTTCTTTTATTTTCTGTTCATAAAGGTCTTTATTACCCTCCTCACAAAATGCCAGTTTATACTTTTGGAGTACTTTTAAAGAATTTTTGTAAAATAAGTGCTCATTTTTACTGTAGTCAATCACTTTATAAGAAATCCTGTTGTTTTTAAGAACATCAGCAATTTTTGTATTATTACTATGGAGTATACTCTTGTCTACCGCTTTTTCATCAAATATATATTGTGAATAAAATAAATACATTTTATTGTTCTGAATATTGTTTAATTGCCAAAGCAGTTTGTTCATATTATTGCTGAAGTACAGGCTGTCAATACACAGGGTTATTGTGGGTCTTACTCCGTAATCAGATATTCTGTCAATGTCACCGTTGATATATGTAATCGCCTTACTTGTTCGACTTACAATATTGCCCTCCAGTTGGTCGATTCCAATTCCACGGCAGCTATACTTTGCAGCTAAAAGATTAAGAACGCTTCCTGTACCACATCCCAAATCTAAAATTGTGTCATCTGATGATACTGGAATTGTATTTAGAATAAAATCCAATTGCTGTTTATCCATCATGTTAAAGAGATATACCCTGTAACCGTACACCTCCTCACAAAAATCCAGATAAGCCCTGCTGCTGGTAAATCGGTGTATTTTTTTATTGAACTCATCCCTTATCATTTCCTTGCTAATTCTAGCCCCTTCTATATGACCATTATCTGTCAACATCAGTTCATTATTTTCTTTAAACAAATAACCATTTTCAATCAAGTCATTAAATCCTTCATCATACAAAGCTGATTTATCTTCTGCCCAAATCACATTTTGTCTTAATAAATCCACATTAATTTTCTGTTTTTGATTTTCCAGGTTATAGGCTATATACAAAATCATTTCACTATAATTATGCAATAATATCAGCCTCCTTATTCAAAAATATCTATTACTGATGATGCTTCTTTTACTCAGATTTCATATGTTCTCTATGTCTATTTGTATGTTGTTATTATGAATATAAACATTTAACGCCTTTGCAAGAAAGGTTTTAATAGACTCTTGTATAGCTTTTGCTTCATCCGTCCAGTTTTGGATATCTAAGCCTGCGTTGATTAATGCCATCAATAAGTTAATATCTCCAGAGGAAAATTCATTCACCATGCTCCACCAGCGTTTTGCAAGTTCCTGTCCTTCTTTGCCTTCAGGATTAGCACGTTTTTTATAAAGCTCTTCCAATTTGTGAAATACTTCGTTTACATCCAAATTGTCAGGCATGGTAAACAACTGAGTTGCAAAGCTTTTTAACTGTTCATCATTAAAATATCTTACTACAAAGGAATATGGGTTGCCTCGTTTCATAGATTCCATAATGGCAATCAATCGATCCATATTAATTGCCTGAACAGTTTTTGTCTCTGTAATCAGCGCATCCAGCATGCCTACAATATTATTTAGGTGTTCAATCTGTCCAGTAAGAGCATTCCTTTGCAATGCAAATATTTTTTCAAAATCTGCTGAAGTGTTCAAATTTAATATTTTTTCATTAATTTCTCCCAATGAAAATCCCAATGACTTCAGAAAAAGAATTTGTTCAAGACGTAAAACATCTTCGCAGTTATACTGTCTTCTTCCTCCTTCAGTAATGATTGGTTTTAACAAATCCTGTTCATCATAATATTGAAGTGTTCGTACAGTAACACCGCTCATACGTGCTAATTCTCCGATTGTAAACAAACGCTCCTTATTCTCCATGATATTCCACCTCAATTTAACTGGATGAACTTTTTCTTCTTTGAAATTAGTCTTATATTTCACAGGGCTGTGATAGTCTTAGGGTATATTAGAAATCTATCTTTCTTGGTCCCTTGTCACTTTAAATATAATTTCCCGTACTGGAATTTCCTTATGACAATTGGGGCAGAATCCTGGTTGTTGATTTCGAGGCCACGTAATTTCAGTTTCTCCTTGTTTTGTCTTTACAACAAATTTTTGTTTGCAGTTTTCATCAATATCATAATCTTTCATATAAGTTCACCTTCCTTTTCATATTATCTTAATTCTAATACATCACGTTACGTAACATGCAATAGGCTATTGAACTTATAAAATATTTTCTTTAATTATACATGCTTTATCAAAGTTTTTCCATAAACATACTAAAAAGAAGCTAAGTTCATGCGCGGATATATACCATGTAAATCAAATTGAACAACTTGGCTGTAGATCAAGTAATGCTCCAAATTTTTGACATGCTGTTATAAAGCATATTAAGGCTAAAAGTTCTGAAATCTCATTATCATTAAATTTAATTTTTAATTTATTAAATTTTTCATCTCCAATAATTCCATTTTTAGAAATAACATCCGCTACTTCAGTGGCTATTAAAGTACTCGGATCGGTTATTTCATTAGATGGTTTACCTTTAGCCATACAATATTGACATCCACTATTAATAGCAAGGGTTCGTCTTACTTCCTCCTTTAATTCAGGTGTAAAAGTTTTACTATTAAAAAAGCATTCTTCTAAAGAAGACCATTTTTCAAGTATGGATTTGTTATGTCCTAATAATTGTTCAAATGGTGAACGTCCTTCTTGTGAAAAAGTTATTTTTACCATAATATCTCTCCTCTTTACTAATATATTTCATTGCAATTAATATTATATACATATAAATATTAACTTTGTATAGTAATTAATATATAATATAGTAGTATATATGTCATTTAAAATAAAAACATAAGGTGGTAGATTACAAATGAAATTAGATGAAATAGATGTATTAATTTTACAAGAGTTACAAAAGGATAGCAGGCTATCTATAAGGGAATTGTCTAAACGTATAAATCTTACGCCTCCATCTGTTACTGAAAGAGTAAGAAGACTTGAAGATAATGGGGTCATCGAAGGGTATACAATTAAAATAAATAAAAGTAAACTTGGATTCTCTATTAATTGTATAATTAAGGTAACTATGAAAAATGGACAGTATGAAAAATTTAAAATATTCATTAAAGAACATAAACAAAGTGAATGGTGTTATAGAATTGCTGGGGACGGATGTTTTTTAGTAAAATTGTCAGTTAAATCTTTAACTGACATAGAAGAGTTTATTAATGTTGTATCTTCTTATGCGATGACAGAAACTACTATAGCATTTTCTGAAGTATCAATAAATAATAACATAATCAAATTTCTATCTCAAAATACCTTATAAAGTTTAATAATTATTGTTCAAATTAATGTTTTTTCTTGCTATGATATCTCTTGACATATTCCTTATTGTTACTTATAATTACCTTAAAAGAAATAATGAGGAGTGATTTTATGTTAAAAGATTATTATACAGTTGATCAAATTTCAAATATGCTGGACATTCATCCAAAGACCATTCAGCGATATATTCGAGAAGGGAAACTTCGTGCATCCAAAATTGGTAAGAGCTGGCGCATCACTGGTCATGATTTAAGTGCTTTCACTGAAGGTGACAATTATAAAGCATCTATGGCAGAGAGCCAACCCTCACGCAAAATTATAGCTTCCTCGGTTATCGATATAGTTACAGAGGGAAAAGAGGATGCAATACGTATTTTAAATATGCTAACAGCCTCTTTGAATGCCAAACCCGCTGAATACGGGAAGTCTTCTATGCAATCTCAATATATAGAACGTGAAAATTTAGTTCGAATTACACTTTGGGGAGAAATTCGTTTCATGGCAATAATGATGGACACTATTGCATCACTTACGGAAATAAATAATGAGGAGTAATTTATATGAAAAACAGTGTATTTAAGAGTAATGAACTAAGAGACAAATTTAGAGACTATTATAAGCACGTTCTTGGTCAGTTCCCCTTTGGGCAGCAATACATCAATACCACCTTAGGACAAACATTTATGTTAACTGCAGGAGATGTGTCCAATCCACCAATTATACTATTACACGGTTCTTGTAGTAACAGTGCCTTCTGGTTCCCTGAGATTATGGTTCTCTCTGGTAACTATAGGGTTTATGCCGTGGATATCATTGGTGAAGCTGGAAACAGTGAGGAGTACAGGCCTGATCTCAATTCCGATGCTTTTGCACTTTGGATGAAGGATGTACTTGATGCGCTTAGTATTGAAAAAGCAATTATCATCGGTAACTCACTGGGGGGCTGGATGGCACTTAAATTCGCAACAACTTTTCCAAAACGAGTTTTTAAGTTGGCTTTATTCGCTTCAGCAGGACTTGCTGAAGTTCGAGAGCAATTCATTAGCGATGTGGAACAAAGTATGAAGGAAGATGGGAGTGTACCCGCTGATTCTAATATTTTAGGAGAGCACGACCTGCCAAAAGAAGTGCTTGATTTTATTAATCTTATTATAATGAGCTATAACCCGATCCAACATTTGCCCGTATATGGTGATGAAGAATTACAGTTGCTTAACATGCCTGTTCTCTTTGTTGATGGAGAAGATGATGTTATTATTGATTCTGATAAATCAGCTCAAAGACTTTCCAATCTAGTGCCATCAGCTGAAATCTACCTATTGAAGAATTATGGCCATGTGCTCACCAATACACTTGAATATATAATTCCTTTTTTGAATAAGTCTGAAACCACGCTTTAAATAAAGTGTCATAACCTGTCGACCTCGGAGTTAAAGCAAATAGTGGATTTGGAAAGAAAGGAGTTGAATAAATTTGATTATAAAAAAAATAGCTGCAAAAGGTAATGAAATAGCCGTAGTAAATAGTGATGAGATTTGTATTTCAGATGTTCAGTCAGCATTGGATTTCATAATGTATATTCATCATGAAACAGGTACCCATTACATTGTTATAAACAAAGAAGCAGTGATCGAAGAATTTTTTAATTTAAGTACGAAGATTGCTGGTGAAATTCTGCAAAAATTCATCAACTATCATTTCCGGCTTGCGATTGTTGGTAAATTCCTAACATATACTAGCAAACCGCTAAAAAACTTTATATATGAGAGTAACCAAGGTAAAGACATATTCTTTGTATCTACTGAAGAAGAAGCAATTGAGAAATTAAGCAAAGCATAGAGCTTAACAAATTGAATTACTTAGTAAGAAAAGCATACTCCATCCAACATGTAGTATGCCTTTCTGTTATTTTGAGCTGATTTTTTGCTCCATATCGGGTTTGAACCACAACCACAACATCTAATGTTTATTGATCTTTTTTCTTTACCGGAATCCAAATTTCGCTTCTATAATTAGGCTTCCCAGTGTCCGGGCTCTCATTCCACAAAATTTCAGGCCCTTCAACAGCCTCATAACCTGAAGATGGAAACCACTCTGAATAAATCCTCCCCCAAACATTTTGGAGTGTTTCTGGGAATGGACCAATTGATTCAAATACTGCCCAACTTCCAGCATCTATTTTCAATACATCAAATTCTCCAGTATCCTCACTTGATGTTGCTACACCGATGTAGTGATCAAGTTCCCCCTTTTGTTCCATTCTTCCTTCTGAAAAATTAGTAGATGCACTAATAATCCCAGTTGGTTCTATATTTGAAATTTCTTTTAAATGCTTAATAACCTCGGGGGTTAAAAGTTCAGTCATTTTTGCAATCTCTGGATTAACACCTCCAAAAATAATTGGAACTCTCTTCTTAAAACCTACTAATTTAAACGTCTCTTTCTCAACAATGCGATAATTCATTTCATTTCCTCCTTTAATTGATAATTGAAAGGTCATTCTAGGATAAGCTTTTATCTGTGTATCCTCATTTCTGGCTTCAGAAGGGAGAACACCATGCAAAGAATGAAAAGCACGAGTAAAGGAATCTGCAGAATTATAACCATATTTAACTGCAATATCAATTATTCTAAATTTCTTATCCTTCAAATCAAGTGCTGCCAGTGTTAACTTTCTTCTTCTAATATACTCTGATAAACTTATGCCAGATAATAAAGAAAACATCCGCTTAAAATGATACTCTGAACAGTATGCAATTTTAGATATTTCACTATACTCAACTTTCTCTGTTAAGTGTTCTTCAATATAAGCCAATGCATTATTCATACTTCTTAAAGAATTCATCAAATAACCCCCTTTCATCATCAATAATATCAAACGATGCATTTACCCATCCGACTATCTGTGCAAAATATAGTCGACTCTATTTAAATACATCTACCCTATTTCCACAATTATATTCTGCATTTTATTGAAAATCTAGATATTGCTTTGTTGAGCAATCCTTTCCTCCATTTCATAGGCCTTTTAACAATCGGTGGGAAATACCTCTTTTCGTCCTCTAGCCTTTTCATCTGCATCAAATAGTGTTACCACATACTTTGAATAATCATCAAATTGATAAGTATCTGTAACAATTAAAGTTTCAGATGAACCAAAAATATGTCCCATGAACATCTCATTAAATTTAAAGTGCTGATTGGAGCATAACTTTATTAAGGGCAGAAATGCTCATAAGCCCAGAAACTGTTACACAGTAAGTCCTCAGATTGAACATTATATTTCTTGTATTAGGAGTTCATTATCTAACATAATAAAAAACTTGTGAATTAAATCGATGTCTATCTCTGATGCATATAGATTAACAGTAAAAGTAATAGAGTTATTATAGCTAGTAAGAGCTAGTTGAAAATATGGGGGATATTTTATTGATCCGGTTACAAATGCATCTTTTATAAGTATTTTATCAAACTTAAGCCTGCGGGAATCTATAATTCCTATATTGGTAATTCCAATCATAGGGTTTACATATTTCTTCTTTATTATTTTTTTTACTATAGAAAAAGGCAGGATTTTAAATAGTAAATTTACTGTTGATAACCCATGCAGACCGGCATACCCCATTTTCTTTTCATTCATCTCTGAATTAACTTTTTTTACCGTCTCGTCAAAATTTTCCCCTACATTATCTACTAAATTACACATAACCATAGAAGATAGGTTACATATACCTATAACATTTTTATTTGTAATGTATCGTCTAAGATCTATCATGCACGGAATGGTTAAAGAAGTATCTTGTTTTAAATTAAGCATTCTGTATAATACCCTATAATATGCTGCTAAAATTATATCATTTATTGTAACCGAATGTTCTTTACTATATTTTTTAAGCAATTCAAATCTGTTTTGAGAAAGTTTGTAAGTTAAAATATACGGGGTTAGATTATCTTGTTTATTGTAGAGTGGAAAGCGTATGTTATTTTTATTTTTGCTTGGTTCATTTGAAAGAAAAAAAATCTTAAGTCTTTCTATTATGCTAAAATTCTTATATATCTGCTTTGAACTTCTATCGCCGATTTCATACTTCAAGCTACTAGCATCATTTTGCAATCTTGTATAAACATCACCTAATAAGTAAAGATATTCTTTAAAACCTGCTCCATCACATACCATATGATTCATTACAATACACAAGGTATCTTTATTTGAAGACCTTATTACTCTAACCATCAATTGAGGTCCAGTAAATTCATTAGTCATTTTAGTAGTAAATCTTTGTATTTCCTCATCAGGATTAGTACTTTCCACAAATGATATTACTTCACTATCATTAAAATCATTGACCTTTTCCCAATATGTATGAAACTTATTTATAACAAAGCGGCTTCCAAGTATAGGCACTATATCTAATGACAAAAGCACTGCTTTTTTAATTAAGTACTTATTTAATTTATCTTCAAAATATATAACCCCATGAAGTTGATGATCATTATATTCTTTAAAAAAATACTGCATTTGATCCCAGATTTCAGTATTAAATTGTAGAGTTCTTTCTGTTCTATTATTTTTTACATTATTCATATTATTACATATGCCTCCAAACCGATACTCGTTGTACTCACCATTTGGGCACAAGCTATCAATTAAACATTCACTTACATGTCTGATATCTGCAATAGTTTTAATTATTTCCTCCTTGCTTTTGAAATAAAGATATATACTTCCTGGGCTCAAGCCGGATTCAGTAACTATTTCCTGCATTGAAGTTTCCCCTTCTCAAAAATTCCGGAAATTAACTACCATACTTCTCCATTTCATTGAATATTAAAATGTTTTACTAGATTTATCAGTCTTTATGAACTTATCTTAGCTATTCCTCGTTCCATCTATATTTTTTATTCTGAAGTAGAATATCAATATTACAATTCAAACACAACCCGTTATGACAGCAAATGCTGCCGCCACATTTTGAACACTTCCAGTTAATCTCTTCCTTCTCCAAGAATTTTTCTACTCCATTATCCTTAATAAAATTTAGATTATCTATTATGCTCATGTGATATTTAGTTTTATAGCGTTTATCCAAAAATTTTAATATCTTACAGGGATATGCTTCACATTCAAAGCAGAAACGAACTTTACCTTTTCTTAAATTCTCGCATTTATGCCCCATATGTGTGCAGTTTTCACCCCTATGAATACAGCCTTTGCAATATGTCTTATGGAAACCTTTTTTATTCAAGTCTTTTTCCTTAAATTGATATGAAATACATAAACTACAGTTCATACCACATGGAGCAATAAGGTCTTCTTTCAACATGCATTAACTCCCCCTTTTGATAAACCAATTAATAAATATTTTTTATGTTCCACTAAGCTTCAATAACCCCTATTACTACCTTAATTGTAACATTCTTTAGTAAAATATCCCACTCCAATATATTTCGGTTTCATTTAAGTTCCACTATATTTTTATTTATGGTATAAAAAAGCAAGGGTATCTTCATCAAAATACTCCCTGCTGATTTTTAAAATTATTTATCTTTTACTACTATTTAATTATTTGATCATTTCACAATTTTTCGTTAATTTATTGATAACGTTCCTAGAACCAATCAATGCAATACCGAGATATTGCATTTGTTCTGCAGAAATGCTGCGGGTTACATCTAAATATTCCTGATAGTTCTTTGTCTTTTGACCCTCTAAAGTAAAATCAACCACATCGCAACCGTTTTCTTTTGCCTTGATTCTCAATTCTTTTAAACTGTTCCCGTCTGTGAAAAGCATTGGTATACCTGTTGGAATGAGACCTGGATGTGTTTCAACAGATGCATCAACAAGAGGTTCTCCAAGAAGTACAGGATGACGTTTACCTGTTGTGAGGGCAATGACAGCAATTGCATTAGCAAGTAAACCACCTGATAAAGCACTGTTCATTATAATAGTACAGCGTGTAGGAATTTCATCTAAAACTGTCAAGAATTCATTATTTTCGTTATACATTTAATTTTCTCCTTTCAGAATAGAGTCTTCAATAATATCTTTGAATTAGTGACTACCATTGTGTCTACTATAGGCAAAATAATATCAGTTTTACTTGCATATGTCAAGAGACTTAGTTATAATATTAGTTACCAAAGTAGCTACTAATTGCAATTGGAGGATTTATGAAAGAAAACATTTTAGAAATATTAAAAAATCTGAGTTTTACAGAGTATGAAGCTAAAGCATACCTTACCTTATTGGAAGAATCTCCGTTGACAGGATATGCAGTGGCAAAAAATTCCGGTGTACCACGTTCAAAAATATATGAAGTTTTAGACAGCCTTGTTACACGTGGAGATATTCTGGTTAGTCCCGGGAACACACAGCAGTATACACCAATTCCAGCAAAGGAACTAATTAGAACCCGCCGAATAAAAGCTGAGGAGAATTTTCAACTTGCAGAAGAGTCTTTAAAAAATTTTAGCCATTCTGCAAAGGATCGTGAGAATATCTGGAATATCACCGGTCGAAATGAAATATTGGATAAAGTAAAAGAATGTATACTTTTATCAAAACACAGAATACTTATAGAGATTTGGAAAGAAGAGTTCGAGGAGCTTGAATCCGAATTAAGAAATGCTGCAGATAAAGGTGTCTTAATTACTATTATTACTTATGGAGAAATAGAGTCTGACTTTGGCAATATTTACTTACATGATATGAGCAGTGAAATTACAGATGAGTACGGTGGCCGTTGGATTGTAGTTAGTGCTGATAATTCAGAAGTTGTAGCAGGGATTGTATCACTTGACAAAGATAGTAGGGCAGCGTGGACAATACATCAGGGATTAGTCATGCCTATTACAGAAGTTATAATTCATGATTTGTATATCATGGAAATTATGAAAAAACATAGAGAACTATTAGAAGATAGTTTTGGCAAAAATCTTATTAATTTGCGGAAGAAATTTTCCCTATACCCAGATTTAAAAAAGCATTATATGTAATGAATTGGGAGTGCTTTAAACTTTGTATAAACCTCCAAACTAATGTAGAATAAAATCAGTTTGGAGATTTTTTTATGAGAAGAAGAAATGCTCTAATTGGAGAGTTTCTAAAGGAGACTCCAATTAAAGACCCTAATGACATCAACGAGCATGTCAAAGAATTGATTGCACAGGAATATATGGTTCTATTGCTTTAGTTAATAATTTCGCCTTTGTTTTTGGCTAAATTTTCGCGCCATTTACCCCTCTCAGCAGTTGTCAGTTTCGTCCACTCTGTCTCTTCTCCAATAATTCTTAAGGGTTCTTGTGATCGATATGAACGTGTTAAGTTACCCGGGAATTTTTTGTCAGTAACATTTGGATCGTTTTCAAATTCACCTGTTGGCTCTATTATATAAACCCTTTCTCTTACTTCCCCTTTTGCTAGTGCTGCTGCAAGTGCTGCGCCATTCACGTTGGCAGTGAAATAAATGTGGTTCATTTTAAGCTCAGGTTTATAATTTGAATTACCACCCGCTGTCAATAAATCACCAACCTGCAAATCTGCCTTTGTTCCATGATAAAATGGTCCTTCATCAGTAGGAACACCCTTATTTAAATTTGACAATTCATAATTTCTTTTTGCATTATCAGAATCGCACAATTCCTCATAACATTTGGCAATGTTTAAATATAACGTCGTGTATGCACTCTTAACATTATCATCATTTATATTTTGTGCACACTTTAAAGATGTTTCCATCCATTTTAATTTGTCTGCAATTTTATTTTGTTGACGAGCTAAAAAGTAAGCAGCAATAAATCTTTCATAGTCGTCTTTTGCTACCTGCCATGCTTCATTAAACATATTGGCTGCATCATCGACATTTCCACTATCCTCAAAATTCATACCCTGCATACAGAGTTTTACAACAACATTATTTGGCTCAAATTTTATATTCATCTAATCTTACCTCCAAATTAACGAAATTTCGTATCCTTTGTTATTGTTATCCCTCTCAAAGTATTTTATCCACAGCTTTGCCCTTGTCATATCGTACCGTTGTCACATTCTTGGCATATAACAAAGTTTAAAAGTTGTTTTGTAGTCTCAATAATCTGATCTATATCAAATATTTTAATATTATCATAATGAATTCCACAAGCAACAGTGACTGGTTTGTTTTTTACTCTTGAAAGTTCATCAGCCCATAATTTACTTACAATTAAATCCTTATGTTTTTTGACTTCAAAATGATATTCTTCATTTGAATTTCTATCAATGTAACTAACTGCTCCAATATGTGTACAATCCCCACCTGTAAGTAAAACATGAATACCCGAATCAAGTTCAGTTACATCTGCGACAATCTTTTTTTCAAATACAGTCTTTTCATATTTCATTTTTTATCATCCCTACCTAACTCTTTATTATCATTATTCCATGGGCGAAACTTATCATATGGGATTTCAAACTGCATCAGAATTTTTCCAATAATATGATCAATTTGTTCTACAACATTTTGATTATTGTTATAAAAAGTCAGCATTGGAGGAATCAGCACGCACCCTGATTGAGCCGCTTGTAGAAGATTTCTGCAGTGTGCAATGTTTAATGGCATTTCTCTAGGAACAAGAACTGTTTTTCTGCCTTCCTTTAAACACACATCCGCAGCCCTTACAATCAAATCACTATCGTAGGCATTTGCAATAGCTGATAGCGTTTTCATACTGCATGGAATAACTATCATACCATCAGTTTTAAATGAACCACTTGCAATATTAGCTGCAAGATCATCTTCACGATAATTATACTGTGCTAATTCTTTTATATTCTCAATATCAATCTTTGATTCATACTTAGCTACATTACAAGCACCATTACTAATTATCAAATGACTTTCTACTTCTGTAAGTTCATTAAGTACTTGCAATAATCTAATGCCAAGTTCTATGCCACTTGCTCCTGTAATACCAATGATTATTTTTTTCATAATTTTTTAAATCCATAATTTTCCCAGTTATCAATGACTTTCTTCTTAAGTTCATTACTATATGCTCCTTCAAACGAAGCTATAACTGGTTGTTTTTCTTGTGGCCAAGTATGGAATGGTGTTAGGCAATTGTAAATAACCCTTGAAGATACTGCATTAGCTTTTTCATTTTCACTAAGATAAGACACTAATGGAAAAATATATTGATCTTTTAATAAGATTCTTTTTTCTGGATGATGTCTAGTGGCTAGAGCCCAGATAACCTGATCAATATTACTTGGATCAATATCTTCATCAACTACAATAACTTTAGGAATATATCTTCCTCCCTTAGAGTGAAAAACACATTTACCAATTTCTTCAGCCAATTTATCATCATCGGTATTCCTGTTTCGATTTACAGTGACAACTACCCAATGAGCTGCTGATTCAAACGGAATAAAAACATCTTTAACTGGCAACAATGTATCATCTAACGAACATTTAATTGCGGCAGAAATACTTATACCCCAGTTAGTATGGTTTTCTTCAGTTGGTACACCAGCAACTGTGATTGGCATAATAGGATTATTGCGGTATGTCATAGCAGTTACAGAGAAAAGTGGTACTTTCTTTGTATTGGTACACCATACATATCCTCCATATTCTCCCATTGGGCCCTCTGGTATCATTTCATCAAGAGAAGCAAACCCTTCAATAACAATTTCAGTTGAAGCTGGAACATATAAATCGTTTGTTTCACACTTTACAACTTCAACACCTTCACCATACCATCCACCAATCAAATCACATTCGTTAACTTTATCTGCAATTGGATAACCAGCAACCATTGCAATTGCTGGATCAACGCCCAAGCATAATGCATACGGCATTTGTTTACCTATTTTTTTCCACATAGCATATATTTTTCCTAAATCCTGTGTTGGAATTACAACTCCGGCAATTGATCGAGGTCCATCAACCATCGCACGAGATATTGCCCAGTTTATCCATGCACCATCAGGAGATTGTACAACAAAGATTCCATATGTATTTATATATCTTCCACCATCACCTTCGTGAATAAATGGAGATGGAAGTTTAGTAATATCAATGTCTTTATCAAAAACTTTATTTTCTTTACAAGGTCCATCTGAAACAATCTGTGGTTTAATTGTTTTTAATGTGCTAAGTTTTGACCATTCTTCAACTATTTTTACCGGATTTGTATCATATGGTAAACCCAGTGACATTGCGATTCTCTTACATGGATACTCCTTGTCTGGACTTAGTCCAACTGGTGTTCCTAGTACTCTAAAGTCAGGATAACAATTTCTTATATTAGAGAACAATGGTGCCGGTGCTGGTAAATCATAAGCTCTACGACATATAGCACTCATTTCAAGATTGTAGTCCACTTCCTTTTCAATATGTACAAGTTCATTATTTCTTTCGAGTTCTTCAATATATTGTCGAAAACTTTTTTTCTTATTCATCTTTTTCCCCCTAATAAAGTAATGCCTTTATTCAAATATTTTAATTATACACTTCCCTTAATAATTAGTATAATATCGACAGAAATAACAGCATTTTTAATGATATTTATCTAATACTACTCCGTCTTAATATACTAATGGTTTAGTGTTAATAAATTAATAATATTAGCAGGCTTGTAGAATTGCAACAAGTATAGAATTTTGCTTACCGGATTAGGCCCCATGCTTTGGAAAATATCGCCCAATAGCTACGAATATCTAAGGTATTTGATTTTTAATTAAAGTTATAATTCCTCGGTAAAGGTCTTTGCAGCATTCTATCACCTAATAGATTAAAATGAAACAATAGCACTTGATAATAAGAAGGACAAGGTATATGATAGCAAGGAGCTAAATATGAAAAATCATGAGATTTCTCTCGCAGTATATGACAGAGAAGATGCCGGGCTTGTAATTTTAAACATAAACGAGTCTTCTTTGAAGAATGGTTATAGAATATGAAAGGTGGCTTAGCAATGAAGATTCTCATAGTCGGCTATTTTACCGAGATTTCAAAATCAAATATTGCAAGGCATTTTCCTGAAGGCTGGAATGTTGTAATTTTCCCGCCCGGAAAAGAAATGCTGCATCATATTGAAGATTGTCAAGTAATCATACCTGAGCACAGCCTTGAAAGGTAAGATTGTTTCCGTCTGCTCAATTTAACTTATTTTTTTTAAATGGCTTTTTGTCCACAATTCTTTTTTCTGGTTTTTTAGTTATCCACATCACCATGCGGCACTACACCAATTTATTTCTCTTGTGGATAAATTTTTAGTAAATTTACTCTTGGCAGACATCACTTCCTTTGGTATACTCACCTTAGGTGGTCGATATGCCATGCATATCGATTAGGGATATATCTTCTCCTGTTAGTTGCCGTGCAAAGCTGGCTAACAGGTCGGAAGATATATTTTTTTGTTTCTTTTTTATCTCGTTCGCTTTCAGATAATACCATTCATACAGCTGCTTGATCGTATCAGATATCTGCAGCATGAGGTAATGATTCTTCATCGCCTGGACATCCCAGCTGCATGCATGTGTGATATCTCCCTGCCAGTTTTTCTGACGGTTGAAGCCTTCATTTTCTATTTTCCAGCGTTTTCTTCCGGCAGCTGCCAGCTTCTCTGCATTTCTGATGGTAATCTTCATGCTGGTCAGCCACTGAAATTCTGTCCGTACATTTTCCCCTTTTATTACTTTTTCTTCCCAGTATCTCAGCATGTTTACGGGTTTTCCCTTGTAATCTATTTCGTTAACATACTCCGCATGGCCGGCTGTCTCTTTCTCAGGAATTGCTTCATATTCTGTTGCAATACTCGGTATGCTTCCGTTTTTATATCTGATAATAAAATTCCAGTGATTTTTTCTGCATATTTCCATGACTGTTTCTGATGCATACAGGCTGTCCGCCAGCAGTATGATCGGAAGGCGCGGGAATCTTTTTTTCAGCTTTGCTGAAAGTCTTTGAAACGCTTTGGTTTCGCAGTCCTGTTTACGTTGTTCCTCGCTCATTCTTTTCTGACGCAGAGCATCTTCTCCGTTATTTTCGATAAACTCACTTGCTATGCTTACAACCAGTTTTTCCCCCAGCACGATCTTTGCTTCCAGAACATCACTGTGATAATTGACTTTTTCCTCTTCTGTCCCTTTATTGTAATGTTTCTCAAGACATTGCTCATTAATCTGACGACTTCCGGAGTACAGCTGCGACCCATCGACAATCAAAAGCCATTTCTTCTGATATCTGGCATCATCAAATGTCTTTCTGCGTATCAGATCATAAACCATGGATTGCTGGATTTCCTGCAACTGATCCGCAGCCAACTTCTCCAGATATTCATTTACGGTTACTCCGTGGGGAAGATATCCCTCATCCCTATCTCCAAGAAAGCTCATGATGTTTCTTACCACGGTGTCATCATTAAACGCGTATGTCATTGACTGCATACTTACAAGACCTGCTATCCCTTTGTAATACACAGTTCCAAGCATTACTTTATTGGAGTAATCAATATAGCTTTGATGCCTTGGATCGAGTGTCTCCGCAAACTTCTGAAACAACCCAGGGCAAAACTTCTTTTGGATTTTATTACATTCCGCCACTGGATTTTTTTCTATCCTTCGTCTTATACGATCCTGTTCTCTTCCCATTTTTACCTCACTGCGAATAAGTTTTTCTATTATTTTACTATACTCATTACAGATTGGCATGGAATCAGGTTAATTTGTGCGATTTTTTTTACCTTTTAAAGCTG
>Ga0268357_101394_pt1 | contig 16449 bp, 13 predicted proteins | sample BioMet10_FD_192466 | JGI IMG/M metagenome (GOLD analysis project Ga0268357, IMG submission 192466) | Sewage microbial communities from Oakland, California, United States - Biofuel 10 (Illumina Assembly) | ecosystem: Engineered > Wastewater > Sewage > Unclassified | place: USA: California... | reverse complement strand
AGCGGAACGTGCCCTTGCCCAAAAACAAAATTTAGATACCGCCCGTAGTTTAATAGGCCTCCTGACCCCAGAAGTCATCTCAGCCAAATTCAACATTCCTGTAGAAGAACTTCTCGAGCAGCAACCCAATGATAACATACCAAAAGCCTAAAAAAATACCCCGCAGCCACAGCGCAACATCGCTATGACTGCGGGGTATTAAATTGTTTCTTAATATTTCCGCCAAACCATCTTATCCACCACTCCCGTATAGCTCTGGATGATCTTCACCACCTTGGCTGAAACGTTGGTGTCGGTATAATCCGGTACGGGGATGCCAATATCGCCGTTCTCCACCATGGCGACAGCAGTGGCCACAGCCTGGAGCAGATGGGTGCCGTCAATACCCGCCAGCACAAAGTCCCCCTTATCCAGGGCTTCCGGCCGTTCGGTGCTGGTACGAATACACACCGCCGGGAAGGGATGGCCGATACTCGTAAAGTAACTGCTTTCCTCGGGCAGGGTGCCGGAGTCAGAAATTACTGCGAAAGCGTTCATCTGCAGGTGGTTGTAGTCGTGGAAGCCCAATGGTTCGTGCTGGATGACTCGGAGGTCCAGCTTGAAGCCCGACGCTTCCAGCCGCTTCTTACTCCGGGGATGGCAGGAATACAGGATGGGCTTGTCGTAGCGCTCAGCCAGCGCGTTGATGGCCGTAAACAAAGACAGGAAATTCTTTTCCGTATCGATGTTTTCTTCCCGGTGGGCGGAAAGAAGCAAATATTCCTTAGGCTTCAAGTCCAGACGCTTGAGGATGTCCGAAGCTTCAATATCCTTGATATTGTTCCCCAGCACTTCCGCCATGGGACTGCCCGTCACGTAGGTCCGTTCCTTGGGCAGGCCGCATTCATGGAGGTACCGTCTGGCATGTTCGGAATAGGCCAGGTTTACATCGGAAATGATGTCCACGATACGCCGGTTGGTTTCTTCGGGCAGGCATTCGTCCTTGCACCGGTTCCCCGCTTCCATATGGAAGATGGGGATGTGCAGCCGCTTGGCGGCGATGGCCGACAGGCAGGAATTGGTATCCCCCAGGATCAGCAGGGCATCGGGTTTTACCTGGACCATGAGCTTGTAGCTGGCATTGATGATGTTGCCCACGGTTGCCCCCAGATCGTCCCCTACGGCGTCCATGTACACGTCCGGGGCATCCAGCTTCAAATCATGGAAAAACACGCCGTTGAGGTTATAATCGTAATTCTGGCCGGTATGGGCCAGCAGGCAGTCAAAATACTTCCGGCATTTGTCGATGGTGGCTGCCAGGCGGATGATCTCCGGCCGGGTGCCCACGATGATGAGCAGTTTCAGCCGGCCATCGTTTTTAAAAACTGTTTTGGTATAATCCAATCGTATGGTCATTAAGCTTTCCCTTCTTTCTTAACGGGTTCGTAGTAAGTATCGGGATGCCCGGGATCAAAGGCCTCGTTGGCCCACATCACCGTCACCAGGTCCTCGGTGTCGCTGAGGTTGATGATGTTGTGAGTGTATCCCGGCAGCATGTGGACGGCTTCAATCTTCTCCCCGCTCACGTCATACGTGAGAACGGGATAAGGCTTTCCGTCCTTGTCCATCCCCACCCGTCGTTCCTCGATACGGGCATGACCGGCCACGACGATGAAGAATTCCCATTTAGAGTGGTGCCAGTGTTGGCCCTTGGTGATACCGGGCTTGCTGATATTGACCGATACCTGACCACAGGAAGCCGTCTTAAGCAGCTCCGTAAAGGAGCCCCGGTCATCGACATTCATCTTTAGGGGAAAAGCCACCTTATCCTCGGGTAAGTAAGACAGATAAGTGGAATAAAGCTTCTTTTCAAGAGACCCCTTTGAAATAGCAGGGATTATCAGGGTTTGAGGCTGGTAGTGGAAACTAATCAAAGTATCGACAATATGGCCTAAAGTAGCGGTATGGGTCGCAGGGACGTAACAATAACGACCCTTGCAAGAAGTCACCGGATTCAAACCGTCGAATTCACAGCGGTGTTCCTTCCCCTCCAGGGCATCCAGCATCTCTGAAACCAGGTCATCAATGTAGAGCAGGGTCAGTTCAGTATTCCGGTCATTGACCTGTACAGGCAACTCGTTGGCGATGTTGTGGCAGAAGGTGGCTACAGCCGAATTGTAATTGGGACGGCACCACTTGCCGAAAAGATTGGGAAAGCGGTAGACCAGTACTTTGGCCCCGGTTTCCTGTCCGTATGCAAAGAAGAGCTCCTCCCCTGCCAGCTTGCTTTTTCCGTAGTCCGATTCTCCATACCGCCCTATAAGGGTGGCTTGGATGGAGGAGGACAGCATAACCGGGCAGGTGTTGCCGCAGGCCTTCAGCGTATCCAGCAAGGTGGACGCGAAACCAAAGTTGCCGGACATAAATTCGGACTGGTCTTTGGGGCGGTTGACACCGGCCAGGTTGAAGACGAAGTCGGCTTGTTGGCAACACTTCTTCAGTAAAGATGGATCAGTGTTGATGTCATAAGTGTAGACTGCATCAATAGATAAGTCTCGTGTGTGGTCTTTATTGTCTTTGATGTTGTTTAAGGCGGTGGTTAGGTTTTGGCCGACGAAACCGGAAGCTCCGGTGACTAAGATATGCATAAAATTACTCTCATTTCAATTTTTTTCTTTGTGAGTTGTTAACAGTAAATTAAGCAACTTATTATGGTTATTCATTCAATACTCAACTAGTTTGATGTAGCAAGTGTAGAACGAATTCGGTTTTGATAATTTACATCAGTTTTGTCATAGGGACACCTTGTTAGGCTTAAGTATCTGGTGATACCAAAAGATTCCGAGGTTTCTTAAATAAGGAATTAATTGATCTCGTTTCTAAATTAGTGTGAAAAATCTTGATATCCTTTAAACTTTAGTTTACAGACATAAATAATTATTTTACAAGGCTATCTATTTTGTGTGAATCGGTATCGTAAACAATAATATCCCGATTAAAAAAATCAATAAGAACAAACTTTTAGTTCCAGTTCATCCCAACCTGATTCTAGATTTAATTCACATAAATCAATATACCAATAAAGCTATTCATCAAATTTTAAATTTAAAATTAGCTATTTGAGACACATTAAAAGTATCCTTGTGTGGAAAAACTAGGCCATCGTATAGATTGAAACACGCCAAGTCGTTCCTATTGAGTAAAAGGAATAATCCATACAATTTATTATGATACCCAACATAATTATTACACATACAAAACACTCAGTATTCTTCATAAGAATGGAGAGCCTAAATTCGAAAGAATTGTTGATTAATACACGAAAAAAGAACCCACTAGATCCAATTTTCATTCCATTTGTTTCTAATTATAGCAATCAATTCAATTAATATTCTAATAAATATTAATTCCGGATTACCTTAACGCTGTCTAATACAGCAACATTACTTATATCTGAACTATCAATAACTATATATATTTAAAAAAGCAACACGGTTATAATTTTTTTACAAAAGTATTGAATAAGCCCTATAAAATACATTTAAAGAATACAATATTCTAAAGAGTCAAAACAGGGTGAAAATATAAAAAAAAATTCATTCTGCACGGCTAAAAAAACCATAACACGTATTTACAGAATATAAAAGGGCAACATCAAAAAAATTAGTTATTCAAGAAAGCTTGACCTTGAGACAATACTTTCACTGAATCATTTCATGCTAACTAAATAGTTCAATATGTTATAAATCCACGGCACGCATCATTTATATCGACTTTTTTAATGTATTAAACTTTTTTACATTACAACACGTATTTACAATCATTATAATTATCAGTCGCCAAATAATAATATAGACATCCACAAAAAAACTACTTCTCTTTACTTAATAATAAATACTAAATTTCTAATTGAAATTTGTACTTTTCCGGACGTAAAAACATACAATGAGTAAATATTTTCAATTAGTAGTCTTAATGAATCTAGCAGGATTACCCGCAATTACACAATGCCCCCCACAGAAACTTTTTGTAACAATTGAGCCGGCCCCCACCACAGTGTCATCACCCAAAACTACACCTGGAAGAATGACACTATTCATACCAATCCAACATCTTTCTCCTAGAATAACATCCTTAGGTTCATCATGTTCATTAAGATTTCCAATAGTATGATTTGTAGTTATAATTCCAACATTCGCAGCTATCCATGTCCCTTTTCCAATGTAAATATGTCCTCCATTAAAAGTCTGAAAATAATTTCCAAATCCTTGGAAATTATTTAAATCATCAGGATGAAAATGTATATGAGTATAATCACCAACTGTTATTCTAGGGGAAACTGGCCATGGAATAAATGGATTAAATTTTTTTCCAACCAAGTCTATACAAATCCATTTCCACCCAGGTGCCGCAATTCCAAATAATCTACCTTTAAACCACTTTCCATAATAATATTTTTTTTTATAAAATAAAGCTCCAAGTATATGTCCCCAAACATAATACCACAAATACATTATTGCCGTAAATAATTTATTCATAATTCTCCTAAACCTTATTCATATTATTAATCAACCGTTTCATATCTTTATATTTTAGCAAAAAAATAATACCAACAAAAAAACAAAATCCGGCCAGAAAATCAACAATAACATTTAATGAAAACAAACTTATAAGTTTATTAAAATATATAGTTAAAACACCAACAATAATCATTTCAATGCATAATATCAAAGCTTTTTTTAACCTAAACACAATAACAAAATTACTTTTCGTAAGTAACATACTGCGTCGAAAATAAAAAAAACCCATAATAACTATACTCAAAAAAGTTGCAAAAGGCGGGCCACACATTCCGATTAAATAAAAGAATAAATAATTCAGGCACATATTTATTCCAAGTGAGATTAATGAATAATAAAACACAATTTTTGTTTCTCCTAATGCCGTTGGAACCATACCAAAATATGTAAAACGAATCATTGCAACAATAGTATAAATCCGGAATACTATTATACCTTGTGTATCTAAATATTTTGTTGAATATAGAATTTCAATTAATTGTGGCGCCATTAAAAAAGCACCAATACATAACGGCCATGTTACTGTGTAACCAATTTCCAAATAATCTGACCACAATGCTCTAAATTTATCTATTTTATTATTACTCAAAAGTTTCACAATTTGAGGAGTTACAACTGCAGTAAATGAAGCTGCAATAAAAGAAAATGGTAATTCCTTTGACATATTCGTATATAATGCATAATCTTTTACCGTCATTAAATTGCTAATGACAAGATTGTCCATATTAATTGACAAAGTACTAACAGCATTAGCTAGCATCATGGGAACGGCATATGTTAAAATAGATTTAATATATTCTCTTTTATACTTAAAAGGATTAATATGAAAGTTATTATGTCCATAATACTGAGCGAAAAAAAATAATTGTACAATATCTAGAATCAATAGAAACAAAAAAATCGTAGTTAAATTGTCCGTACGAGCAGAACAAAGGGCAATGATCAAAACCTGACAAATTGAAATCACAAGATTTCTAATTGCAATCACTCTTGCATAACCACTTGAAATATACAATGGTTGATATAACGCTATTAAATTTGTTAAACACGGCCTAAAAGCAATATAAATCATAATTGGAATTATTTCACTATTTCCATAATACGCCGAGATTACATTTTTACAAATAAAAAGAATAATACCGCCACAAAGACCAAATAGTCCTGATAAAAAAACAATTGTATTTATATAGTTGCTTTTGCAATCAAAATCATTTGTTTTATTAAAGAAATAATTAATTGCATTATCTAACCCAAGTGAAAACAAAGGTGAAAAAAAAGAAATAACTAAAAGCGCCTCTGAATAAGTTCCATATAATTCTTTACTAAGTGTACGAGCCAATATCATTGCTTGCACAATGCCCACAGCTAAAGTAATACATTTTACAAACATTAATACAAAAGAATCTTTTGCAATACTATTTCTCTTATTTTCAAGCATTATACATACCTTTTTTCATGTATTTATTTCATAAATCACAGTAATAAGTTGAACACTTTTTAACTCATTAATCTAATTTAACTGTAAACTTGTAAATTTAATCCAATTCAGAATCAAAAACTTAATTGAGTTTTTGATTCTGAATTTTATATGGCAGCTATGTTACATCATGTTTCAATATTAGCAATCTCTTTTAGCAAAGACGAATCAATTCGAGTCGTTTTGGGAATAAAACGGCGGATCAAGCGATTGAAGCGTTCGTTTGAACCTTCTTTATAGAAAACATAAGGGTGTGAATAATAATCTAGAGTATCCATCAGGTTTTCAAGTTAGGATAATGTTGCGAATTCACAATCTATATTAATGGTGGTTGTCTTAAAATAGTTACCTATTATCTTAATAATACAATTATATCATTATAAAAGCAACTATAACATCCCCGGCTTTTTACCCTCAATAATAATCAACCAATATATCATTTTTTTGCTTTAAAAACGTCAAGATTATCATGTCATTCCTCACCATTTAGACTGATGACCAGATTTGCATTCCAATACCAATGAATTTTAGACCCTTATAACGATACAATATCTCGCTACAAGCCATGATATCTAGCTTGAATATTTCGATCTAAAAGCCCAACAAAAATAGGTATCCAAGAACCGTCCTTGTAAGATAAAAATAGGGTTCAACGCATGTGATAAGCGCACCTTTAGATAGATACTCATAATAGCAGACGTAGATTTTTATGTTTTCTTAATAAACAGCCTGTTCAGCGGATGCCTAATACCTTTTGAGATATTCTAAAAAGCGTAAAGATTCCCTACTTGACTACATTTGACTTCATTATAGTATGATGTTTAGTGCACAGCCAATAGCTTTAGCAATACAGCCATAAGACCAATCACCTTTTATGTACGTTTTTATGATTGCCCACTCCTCCAGATGTAAATTTTTATAATTTATAAATTACAATAAGAGAATAAATATAATCTAAAGCTGACTCTTAGAATAAAAAATGAGCTGATAAATACATATTATCATCAAATGTTAACTGTGATTTTGTTATTATTTTCTATGCAATTTGATTATACAATTTACTTTCATTTTTAATCATAAATGAAAATATAACTTAATTTGACACAACATTATACTACTATGTTATCGTTAATATCCAAAAAAAATCAAATGAAGAATTTCATATTATCAAAAACATATACATTTAATCTAAATGTTATTTTAACAACTTTTCTATTTTTCTATATATAACTGTAGAAGGAAACAATAAACTTAAATCCTAATTAATTATAATATTCCATGCAGTGCAATCTTCTCTTTTTATTAAGCGATATAATAATTCAACAATTCATTTAGATATTGGCAATAAAACAGTAGCAATACCATTGATTACTTCTATACCATTTTGATTAAAACAAGAAGTTTCTATTTTCGCAACTTTATTATTAAGTATTTCAATAATTTTAACCTTTGCAGTTATTGTATCATTAAAATAAACCGGGGAAACAAAATGTAAATTTTGTTCTAGATAAATTGTACCTGGTCCCGGCATATACATTCCCAAAGTCGCAGATATTAATCCTGTTACTAACATTCCATGAGCAATTCTTTTTTTGAACTTTGATTTTTTTGCATACTCAAGATTTATATGCATTGGATTAAAATCACCAGATAATCCAGCGTATGTATATATGTCATATTCAGAAATTGTTTTTGAAAATGAATAACAATCTCCAACTTTATATTTGCTACACATGTTGCACCTACCTAATATGTTTAATGAATTCTATAAATTTACGATGATCAATCGCAAAATTTCCAGTAACTTTTTGATTTGCTTCTACATTCTGTGTTACTACAGATCCGAGACTAATATTCGATTTTTCTCCTAGTTCAATGCCATTAATAATTACTGCTGCTGGACCAATCCATACATCATCTCGTATTATTACACGTCCAGCAATCATCGCACTAGCAGCCACTCTAACTCGTTTTCCCATTTTTACACCATGTGCAATATGCACAAAGTTATCTGTTTTTGAATAATCCTCAATAATAGTATTATCCCATGGATAAACTGCTTTATCAATACAGTTATTTTGTTGTAATTCAACATTATCTGCTATTTTAACACCCCCCATGTGTTTAACAGCCATTATTGAATCATTTAGCGGCTTAAATTCAAATCCTTCACCACCAATTTTCGTACCCATTCGAATTATACAATTATTACCAATAGTTGTATTTTCTCTAATTGAAACAAATTCTTCAATTATTGTATTGTTTCCTATTGTAACATTATTTTTTGCAACATACGCTAAAGGACTAATATTACAATTTATCCCAATTTTTGTTTTGAATTTACCACGCTTATATTCTTTTGTATCTGCTAAATGATTATGAATTTTAAAAAAAGTTAGTCTTGGTTCATTAACTATGCATAAACCATATTGACTATTAATTAAGCCGCCCCGTAAATCCTCTGTAGTTATAATCATTGTAACATTATTTTTAATTGAATTAATATACTTATTATCATCTATAAAAATACAAGTTGATTCTTCTAAATTTGACGCTACTAAAGCCAGACAATTAAATGACTTTTCATTATATATTTGAAATTTCAATTCTTTTTCATCTAATTCTTGCAAAAGTTCACTTATCTTCATTTATTAAATCTCCCGTAAAAATCAATTGAGGAACATGAATCAAGTGGTAATTCCACTGGTTCACCTTCTGCTGCTGACTTATATATTGCCAAAACCAATTCTAGCGCATCTCGTCCTGCAACAGCGTCAACATATGGTTTATGATTATTTATTATTGAATCAATCATATTAGAATATAAACTTGTATGCCCATTCCCATAAACATTACTTGTTTCTTCACAAAATCCAACATTATTTGCTTCTGAATCGATCTTATCGGAAAAGTCCCATACATCAATTGAATTTGCGGATGTTCCACCAAGCTTTACAGTCCCATTTTGTCCAAATAAATATAGAGTTTCTTCTAAATTTTTCGGATATACATTCGTTGTTCCTTCAATTGTTGCAACAGCACCATTCTTGAACTTTACAATTGCCATACCAATATCTTCTGCTTCTAAATAATTGTGAAATTGTTGTTTTGTAACACCGTATACTTGTTCAATTTCCCCACCCATCATCCAACGAAGAAGATCAATACCATGAATGCACTGATTCATAAGACAACCTCCATCTTGCGCCCAAGTTCCTCTCCATGATGCTTGAGAATAATAGTTTTCATCACGATTCCACCTTACATTTATCGAACCGTGTGATATTTTTCCAAAACGACCATCTTCCAAGGCTTTACGCATTTTTTGAACCGCTATATTAAATCGATTTTGATGGCATGATGAAACCTTAATATTTTTATCATTAGATGCTTTAATAATGGCATTTGCATCATTAATACTCATTGCTATTGGTTTCTCAATGATGACATTAATTCCATTATTAATACAATACAATGCTATTTCCGCATGAGAACCACTTTCCGTAGCAATACCTACCAACTCTAATTTGTTTTCTGCAATCATATCTTTGTAATTAACATAACGTCTAATTTTATTATTATTATCCAAATTAAATTTGGATAATAATTTGTCCATATGCTCAGGGACAATATCACATACAGCAATTAGATTTAAATCATTGTTTATTACAGCTTTAATATGATTAGTTGATATTCTACCACAACCAATTAATGCATAATTCATATTTTCCTCCATATCAACTTTTAAAAAGATTTATACAATTAATAATCTTTTCTTGTTCTTTTTCTTCCAGTTCCGGAAAAATCGGAATAGCTACTGAATGATTTCCAAAGTCTTCTGCATTTGGAAAATCACCATATTCATATCCTAAATTATTAAATGCCACTTGTAAGTGCAAAGGCACCGGGAAATATACACCTGTTGCAATTCCTTGTTCGTTCATATACTTCCGAAAGCCATCTCTATTCTGTACTTTAATGATATAAACATAAAAAATATGATTATTATATTCTTCACATAATAACTTTTCTACCAATTGATTATCTATTTTGTTTTCATATTCTTTCGCTAATGTTCTCCTTTTCGTATTCCACATATCTAAATATTTAAGCTTCACGCTAAGTATAGCTGCTTGAATTGCATCTAATCTAGAATTGAATCCAATTATAAAATTAAAGTATTTTGGAGAATTGCCATTAAATACTATCTCTTTTTCTGCTTTATTACAATTCATCTCATTATATATAAATTGACCATCCAATCCACTTCCATGAACTCTAAAAGCTCTACATTTACGTGCTATTTTTTCATTGTTCGTTAAAATGCAACCGCCATCGCCAAAAGCTCCTAAATTTTTTGTTGGAAAAAAAGAGATGCATCCAATGTCTCCTATCGATCCTGCTTTTTTCCCCTTATATTCTGCTCCTGCAGCTTGCGCAGCATCTTCAATCACTTTTAACCCGTATTTACTTGCTAAATTCATTATAGGATTCATATCAGAGCATTGTCCATATAGATGCACTGGTATGATTGCTTTTGTTTTTTTCGTAATTGCATTTTCTATTTGCTCAGGATCAATCAATCCAGTATTTGAAGTACAATCTACAAAAACAGGTTTTGCGCCTACAGATGCAATAGATTCCGCCGTTGCAAAAAATGACATTGCTGATGTAATAACTTCATCATTTTTTCCTATCCCTAAACTTTTTAATGCTATTACTAGTGCATCAGTCCCATTTCCAACCCCGATTGCATACTTGACTCCGTTATAGTTTGCAAAATCCGATTCAAAAGATTCTACACTATTTCCCATTATAAATTGCCCAGATTCAAGTACTGAAAATAGTGCCTCATCTATTTCTTTTTTTATATCAAAATACTGTCGCGAAATATTCATTAATGGAATCATCATTTTGCCTCTCTTGCAGAAATTCCTACACCATAATATTCAAAATCTGATGTTTTTTCCCTTTTTTCTGCATATACATTTCTTAAATCGAAAAATAAATTTCCCCTCATACAATTTTTAATTCTTTTTAAATCTAATGTTTTAAATTGGTACCATTCAGTTAAAATAACTAATGCATCTGCTTCCATAGCAGCATCATATTCATTATTCAAATATTTAATATGTTCGTCTATATCAGCAAATCGCCATTTTGCCTCCTTCATTCCCTGCGGGCAATAAGCACGAATAATTGCACCTTCTTTTACCAAGCCACGTATAATATCTAATGAAGGTGCATCGCGCATATCGTCTGTTTCAGGTTTAAACGAAAGCCCTAATACGGCGATGTTTTTATTAATGATTCCTCCAACTTTTTTCATCGCAGATACGATTTTTGAAACCATATATTTTTTTTGTGCATCATTTGCTTCAATAGCAGCTTTGATTACCTTCATTTCAACATTATTTTCATTGCCAATTTTAACGATAGCTTTTGTATCTTTTGGAAAGCAGCTTCCACCATAACCAGGACCAGCATATAAACATTTTGGTGAAATACGTTTATCCATGCCCATTGCATGCGCAATTACTTGAACATCTGCACCAACTTGTTCCGAAAGTAATGCAATTTCATTAATATATGATATTTTCACTGCCAAAAAGGCATTGGATGCATATTTTATCATTTCTGCTGTTTCTATATTTGTAAAAACAAAAGGCATATTGTATAGTGAGAAAGCATCATATATGTCTTTCATAATATTTTTTGATTTTTCATTTTCACATCCAATAACAATACGATCAGGTTGCATACAATCATTTAATGCCTTGCCTTCTCTAAGAAATTCTGGATTTGAAACAATATCAAAATCGAATCTAATATTACATCTATTCATTTCATCAGATATCGTTTTTTTAACAAGTTTACCTGTTCCAACAGGGACAGTTGATTTATCAATAATAACCTTATAATTATTGATATAATGGCCTATTTCTTTTGCAACATTTAAGATGTACTGTAAATCAGCACTTCCATCTTCTTTTGCAGGTGTACCAACTGCTAAAAAAATCACATCGCATTCTTTTATTGCGTATTCTGAATTTGTAGTAAAATCCAAACGATTTAAAGAAATATTACGTTGCATCATTTCAGATAATCCAGGTTCATATATAGTTGCCTTTCCAGATTTTAGGATATTTACTTTTTCTTCCGAAATATCAACACATATTACCTTATGACCCGCTTCGGCTAAAACGACACCTTGTACTAAACCAACATACCCAGTTCCAATTACTGCAATTTTTCTCACTTTTTTCCTCTCCTTTAAAATAAATTAATCAATCAGATATTTTCTAATTGGTTTCATTGTTTGGCGCATATCAATATTATTTACACTATATTCACGTATAATATTTGTTAGTTCAAAAATATTATATTTATTTAACAAAGAATGATAAAAGTCAATTATTTCTTGGATATCAATTGGAGAATCGGATAGCGGTAAGGAATATGCAAAATCCACAGGTTCATCAACAAATACATCTATTAATCCCGCATAAATAAAAGGTATTCCTTTTGCTAAGTACTCTCTGCTTTTTAATTCAGAATTTATCTTTATTTTTCTACGATGACCGCCCAAACTTCCTAACCCTAAATCACAGTAATCATATAAATCATCTAATTTTTTACCATCTAAATATCCTTCAAATATTATATGATTATGCAAATGTTCGTTCTTTGCGGTTTCCTTTAAATCAGAGATTACAGAGCCTTCCCCTGCTAAATGTAATACTATATTGATTTTACCTCCATTTTTGTAATAACTAATTAATCCCAATAACATTCGATCCATACCATGCCATATTTGAAAATTAGAAACAGATAAAATATGAATGGAATGGTCCATTCTGTTAATTGGTTTTCTTATTTTAACTTTATCTAAATCAATTCCATTTCTCATGCATATTGTTGGAATATTAAATATATTTCTATATTCTTTCGTGAAAACTGCAATACAATCAACATATCGATTTAGAAATCTTCGATATAATGTGTCTCTTATTACTATTAAAAAATTTTTCTTTTCATCATTATATGGATAGGTGGGTATTTCAATGATTATTTTTATCTTTGGATAATTTGTTTTTACCCTTCTCAAGAATGTCAACAATCTATAGTCCGATTGTAGATATCTAATATATAAACCATTTATTGATGCATTTACTTGAATAGAATTCCAATTAATCGAGGACGAAGAAAATGGAAACATACGGTTTTTTTTGTTTAATATCGGCAATCTTACTAATGTAGTATTAATTCCCAAATAATTCAATGCTTTTACTTGTCCAATTATCTTTTTCTGAACACCAGAATCATGGATACCCTTTTTTTCTTTAGATGCAATATAAAGTATTTCCAATATTCACTCCTCATATAAGAATATAATTACTTTGTTTTTTTTGTAAATCTTTTGCGCAATAACACATAAATAATAATGTAATTAGCTCGAATGTCCCTGTCGAGAAATAGAATATTAATTTCAATTCAAATATACTCGTCAATATAATTACATACAGCAAAAACCACGAATAATATTTTTCGTACTTTATTTTCAAAACAATGTAGGTCATATATAGATAATATGACATTTTTAAAGCCAACCCAATTAAGCCAATTTCATAAATAGTATTTATTATTCCTGGATCAGTTCGTGCTTTTTCCCCTTTCCCCAAAAAAATATTCATTCCTTTATCAATTTTATATTGGGATTCAATTGAATTTTCAAGAACATTGTCTGAATATGTTTCATTTACTACTTTATTTAATTGATATACTATTTCATAATTTTGAATCAATCTAAATTTAAGGCTATTAAAACTACTAATTGTTAATATCGTAAACATACTCCCCATTACTAAAATTGGAATAAGGAAAAATACGCTCATACTCAAAGAAGCATTATTTTTTTTCAAGGAATATATTATCACTAATACAACCGTCACAAAAAGAATAATGGTATTTATTCTAGACGTAAATACTGTCGCTATTGCAAATAGTAATGCCGAAATATTTATCAGATTTTTTTTCTTCATTACATTTCGAACAATCGATAATACAAAACCAATATTTGTATAGTATCCAGCATAATCATATCCAGATAATAATCCAGTTGAACGATATCTTAGGAATTTTTTATTATACTGGCTAATGAAATAAAGATAATGTTCAAAGTTTGGCAATATTATTGAAATGATGATCATAATTGCGTGAATTAATAATACTATCACAAGAACATTCATTAAAGTATCTATTTCAATTTCACGACTTTTTACATAAATCATTATTACAAATAGGCTAAATAAACATCGCAAATATCTAAATAATATTGCATACTGAAGATGTGCATTATTTACCGAAGAAACCAAAAATAAAATTATTATAAAGAACAATAATAACACTAACGGAAGATTTCGTTTTTCAAAATTTATGCTTTGATTTCTTGCAATTGATAAACTCAAAAAAACAAATTCTACAATCACTTTTAAATCCAATAATCCTATTTTAGGTGCAAATATAATTGAAAACACAAATATAAACAATTCTATATTTAATTTTTTGGGGGGAGTTTTAATTTTTTTATATATAGTCATTGAGGTTTGTATAAATAAAATCTATTTATTATATATTGCAAGGACTCGCTCATATATTGATATTTTTTTTTGTTTTTAATAGAACTTGTTATAGTATTCTCTTTATGTATTATTTTTATATTTGAATCGTAAAAACATTTATAATTGTATTGAATCAACATTTCTCCAACATATGATTCTTCACTATACATTTTTGCGCCATATGAATCCCAAGCTATTTTATGAATAAATGAATTTGTAAAAACCATAAAGCATCCGTGAGGTGAATATACATATTCAGAAGGCAATTCCTTTTTCTTCATATTTCTTGCTTTTAATTCTGATAATTTTATGTAAAACCTCGCTAATTGTGGGTGTAGCAAAATTCTTTGTGTTCTTTGTATTTTACTTAATGGTATTCTTGTTTTGTAATGTGGATTTGAATAAGTATTTGTATTGGAAGAAAAAACACTTGGTGCTATGCATCCAATTTCATTTTCGTAATTCTTTTTCACTAAATAATCATAAAAGTTTTTTGTTATATAGTAAATATCGGTATTGCTTAAAATAATATATTTATAATTATTTATATCAATTTTTTTCACAACATATAATAATGCATTTAAATATCCAATATTTTCTCCGAAATTATAAATATAGATTTTATTATCAACTAATTTTGTTAGTTTATTTTTTAAATTATTTATTATATTGTTTGAATCTTTATTAACAACCACTGCAAATTCCAAATTATTAATTGTTCCTTTATCTGCCGCATCAATAATATAGTTTGTTAATTCATCTTCATTATCATAGAAAATGATTATATTTATACATTTGTACATTTTTCTCTCTTATATTTATCCGAAATTATTATTATTTTTTTTTAATTCTTGTTTAATATATTCTAACTGTAATAATTTTTCTTTTATTTCATTTTTATTCAGTAAGTAAGTATTATTCGAATCAAACTCTTTTAATGTGTTCCTTTTTTCATCGCCATTTTTAAAAAAATTATCGTAATTCAAATCTCTCTTATCTGCAGGTACCCTAAAAAAGCCACCCATGTCTTCAGCATGAAAACATTCTTCATTGGTCAATAATGTTTCATACATTTTTTCTCCATGCCGAATTCCAATGATCTTGATTGGATTGTTAGCATTGAATAACTCCTTTATGGCCATGGCTAGCGCGCCGATGGTGCTAGCCGGTGCTTTTTGCACCATAATATCCCCGCTATTTCCATTTTCAAAAGCAAAAAGAACAAGTTCTACTGCTTCTTCCAAGGTCATAATGAATCTTGTCATTTCAGGTTCTGTTACTGTTAGTGGCTGTCCACTTTTTATTTGTTCAATAAAAAGTGGGACAACTGATCCCCTCGAACAAAGAACATTACCATAACGAGTACCACAGATAGTGGTCTTTTCCGGGCTCACGGTTCGGCTTTTTGCCACAAACACTTTTTCCATCATAGCTTTACTGGTCCCCATAGCATTGATTGGATAAGCTGCTTTATCGGTCGAAAGGCAAATAATTTTTTTTACGCCTTCTTCGATAGCAGCTGTCAATACATTATTTGTGCCCAACACATTTGTCTTAACTGCTTCAATCGGGAAGAACTCACAAGAGGGTACTTGCTTCAAAGCTGCCGCGTGGAAAATGTAATCCACACCGTACATGGCATTTTTTACACTTTGAATATCCCGTACATCCCCAATGTGGTATTTAATCTTTTCACTCAGATCAGGAAAACGGAGTTGATAATCATGACGCATATCGTCTTGTTTTTTTTCATCCCGTGAGAAAATCCGAATTTCTCCAATATCTGTATCCA
>Ga0268357_101390_pt1 | contig 16528 bp, 15 predicted proteins | sample BioMet10_FD_192466 | JGI IMG/M metagenome (GOLD analysis project Ga0268357, IMG submission 192466) | Sewage microbial communities from Oakland, California, United States - Biofuel 10 (Illumina Assembly) | ecosystem: Engineered > Wastewater > Sewage > Unclassified | place: USA: California... | reverse complement strand
TAAATAGTAGTTTTCTAATAGGGTTAAACAGACGTTTTGTGACAATTTAGGACAAGCTCTGGGCCACGGTGCGGTATGCTCCGTGGTTCAAGTATAGTTCGGGAACGTCTTAGGGTAAGCTTAGGGGGTGTGACCATGGAAATTCGCCAACTCAGGACTTTTATGAGTATCGTTTCTTTAGGCAGCTTTTCGGAAGCGGCCAGGCAGCTGGGTTACACTCAGTCCAGCGTTACTTCGCATATCCAGCTTTTGGAAAAGGAGCTGGGGGTATCTTTGTTTGAGCGGATGGGGCATGCCCTGATGCTGACTGCCGAAGGGGAGAGGCTGTACGGCTATGCCGAGCAGATTACCCGTCTGGATGATGAGGCCCATGCAGCTTTGTCCCAGCAGGTGGAGCCCATCGGTACCCTGAACCTGGGTATGTCCGAATCGATAGCTGCCTATCATCTGGGCAGCGTCCTGGCGGAGTATGCCTTGCTCTACCCTCAGGTGAAGATGCGGCTTAGGCTGGGTACCGGTACTTATTTTCAGAGCCTGCTGCGGAAGAACCTGCTAGATCTGGCCCTGTTTATCGAGGAGAAGGTGCCGGATAAGGATCTGACGGTGCATAATTTGTGGACCGAGCCCATCGTGCTGGTCGCGGCCGGCAGCCACGAACTGGCGAAGGTGGACCGGATGGATGAGAAGCTGCTGGCCGGGCAGACTTTGATTGTGACGGAGCAGAACAGCCGGTATTCTACCCTTTTGGAAGAAGAAATGGAAAAAAGCGGGGTAGAACCATTGCGCATGCTGGAAATAGGGCAGATTCAAGCGGCCAAGTCCTTTGCTTTGCGTGGCCTGGGCTTAGCCCTTCTGCCTCAGGCGGCGGTGGAGGACGAGGTTAAGCAGGGCCTTTTAAAGATTCTGCCCTGGCAGGGCAAAAACTGGAATATGCATGCCTATATGGTGCATCATAAGGATAAATGGCTGTCCCGGCCCATGAAGCTGTTCATGAAGCTTTTGTGGGAACGGATTCCGGGAGAAGCCGGAAAGGAGGGACGCCATGCAGGCGCTAACCGAAGCAAAAATAAGACAGGCCGGTGAAGGCGGGCTGGTGGTTATCTTCGGCGAGAAGATTGCCCCCGGCGTGCATGAGCGGGTCCAGGGCTTTATTAAGTCCCTGCGGCAGCTGGAAATCAGCGCTATCCGGGAAATCGTCCCTTCCTATTGTTCGGTGATGATTTATTTTGACGTGCTGGAGATTCCCGGCAGCCAGATGCGCCACCTGGCGGAGCGGGCTTTGCGGGAGCTGGAGCCGGTTACCAAAGGACCATCCAAGGTTTTGCATGTGCCGGTCTGTTACGACGGGGTCCTGGCCCCGGACCTGGATAATGTGCTGCGCCTGACCGGGCTGACGCGAGGCGAGCTGCTGAAGGTCCTCACCTCCCGGCCCTATTTGGTGTATCTGACCGGCTTCAGCCCGGGCTTTCCTTATATGGGGAACCTGCCCTTCAGCGTGCCCCGGCAGGCCTCACCCCGGCGGGCCATTCCGGTGGGTTCGGTGGGCCTGGGCGGCAACCAGACTGGTATTTACACGGTGACGGTGCCGGGAGAGTGGAACATCATCGGCCGTACGCCTTTAAAAATTTTTGATGCGGGTCGGCCGGAGCCTTTTCTTCTCTCCGCCGGAGATTACGTTCAGTTTGAAGAGATTGATATTGGGCAGTACTTTAAACTGCGCCGGCAGGTCGCGGATAACCTTTACCAGCCTCAAACCTCGGAAGAGGAGGTGCGGGCATGAACAGGTTAATTGGTCGCGCCGGGCGTGGCTGTTATGAGCGTTTGAGCCGGTATGAACGTCTTGGTCGGGAGGTGCGGGTATGATCATGGTTATTCGTCCCGGCCGTTTCACTACGATTCAGGACCAGGGCCGGTGGGGGTTTCAGACCTGGGGCATGCCGGTTTCGGGCGCCCTGGACCCGTTGGCCAGCCGGATAGCTAATATCCTGGCCGGCAATAAGGAACAGGCGGCTCTTCTGGAGATGACCGACGAGGGCGGTGTGTTCCACTTTGATTATTCCGTGCAGGCGGCCCTGGCCGGGGCCGAGATGCAGGCTTCGCTTAACGGGCGTAGGCTGAAGAACTGGAGCTCTTTTATCATTCCGCCGGGGGGCGTTTTGTCCCTGGGCGAGGTTACCAGCGGCCGCAGATCCTATCTGGCCATCAGGGGCGGGATTGTGGCTCCGCTGGTCATGGGCAGCCGCTCCACTTACGTAGCCGCCGGTCTGGGCGGTTTGGAAGGACGGCCGCTTTTACCAGGCGATATGCTGGAAATCGGCACGGAGCAGGTTAAGTTTCGCGCAACCCGGGAGCTGTCCGCCAACTGGCGGCCCAGGTATACGCGGGACTGGTTGCTGCGGCTGGTGCTGGGTCCCCAGGAAGACTGGTTCAGTGAGGCGGATCATAAGCGTTTCTTTAACTCGGTGTATCAGGTAGGGACGGTAGCGGACCGGATGACCTGCGAGCTGACCGGGCCCGCCTTGACCCTGCCGGAGCGGGAGCTGGTGTCAGATGCCACCGGCTGGGGCGCGGTGGAGGTGCCGGCCTGCGGACTGCCTTCCATCGTGATGCCTGATCATGGCACGACCCGGGGGTTTGCCAAGATCGGCTATGTGATTCAGGCGGATTTCTATAAACTGGCTCAGGCTTCTCCGGGTGATAAGGTCCGCTTTGAGGCGATGGATGCTGAGAATGCAGCTGACCTGGACCGCCTGCAGCGGGCAGATTTTAATGCCCTGGCGGAGTCCTTTGATTAAAGCCTTAGTTGATAAGTAAAGCCTGAGTTAACGGGGTCTAATAATACAAGACAAATGTTTTAAGGTAAGAAATAGGTATAAATAATAATTACAAAAATCTAAGAAATATAGATTAAAAATACCGGGGTTCAATAATTTTGAACCCCGGTATTTATTTTTTTGGTTTTACTTGCCGGGCAGATTATGCTATGATGAAACTGTAAAGAAGACGCTGCGGTCCTCTTTGAGGAAATATTTTCCTGAATGGGTTTGGTCGAACCCCGGACCGCAGTATTTTTTTACAATGGAATATTTTCTAAATATTTAGGTAATATTTTAAGTACAAAGGGAGGTCGTTAAAATGCTTAGAGTTGATGTGAATTCTGATTTAGGTGAGAGCTTTGGCGCGTATAAGATGGGTATGGATGATAAGGTCCTGCCTCTGGTTACCTCGGCCAATATCGCCTGCGGTTTTCATGCCGGTGATCCCACGGTCATGAAGAAGACGGTTCGTCTGGCTATGGCCAGCGGTGCCGCTCTGGGTGCTCACCCCGGTATGCCGGATCTGGTAGGTTTTGGCCGCCGGAAACTGGATATCTCCCTGGAGGATGCCTATAATATCGTCGTTTATCAGGTAGGCGCCCTGGCCGCTTTTGCCAAGGCAGCCGGCGGTAAGCTCCAGCATGTTAAACCCCATGGTGCTTTATACAACATGGCCGGTAAGGATGCCAAGCTGGCTGAAGCTATCGCCCAGGCTATCTACGATGTAGATAAGTCTTTGATCCTGTTTGCCCTGGCCGGTAGCGAAAGCATCACGGCGGCGGAGAAGATTGGTCTTAAGACGGCCTCGGAAGTCTTTGCGGACCGCAGCTATCAGGAAGACGGCTCCCTGACTCCGCGCAGCAAACCGGGCGCCATGATTACCGATGAGGATGCCTCTATTAAGCAGGTTCTGTCCATGGTGATGGACCATAAGGTTACCACCTTAAGCGGCAAGGTTATTCCGGTGAAGGCAGATACCCTCTGCATTCACGGCGATGGTGAGAAAGCCTTGCTGTTTGCTGAGAAGATCCGCAAGGCTTTGACTGAGAACGGCGTGGAGATTGCCGCGGCTGGTACGTTCATTAAGTAAGCAGAACGTAAGCGTAAAGTAAGAAGGCAGACGGTGGCACGAAAAATCGGCGCCACCGGACGTCCGTTAAGCAATAAACTTAGGGTCCTGGCTTTTAAAACCAGGCGGGCAGATTTACCAGGTTTATCCCCCGTGACCCCGGGAAAGAGGCGAGCTCCGCTCCAAGCGGCGGAGCTCAGGTTTCTGATGTAGGAGTAATTAGAAGGAGGGTATGATCTATGTTAAACGAAAAAAAAGGTGGTTTTGACTGGAGTATTTTGTTAGGCGCAGCGTTCTTAATGGCTACCTCGTCCATCGGCCCGGGCTTTTTGACCCAGACCACAGTTTTCACTCAGAAGCTGATGGCCAGCTTCGGCTTCGTTATCTTAATTTCCATTATCCTGGATGTAGGCGCGCAGTTAAACGTTTGGCGTGTCATCGGTGTATCCGGTAAACGCGGTCAGGACGTGGCTAATATGGTCCTGCCCGGCTTAGGCTACCTGGTAGCGCTTTTGATCGTTATGGGCGGCCTGGCCTTTAACATCGGCAACGTAGGCGGCGCCGGTTTAGGTTTTAACGTTCTGTTCGGTATTGATACCAAGGTAGGCGCCTGCATCAGCGCCGCTATCGGTATCGGCATCTTCCTGAGCAAGGAAGCCGGCAAGGCCATGGATAAGTTTACCCAGATTGCCGGATTCGTTATGATTGGCTTGACCCTGTTCGTAGCAATTGCTTCGGCACCTCCGGTAGGCGAAGCGGTTCTGAAAACCTTTATGCCAGATACCATCGACACCATGGCTATCGTAACCCTGGTGGGCGGCACGGTAGGCGGTTATATCACTTTCTCCGGCGGACATCGTCTGGTGGACGCGGGCGTGGTTGGTAAGGAAGCCCTGCCTCAGATTACCAGAAGCTCCGTTACCGGCGTATGCGTAACCGGTGTTATGCGTGTGTTATTGTTCCTGGCCGCTTTTGGCGTTTTAGCCGGCGGAATGACTCTTGATCCTGCCAATCCTCCTGCTTCCGTGTTCAAACTGGCGGCCGGCATGGTCGGTTATAAGATTTTCGGCGTCGTTATGTGGGCGGCGGCTATTTCGTCCGTAGTAGGCGCGGCTTATACCTCGGTATCCTTTATCCGGACCTTTAGTCCTGCTCTGGATAGAAATTACCGCTGGCTGGTTATCGCCTTCATTGTTTTCTCCACCTTCGTGTTCTGCGTAGTAGGTCAGCCGGTTAAGGTGCTGATCGTGGTTGGTACCCTGAACGGCCTGATCCTGCCTATTACCTTGGGCGTTATGCTACTGGCCGCTTATAATAAAAAGATCGTGGGCGACTATAAGCACCCTGTCTGGATGGCGGTATTCGGCGCTTTGGTAGTATGCATGACCGCTTATATGGGCTTTGTAACCGTTACTACCCAGTTAGGTAAGCTGTTCTCTTAATAAGTAGTGCTCTTAAGACGCAGAGTTCTTCTGAAAAGCCGTGGCGGCGGCCTCTTACTTTAGTAAGGCGGCCGCCCTGACGGCGGAAGATGTTTTGAGAACGCCGCTCTTAAGACAAAGGAGGCTATGGTGGACAATATCACGGAAATACTAAAGCAGGCTAAGATTCAGCCTTTAGGCGAGGCTGCGGTCCAGGTAAGCTTTGGGGATAAGATTGATCCGCAGCTCAGCCGGTGTGCCCGGGCTTTGGGCTCGGAACTGGAAAAAAGTGGGCTGGCCGGTATCAAGGAATGTGAGGTTGGTTATACCGGGGTAGCTGTCTTTTATGATCCTTTGCTTTTAGGACAGGAAAAGTTAGCCCATCAGGACCCGGAATTATCCTATTCGTTCCAGGTGATCAGTGAGCGGGTGAGGAAGATTCTGGCCGAGATGAAGCTGGGAGCGGAGGATAATGCCCCCAAGGTACGGGTGCCGGTCTGCTACGGCGGTGAGTTCGGACCTGACCTGGAGTACGTGGCGGAGTATCATCATATGACCCCGGAAGAGGTCATTAAAAAACACACCAGCGGTGACTATCTGGTATATATGATTGGTTTCGCCCCTGGTTTTCCGTATGTAGGCGGTTTGCCGGAAGAAATTGCCACCCCGCGCCGTAAGACGCCGCGGCTGGTTATTCCTAAGGGCTCGGTGGGTATTGCCGGCAAACAGACTGGTGCTTATCCGCTGGAAACTCCTGGCGGCTGGCAGCTGATCGGGCGTACGCCGCTGGAGCTGTTCCGTCCTCATGATATGGAGCACCCCAGCGTGCTGGCGGCTGGAGACCGGCTGGAATTTTATGCTATCACCCCGGAGGAGTTTAAAGAGATTGCGGCCAGGGAAGGCGGTGGGTCTAAATGAAAATCCTAGTGAAAAAAAGCGGTCCCATGACCACACTGCAGGACTTAGGCCGGGTGGGTTTTCAGAAGTACGGGGTGCTGGTGAACGGCGCCATGGATAGTTTTTCTTCCCGGCTGGCCAACCTTCTGGTAGGTAACAAGCCTCAGGAGGCTTCCCTGGAGATGACCATGATCGGCGCGACCCTGGAGCTTTGTGCCGGTACTATCTTCGCCCTGACCGGGGCGGATTTGGATGCGAAGATTGACGGGCTGGCCGTACCACGGTTCCGCCCGGTGTATATTAAAAAAACCTGTACTTTAAGATGCGGCTTCAGTAAGCAGGGCTGCCGGGGCTATCTGGCTGTAGCCGGCGGGTTTGACGTACCCGTGGTGATGGGCAGTAAAAGTACCTATCTGAGGGCAAAAATCGGCGGCTTTCAGGGCCGGGCCCTTAAGGACGGGGACGAGCTGTCTCTGGGCACTCCCAGCGCCGCCCTGGAAAAGTTTAGCCAGCGTCTGGCGGCTAAGGGAGGTCCCAATGCCGCCTTTAGTACGGTGACCTGGTTTGCTCCCGGCAATTTTGTCTTCGGAGATGAAAAAATCCGGGTGATCCAGGGTCAGCAATATGACTGGTTCACTCCGGAAAGTATCAAGACCTTTTTCAGTACCCCTTACGAGATTACCCTCCAGTCAGATAGGATGGGCTATCGTCTGGCCGGGGCCACCCTGGCTCAAAAAGAGGAACGGAGCCTGGTGTCAGAACCGGTAACCTTTGGTTCCGTTCAGGTACCGGCCGACGGCAATCCGATTATTCTTCTGGCTGATCGGCAGACTGCCGGCGGCTATCCCAAGATTGGGGCGGTGGTTTGTGCGGACCTGCCGCGGCTGGCTCAGCGTCAACCTAAGAGTCAGCTGCACTTTAAGGAAGTATCCCTGGTAGAGGCGGAGCGTCTCTATCTGCAGCAGGAACATTATCTGCAGCAGCTGGCGGATGTGATTGAGAGAAACTTGCAGTGAAAGATAAGGGTGCCAGGGCGGTCGTCACAGCCGCCTTGGCTTAAGTCATATTAATAAGTTGAATTAATAGGATGCAGCGAAAAGGAGGTTTGCTATGGATTATACTCATATGAAACCGGTAGAGGTACGGCAGTTAATCCGGGAAGGTAAGATCAGAACCTTTACCAGCGGTATGTGTCAGGGCTATGCTCAGGCTAATCTGGTAGTTCTGCCCAAGGAACTGGCTTTTGACTTTTTACTCTTTACCCAGCGCAATCCTAAGCCCTGTCCGGTACTGGACGTTACCGAGATCGGCAATCCTGAGCCTAAGCTGGCGGCTCCCGGTGCTGACTTGCGGACGGATATTCCTAAATACCGGATTTACAAAAAGGGTGTTTTCGTGGAAGAGGTAGACGACCTGAAGAGCTATTGGCGGGATGATCTGGTAGCGTTTCTGCTGGGCTGCAGCTTCTCCTTTGAGGGGCCGCTCCTGGACGCGGGGCTGGAAGTACGCCATATTACCGAGAATCACAACGTGCCCATGTACATCACCAACATTCAGTGTGTGCCGGCCGGAGTGTTCAGCGGGCCTACGGTAGTCTCCATGCGGCCTATGAAGCCGAAGGATGCTATCCGGGCTACCCAGGTGACCAGCCGGATGCCTTCGGTTCACGGTGCGCCACTGCATATCGGCGATCCGGCGGTGATCGGCATCAAGGATATCAACAAGCCGGATTTTGGCGATCCTTCTACTATTAAAGAAGGAGAGATACCGGTATTCTGGGCTTGCGGCGTTACGCCGCAGGCGGTAGCTATGAACGTGAAACCGGAGTTTATGATCACTCACGCTCCGGGCCATATGTTCATCACGGATTTACTGAATGCGGATTTGAGCGTGCTGTAAAATTTACGGTAAATAACTGCTTTCCTAAGTTTAAGCCTGATGTGCTTTACTTAGGGGAGCAGTTTTTATTTTACAACTTGCGTTAACTTAAAACGAAAATAAGGTTGACATAACCGATAAAACTGTTACAATATAAACAGACTATAGTTAACCTAAGGAGGAAATTAAGTTGACACAAATGGCGAATACCACGGGTACCTGGCGGGGCACCAGAACCAGGGAACTGATTCTATGCGGTCTTTTCACGGCTTTGACGGCGGTGGGAGCTTTTATTAAGATACCGGTGCCGGTTTGTCCCTTTACCTTGCAGCTGCTTTTTACCACCCTGGCCGGCCTGCTCTTAGGGGCGCGCCTGGGCCTGGTAGCGGTGTCGGTTTATCTGGTCCTGGGGCTTTTGGGCGTACCGGTCTTTACCCAGGGCGGCGGTCCGGGCTATATCCTGCAGCCTACCTTCGGTTATCTGATCGGGTTCGCTTTAGGGGCCTGGCTTACCGGGAGAATTGCCCGCAGCGTACCTAACCCTTCTTTAAAGCGAATTTTGGCGGCTAATTTTGCGGGTTTGGCGGTGGTGTATGCCCTGGGCATGCTCTATGTTTACATAATTAATAACTTTTATCTGGGGACAGCTTTAGGAATCTGGCCCCTCTTCTTATACTGCTTCGTGCTGGCGGTGCCGGGCGATATCTGCCTGTGCCTGGTGGCCGGACTGATGGCTAAAAGGCTGATCCCGGTAGTGGGGCGGCTGCAATAATTCGGAGTTTTGCTAAAGACTAGAGACTAAATACTAGAGACTAGAGACTGGTTTATGAGTAGGTTAAAGGGAGGCTGGAGTAATGAGTAAGGGAATTTTTATCACCGGTACGGGGACCGATATCGGTAAGACCTATGTAACGGCGCTTTTGGTCAAAAAGATGCGCCAGGCCGGCTATGACAACGGGTATTATAAAGCAGCCATCAGCGGGGCGGACACCGTCTCAGCCAGTGATGCCGGGTACGTGAATAAAGCCGCGGGAATTAACGAAGCAGAAGATATGATTTTGTCTTATCTGTATAAAGAAGCAGTGTCTCCCCATCTGGCGGCCAGAATAAATAACCGTCCTATCTGCCGGGATAAAATCTTGGCGGATTATGCTCATGTTTGTGCCCGCTACCCTTATGTAACCGTGGAAGGCAGCGGCGGTATTATCTGCCCTATTCGTCACGATGAGCAGGATCATTACCTTCTGGAAGATGTGATTAATTGGCTGCATCTGCCGGTACTGATCATCAGCCGGTCCGGGTTGGGGAGTATTAACGAGGCGGTGTTGACGGCCTTTTATTTAAAGCAGAAGGGATTTCGTACCAAAGGCCTGATCCTGAACCATTACCAGGGCGGTCTGATGGAAGAGGACAACCGGCGTATGATAGAAGAGCTAACCGGTTTGAAGGTTTGGGCGGTAGTGCGGGACGGGGACCAGGAGCTGGACTTGGACGCTGCACAATTAAAAGCCCTGTATGAAGAGATTTAAACCAAAAACCTGTCGGTGTTAGGCCAGGTTGAAGCAGGTAGGTAGTTGGCAGATTTAAACAAATTTTGAACTTACTTCCTTAGCGGATTAAAAGTGACGCGGAACAACGCTAGCATAATAACCAAAGGAGCTTGAGCATGGAAAAAATAGATTGGCAGGCGGAGGATGCCCGGTATATCTGGCACCCGGCCCAACAGATGAAGGATGCGGAGGTGTTCCCGCCCGTGGTAATCGACCACGCCCGGGGCATGTACCTGTACGATATGCAAGGTAAGGCCTATTTAGATATTATCAGCAGCTGGTGGTGCAATCTTTTGGGTCATAGCAACCCCAGGATTAATGAGGCCATCAAAGCCCAGGTGGATCAGCTGGAGCATGTTATTTTTGCCAACTTCAGCCATAAGCCGGCTATCCGGCTGTGCCGGGAACTGCTGCCGCTTTTGCCGCCGGGACTGACCAGATTCAATTTTTGCGATAACGGGTCCTCCGCGGTAGAATGTGCCTTAAAGCTGGCTTTCCAGTACCATTATCAGAGCGGGCAGCCGCAGCGCAAAAAGTTCATGTGCCTGGCGGAATCCTATCACGGGGAGACCATCGGGGCCCTGTCCGTAGGCAGCATGGATTTATATGCCAAGCTGTATCAACCCATGATGATGGAGAATATTCATTTTGACGGTCTGGATTGTTACCGCTGTCCTTACGGGAAAACCAGAGACTACTGCAGTTGTGAGTGTTTTGTCAGCGCTGAGCAGGCTTTTGCCAAGTACGGAGACGAGACGGCGGCGGTTATCGTGGAGCCAATCCTGCAGGGGGCGGCGGGAATGCGGATTTATCCGCCTCTGTATCTAAAGAAGCTGCGGGCGCTGTGCGATAAGTACGGGGTGCTTTTAATCGACGATGAGATTGCAGCTGGGTTCGGCCGGACAGGGAAGATGTTCGCCATCGAGCATGCAGGCGTCAGCCCGGATATCCTTTGTACATCCAAAGGTCTGACCGGAGGCTACCTGCCCATGTCCATCGCTATTACCACCGAAAAAATTTATCAGGTCTTTTATGCGGATTATAACGAGCATAAGGCCTTTGTCCACAGCCATACCTACGCCGGCAATCCTTTAGCCTGCGCGGCGGCCCTGGCGGTTTTACAGGTGCTGCGGGAGGATAAGGTGCTGGAGACTGCGGCTCAGACGGCGGTCTATCTGCATCAGGCGCTGGAAGAGGCGCTAGGCGGTCATCCTAATGTGGGCGAAATCAGGCATATCGGGCTTATTAACGCCCTGGAACTGGTGGAGGATAAAAAGACCAGGGCGGCCTTTGACCCTAAGCGGCGGATCGGCTGGCAGATTTTCCGTAAGGCCATGGATTTGGGCTTGGTACTGCGCCCCATCGGAGACGTGATTTATTTTAACCCGCCGCTGAATATTGATAAAAAAACCTGCGCAAAGGCGGTTAAATTGTGCCAGGAAGCGGTGCTGGCAGTATTGCCGGCAGAGCGTACGGTCCTTAATGACTAAGCCTTCTTAGTAACCTGTTGACCGCAGGCTGGCTATGCCGACGTCAACAGGTTTTTTTTGATTTGAGAGTTGGGAAGATTATTTTAACGGGAAGATTAAAGACGCATAAAGGCGCATAAAAATGATTAAAAGTGAAGATGAAGGAGCAAACATAGATGATTATTGAACTAGGCCAGAAGGTTTTAAACGGTCAGGAAATCACCAGGGAAGAAGCGGAGCAGCTGATCAGCGTCAGCGATGAGGACACCATGCTGCTTTTGGCCATGGCGGATAAGATCCGGGCCAAGTTTCAGGGGCCGGCGGTAGACTGCTGCGCCATCATCAACGGTCGCAGCGGGCGCTGCACGGAAAACTGTAAGTTTTGCGCCCAGTCGGCCCACTATCATACCGGGGTGAAGGAGTATCCCCTGCTGACGGAAGAGGAATTTGTAGCCGCCGCTAAAAAAGCCAAGGCGGCCGGGGCCACCAGGTTTTCTATCGTGACCAGCGGCCGGGCTCAGGACGAGGAAAAGGACTTTAACCATATCTGCCACGCCCTGACCCGCATCAAAAAAGAAGTGGGCATGGAGGTCTGCTGCTCCCTGGGTCTTTTGACCCTGGATCAGGCTAAGCGGTTGAAAGAGGCGGGGGCTACCCGGTTTCATTCGAATATAGAGACAGCGCCCAGCCATTTCCCGGATATCTGCAGCACCCATAATTTTTCCGATAAGATGGAAGCCCTGGCCAATGCGAAAAAGGCGGGTCTGCGGGTTTGCAGCGGCGGCATCTTCGGTCTGGGCGAGAGCCTGAAACAGCGGGTGGAGATGGCTTTTGAACTAAAACGCCTGGGGATAGATTCCGTACCGCTGAACATTTTGAACCCTATTCCGGGGACGCCTTTTGAGCATAATAAACCTTTGCCGCCTCTGGAAATCCTGCGTACCTTCGCCGTCTTCAGGTTTATCCTGCCCCACGCCCAGATCAGGACGGCAGGCGGCCGGGAGGTAAACCTGCGCGATTTGCAGTGCCTGGCTTTAAACGGCGGGCTGGACGGTATCATGATTGGCGGTTATTTGACCACCGGCGGCCGCAGTCCGGCGGAAGATGAACAGATGCTGCAGGATTTGGGCCGCACCAGGACTCAGCCGGTGCTGAACTGAATACTTGTTTAAACTTAGGCCAGACAGAGACGGTTGGTAATTATAATGCCTGCTTTACTCTGACGGGTCCAGGTTTAAACTTTAACTAAAAAACAGGTGAGGCAGTCTTAACTTAAGGCTGCTCACCTGTTTTTTTGGTTATAGCAAGAAAAGGCTCCCTGCTAACCACTTGGCAGGGAGCCTTTTAGAGGGGAGAACCATGAAAACCTTAGAGGAGAGGTTCCAATGTTCTTAAACGTCCGGTCTCAGCTTAAAAGCAGGGCCGGACTGGAAAATTACTTTAGAAAATGGACTTGTAAATCTCCACGATCTGGTCGTGGGTTACCTCACGGGGGTTGCCCGGAGTGCAGGCATCAGCCATGGCGGATTTAGCCAGGAAGTCCAAATCTTTTTCCTTAACGCCCAGCTCGCTTAAATGACGAGGAATCTGTACATCATCGGCCAGTTTTTGTACTACGTCGATGCAGGCCTGGCGATACTCAGCCTGGCTCATCTTGTCAACATCCTGGACGCCCATGGCCCGGGCTACCTCACGATAGCGCTCGCCGGTAGCTTCGGCGTTGAATTTCAAAACGGCGGTCAGCAGGATGGCGCAAGCCTTGCCGTGGGGAATGTCATAAACGGCGCTGAGCGGATGAGCCATAGAGTGTACGATACCCAGACCTACGTTGGAGAAGCCCATGCCGGCAATGTACTGGCCAAGGGACATCTCTTTGCGCGCTTCGGGATCACCGGCTACGGACTTACGCAGCCATTTGCTGATAATCTCGATGGCTTTTAAGTGCATCATATCGGTCATTTCCCAGGCACCCTTGGTAATATAGCCTTCAATAGCATGTACCAGGGCGTCCATACCGGTGGAGGCGCACAGGCCCTTAGGCATAGAAGCGCTCATCTTAGGATCGACGATGGCGATAACAGGAATGTCATGAGGATCGGCGCAGACGAACTTGCGGTTCTTTTCTACGTCGGTGATAACATAGTTGATGGTAACTTCAGCTGCGGTGCCGCTGGTGGTAGAAACTGCGATGATCGGCATAGCTTTATGCTTGGTAGCCGAAGCGCCTTCCAGGCTGCGGACGTCCGCAAACTCAGGATTGGTCATGATGATGGCGATACCCTTGGAAGTATCGATGGCGCTGCCGCCGCCGATAGCTACGATCACATCAGCACCTTCCTTTTTGCAGAAAGCAACGCCTTCCTGGACGTTTTGAATGGTCGGGTTAGCTTTGATATGGTCATAAACGGCATATGAAATTTTGGCTGCATCTAACAAATCGGTAACATTTGCTACCACTTTAAATTTGATCAGGTCGGGGTCGGTGGCGATCATGACCTTCTTCAGGCCGCGAGCGTTAACCTCATTGACGATTTCCTTAATGGCACCTTCGCCAAAATAAGAAGTTTCATTCAGAATAATACGGTTAGACATGAATAACTACCTCCTTATATTTTCAGGCCTTTAGATAACCGGCCTCAATTAACTTTAAATAAGCCTTGCCGGCGGTAAGCATCAGCCTTAGCCGCCGTCTTGATGTAAGAGCTTACTTAACTATATATTCATTATAGCACCTTTATCGATAAAATAATAGCGTTTTTTTGCTTAGTACACAGAAAATTTAAAATTTTATGTCGAATTAAGAAAAAGTGTTAGCCCAAGGGGAACATATTGTGGATAGCCGTAGCTGGACGTAGCGTCATTAGTGGACAATTTTTTGAAATTAGGCCAGATATTTTTAATCAAAGGCGTCCTCTTGTGATATAATCTTAACAGCTGGTTGTGGTTGAAATTAACAACTGCGGAAGGAAGCAATAAGGTGCAAAAACAAGCAAGTTACCTGGGTTATCTATATCTGTTCATCACGTTTTTTTGCTGGGGCAGTATCTATGTGGTCAGTAAATATGCCCTGGCGGTCATGGCGCCGGTGATGGTCTCCTTTTTTCGCTATTTTATCTCGGTGGTGTGTCTGGCCGGTCTGGTAAAACTTAAGCATACAGAGTTGAAACCGGTAGCCCGGGGCGACTGGAAGTACTTATTCATCCTGGGCGGGGTAGGTTATTTCGTGTCCGTGGTTTTCATGCTGCTGGGGACGGCGTTATTGCCGGCTTCCCTGTCCGCCTTGATTAACGCCTTGAATCCGGTGGTCATCGTCCTCTTGGCGGCTCTGTTTTTGGGGGAGAAGATTACCAGAAAGATTGTCCTGAGCATCACGGTTTCTTTGGTCGGCGTCTATATCATCATCGGGGTTAACGGTTCTTCCTTCAGCTTTCTGGGGCTGGTCAGCGCCCTCTTATCCATGCTGTTCTGGTCCATGGCCTCGGTGGCCAGCCGGAAGCTGTCTTATTCGTACAATACCCTGCAGATTTCCTTGTATGGTATGCTTATCGCCCTGGCTATGAACCTGCCGGCGGCGCTGGTGGAGCATCTGTTCTTCAAACCCAGTAAGTTTACCCTGGTGAGCATGGCCGCCTGCGTCTATCTGGCGGTAGCCGGTACCGCTATCGCCCACTCTTTGTGGAATAAGAGCCTGCATCTTTTGCCGGCCAGTACCTGTTCTATGTTTTATCCCCTGCAGCCGCTGACGGCAACTCTGCTGGGCGTGGTATTTTTAGGGGAGGCGCTGACCTGGAACTTTATCCTGGGCGGCACGCTGATCTGCCTGGGCATCCTTATCACGGTGGTGCCGACGGAACGGCTGAAAAGTAAGTTTGGTTGGTGAGAATAATTGGAAGATATTTTGGCTATTAATAAAATGCTATATTTGGAAATTGATGCCCTCTGTCTGGGTGTTTTAGTTCTGCTGCTTAGCCGGCTGATGCTGGAGCACACTATGCGCTACGCGCAGTTTTTGTACCGGAGCCTGGTGTTAAGTGCCTGTATCATCTGTCTGGCGGATATGGGCTGGAAACTGGTGGACGGGCAGTTCTTCCCCGGAGCCAGGGAACTTAATCTGGCGGCTAACTGCTTGTTTTACATTTTCTGCAGCTTGTCCAGTTACCTGTGGTTCTTGTATTCGGAAAACGAGCAGCGGAATCGCCGGGTCACCACCAGAAAGGGCTGTCTGCTCTATGCCCTGCCTTTTTTTGTGTTGGTTCTGATGAACGAAATTAGTCTTTATAATGGCGGGATTTTTTGGGTGGACGGGCAGAACCAGTGGCAGCGGGGACCGTATTTCTATCTGCAGCTGGTGCTGTTTAACAGTTATATCTTCATCACGGTCGGCAGGGCGTTATACGGGGCCTGGCGTACCGAGGTGTATGTTGAACGGCAGAAGCTTCTGGCTTTAAGCGCTTTTGTCTTACCTCCGGTAACAGCCAGCTTTATGGCGGTATGGCTGAAACATATTCCCACCACCTGTGCCAGCATCACCTTTTCTATCCTCTGGGTCTATATTACCTTGATGGAGCAGCAAATTTCCCTGGACCCGTTGACCAGGCTGAACAACCGGCATGAACTGCACAAATATCTGCAGGAGGCGGTGAAACGCTGCCGGAACAACGGGCGGCTCTACTTAGTGGTGCTGGATATTGATAGCTTTAAGAGCATCAATGACCAGTACGGCCATGTGGAAGGCGATAAGGCGCTACTGCGGCTGGCGGCGGCGCTCAAAGAAACCAGCAAGACTTTTAACTGTTTCATCGCCCGTTACGGCGGGGATGAGTTTATCCTGCTGCACGAAGCGGCGGATCCGGATGAACTGGAGGCGCTGACCGGTAAGCTGCATCAGTCCCTGGAAAAGCTGAACCAGGCGGAGGCAAGTCCGTATAAGCTGACCGTTTCTTTGGGCTATGCCCGGTATGAGCCGCCCCTTAGGAACGATGAAGACCTGATTGCGGCGGCAGATGTGAAGTTATATGAGGCGAAGCGAAACAAAATAAGATAAAATAAGATAAAATAAGATAAGATAAGATAAGATAAGATAAGATAAGATAAGATAAGCCTGCTTTTCTGAAGTGCCCTTCCCAATGGTATTTGGGGCTAACCTTTAGGGCTGCTTCCGAAAGGCAGTTTTTTTATGCCTCATTATAAATATTATTTATAACAACTATAATTAATTAGCTTACTATTTTATGGCCAGGAAAAGATAATTACCAAAATTTGTAAATATTGGTACATATAATGTTCTAATTGGGCGTTAATAAAGAAGAAGTATTTTTATTTGTCGGGGCGTAAAATATTTAAATGATTTTTTTTATAAACCACATTTAGGTTATTAATTGGATTTCTGAATAATTTGAAAATAAAATAAGCTTAGGATAACTTTTAG
>Ga0268357_101385_pt1 | contig 16610 bp, 13 predicted proteins | sample BioMet10_FD_192466 | JGI IMG/M metagenome (GOLD analysis project Ga0268357, IMG submission 192466) | Sewage microbial communities from Oakland, California, United States - Biofuel 10 (Illumina Assembly) | ecosystem: Engineered > Wastewater > Sewage > Unclassified | place: USA: California... | reverse complement strand
GTTGGAGATTAGGAACAACCGCCGGAAGCGCCTTTCTTCTTTCCCGATTTTAACATCGGGGGCTTGGCTCCTCCGCCTGCGGGAGCCGCTATGGCTCCGGGAGTGGCGACGGGGGCTGCTCCACCTAAGGTGATGCCGGCTCCTTTGCGTAAATCATACTTTGCAAACTCATCATCCGGACTGGTTGCCGGAGGCTGTTGAGGGTTGAGTATGGTCTCTGCCCAATAGTTTAATCCGCCCTGCATAACGTATATGTTCTGGTAACCCAATTGCCGCATAAGCATCCAGGCTTCATTTGCTTGCAGGGTTCCGTTGGAATAAAGGACATTCATTTTCTGACTTTGATTCAGGATGTCTTCATTTTCTTTGGCTAAAAGGTTATTCAGCGGGATGTTCAGCGCTCCCGGCAGGCTGAATTTGTCGAACTCGGCTTTGCTGCGCACATCAATCAGTTGCAGCAGGGGATCTTTTTTAACCAACATATCGGCAACTTCATCGGTTGTCATGAATTGCTTCCCCGTTTTGGCTTCATCAAGCAATTGTTTTGCTGTCAGTTTATAGGGTTTGGTTTTATTCTCAGGCACCGCAGCAATGATCAGTCCTAAAAATACAATCACCACCGACAGAATTATTCTTGGTTTAAGCATCTTTTCCATAACTATTCAATTTATTAAAATCAATAAACAACTATCAATAAACAACAATCAATCCCGAAAAGATCGGGACTAAGCCTATGGCTTAGCAAATAATAAATAAACAACAAACAACTATCAATCCCGAAAAGGTCGGGACTAAGCCCTACGGCTTAGCAAACAATAATCAATAAACGACAATCAATCCCGAAAAGGTCGGGACTAAGCCTATGGCTTAGCAAATAACTATCAACAATCAATCAACAAACAACTATCAACTATCAACTATTAATATTCTTCCCTTGGAAATTTCTTTTCGGCCCATTCTCCTATCCAGAACATTATCACTGCAGCAATGATAATCAGCAAAGCGGTAAAACCTGAAGACAATCCAAGGAAGTCGGAAAACTTAGGTGAACCTAAATTCTTGGCTAAATATAAACCTTTTTCCAAAGGATAAAGTTCGCCGAAAATAAAAATACCGATAAACAAGCCAAGAGCAAACACCATACCATCAATCTTTCCGATGGCAGCTCCGCATATGCTGGTTCCCGGACAAAATCCGCCGATGATAAAACCTATACCCATGATCACTCCTCCTACGATGGCGGAATAGACATAGGTTTCGTTCACAAACACAAGGCTGAGGTCAATCCAGCCGAAGAGGCTGAAAAATAATAATCCGAGCATACAGGTGATGGCTCCCGTGAAAAATACTTTTAGCACTACAGTATCGTAGCCGTAGAATACTCCGGCTAACTTCCGGCTCGACGAAAAACCACATTGCTCCAGCACAAAGCCAAAGCCAATGCCGATTAAAAAGGCTAAAAACAGGTTAGTGTTTTCAGATATAATGCCATTTACTACTAAAGGTCCCATGAGATTAAGGTTTAAATAAAAATTTAAAAGAATAATTTCTAATTACTATCAACAATCAACTAACAACAATCAACTAATCAAATCCAGTTTTTACGGAATACATAGGCGAAAGCGAAAGCCGTTCCGAAGATACAGGCCATGGTAAGAAATCCGCCTAACGAAAGCACGCCCATGCCGCTTAGAGCAGCGCCGCTGGTGCAGCCTCTGCCAAACTGAGCGCCGTAACCGAACAGTATTCCACCAATCAATGCCATGATTAATCGCTTGCGCGAAGTGATTTTTGGTGAATGCTCCACTTTAAATTTCAAACGCTTGGCCACAACTCCCGATAGGAATCCGCCGACAATTGCTCCAAGCATTTCGTAAACCAGCCATGAATTCATTGGGTTTCCCGGGTGTGTGTCGGAATATTCTTTGTAGAACAATGCTTTTTCGGCATGCCGGGGAGCTACTGTTTGTACGCCTGCCACTATCGTACTCTTGATGGCTCCGCTGGCTCCCAGTCCGCGTCCGGAAATAAAATTGGATGCCAGTAGCACCAGCCCTAATAATACGCCTCCAAGGTAAGGGTTTAGATATTTTGTCTTTTTCATTGTTAATTATTTTATAGTTATTCTGATATAAAATCGTAATTCGTAATTCGTAAATCATCAATTAATACAGCCACCGGCTTGTTTGTCCGGCATAAGCAATGATAAATCTAAGCATTAAACTTCCAAACAGCACAAGAACCGGAGCAATGACTGCCGGAACATGATATTTACGTAGTTCAAGAATTTCGAGGATAGCGGGAATAATCATTCCGATAAGCACCACAAAAATCCAGAAGGGGGCTGTGTATTCTCCACCAAGGAATAGCTGTGCCGCATCTATCTGCACCTGGGTACTTGCCAGTAAACCCATAAACATGTGAATGATCAGGAAAAGTTCTATTCCGATAATCATCAGATCAATTTTGGCAAGACTCATTCTTTCGAAATGCGATTTGCTCATCAATACGATAGTGGCGGCTCCGGCAGAAATTCCGGAAGCTAAAAACAAAGGTCCGAGGATGGAAGTATTCCATAACGGACGGGCGTTAAAAGCAGAAAAAAGAATGCCGGTATAAACTCCGAGTATGATTGAAAAGAATAAAGCAATCCAGGATAATATCTTAATATTTTTTCTGAAGAACTTTTCAAGTTCTTTCAGCCAGTTGTATTTCCAGTCCCAGTTGGGGAAAAGCTCCGTTATATTCAAGGCACACCATATAAAAGAAACAGGAGTAATCACCATCAGCGTCCATGCTCCCCACGACATAGGCGATTCAAGCCTGAGTGTGGAATAAAGTTGCCAGAAGTACATTTTATGTTTCAAATCCCAGAAAAGGGCAATCAAACCGATAATCAAAATAAAAGGTGTGATGAAAGGAGCTATTTTTGTTGCTATGGGATAATCTTTTTCTTTACCACGCAGCGTATAATAAGCAGCGAAAAATAATATACCGGCAGCCAGTCCTCCAAGAAACAGATATAAAGGAATCTGCCAGTGCCAGATATTAAGTTGCGGGTCGATGGAAGGATTCATTCTTCCGCTTATGATAAATTCTTCTCTCATGTTATTAGTTGATGGTTGATAGTTGTTTGTTGATAGTTGTTAGGGCTTTTAGATTTTCTTTTGAAAATAGTTTATGAATCCGTTGATTAATTTTTTATTGACTGAAATCAAATCCAGAACGATGTTTAATGTTTCTTCATTAATATACTTTTGATCAAACGAAATATAGGTCTGAGTTTCTAATTCATAAACCGAACCTCTGGCAATATAAATAAACTGTAACGTATCTTTGCTGTGGTTTCTTCCACAACCTTCGGCGATATTTGATGGTATGGAAACGGCACATCTCCGCATTTGAATGATCAGTCCGAAAGCTTCATTCTGCGGAAAATTAGTAGTAATCTGATAAATCAAATTTACCAGTTCCCGGCTTTTTAACCAGACATTCAATTCTGTATATTCTTTATAACCAGCTAAATTTTCCATATACAATCAACGTATTATCAACAAACAACCATCAACTATCAACTAAATTAAAAAGTACAATTGAGGTTGGGTTCCGGCTTCGGGTATCAGGGTTTTCCATTTGCGATGAGCAAGCACTTTTGAAACAGGGCTTGATGGGTTGTCCAGATCGCCAAAATACAGGCATTTGGTAGGACAAACAGAAACACAGGATGGATCGAGTCCATTATCCACACGGTTGTGCAGGCAGAAAGTACATTTGTCCACATATCCATCAGGATGAGGAAAACGGGCATCATACGGACAGGAAGCGATACAGGCGCCACATCCGATGCATTTGCTATGAGTTACCAAAACCACCCCGCCATCTTCAAAATGACTGGCACCCGTTGGGCAGCAACGCACACAGGGTGCGTTTTTACAGTGATTGCAGCGTTCGGAACGGATTTCTGTTACCAGATCGGGATATGTGCCATCCGTAATTTCTACCACCCAATCGCGGGCATAACCTAAAGGAACATCATTTTCCGTCTGACAGGCAACTACGCAATCGCTGCAACCTACACATTTTTTAGTGTCTACCGCCATGGCATATCTCATGATATCGTCTCCTTTTTATCTAATTTAAAAGTTACAAAATTTCCCCGCATGCCGGTTCCGCCCATGATGGGATCGGTCATCACCGTTGTGATTAATTCCGAATCGCTAGCGCCATGGCCATATGCCCGGCTTAGTTTTTTTTCGGAATGTCCAAATCCGTGAACCATATAAACGCTATCCCAGCGGATTCGCTCGGTTATCCTGACTTTTATGGAAAAGCTCGAAACAACTCCATCCTGGTTCTGAAGGTAAACTTTCTGATCTTTTTTTAGGCCCCATTCGGTGGCAACTTTCGGGTTGACCCAAAGAGTATTTTCGTCCATCAAATCGGTAAGGTTAGGATTATTGGCTGTTCGGCTAAAGGTATGCATGGGTGCACGACCATAATTCAGACGATAAAAACCTTCGGGGGGTTCGGGATGAGGAACATAAACCGGTAATGGCTCGAATCCGGCGGCAAGAAAGTCGTTGGAGAAAAGTTCTATTTTACCCGAAGAGGTATCAAATTTATAATCCGAGCCATCGGGAATATATAAATCTCCATCTTGCCTCGGATATTTTTTAACACCCAGGGTTTGCATCTCTTTTAAAGAAGTTCCCATTTGTTTCAGTTTCCAGTCCAGTTCTTCTTCTATGGTTTTGAAAGGGAAATAGGCTTCCAGACCTAATTTACCGGCAAGTTTTTTTGCCATCCACCAGGCGGGTTTGGTATTATTTTGGGACTCTGCGGCAGGCATACGCAAAGCGATAAGCGGTTCGCGCTGTTCGGCAACCCGTATATCGTCGTAGCGTTCCAGATAAGTGCATTCAGGTAAAACTACATCAGCCCATCCGGTAATTTCCATAGGCATGGTATCCACGGCAACCAATAAATCAAGGTTTTGGATTGCCTGGAGTGTTTGCTTTTTATCGGGGAGTGTTGTAATTAAGTTGGTTCCAACCACAAGCCAGGCTTTAATATTTTTATCTCTTCCCGGTTTAGGGATGGAAGCATCTACCAAAACATTCGAAACTCCGGTATTTGCAAATGCAAATTTTCCATCGGCGAGTGCGCTCCATTCCCATGCGGGTTTTGGAAATTCGGGTAAAGGAAATTCCGGAAGAGCAACACTATCGGGAATGAAAAACCCACCCCGTCTGCCCCAGGAACCTAAGAGTGCATTTAAAATTGCAATCGCACGTATCCTTTGGGTGTCATCGCCATACCAGGTTACATGCCGTCCCGGATGAACAAGTACTGCTGGAGAAGCATTAAACATTTCTTTTGCCGTGCGACGAATAACGTCAGGGGCAATGGTAGTGATTCCATAAGCCCATTCGGGAGTAAAACTTTGGACATGAGACTTCAGTTCTTCAAAACCATTGCAATATCTCTCAACAAATTTTTTATCGTACCATTCTTCTTTTATCAGCACATGTATCCACGAAAGTAGCAATGCCAAGTCAGTTGCGGGTTTGATGGGCAACCAGTATTTCGATTTACCGGCAGCCGTCGAAAAACGGGGATCAACGGTAATGATGACAGCACCTTTGTCAATGGCATCCGACATTTCCTGAACCTGACTGTTGTGCATGTTTTCGCCCAGATGCGAACCAATTAAAACCATGCATTTGGTATCACGTATATCTAATGGTTCAGGCGAGTGTAATTCAGTTCCAAAGGTTGCCAGAAAAGCTATTTCCCTGGGTCCCTTACATTGCGCAAACGAAGGAGCTGCCGTATTGTTGGAACCAAAGGCACGGAGCAGCGTAGTAAAATATTTACCGCCAGAACCGTGTTTGAATAATGCAATACTTTCGTGACCGTGTTCGGAAGCAATTTTTTTCATCTTTTTGGCAATGAAGTCAAAGGCTTCGTCCCAACTTGCTTCCCTAAAACCTTGTTTTCCCCGTTCAGAAGTCCGAATCAATGGAGTTTTAAGACGGTTGTTATCGTAGTACATACCAACGCCGCCGGTTCCGCGGGGGCAAAGTCTGCCATTGCAATGTGTATCATCCTCGTTGCCTGTTATTTTTTTGATGCTTCCGTCTTCATGATGATAAACCCATCCGGCGCATTGCCAAAAGCAGATTTCACAGTATGTGGGTGTTCGCCCGGCTATACGATGACCTGACGGGAGCTGGCTGAAAAGTTTGGTGATCGGAGAATTTCCTTTTGCCAGACGTAGCCCTCCGCCGGCAAGTGCCAAACCACCAACACTTATTGCAGATATTTTTAAAAATTGCCTTCGGGTTTTCATGCAAATTCTGTGTTAATTAAAATCGTTATTTTTATTAAATCTATATATGGGCATGTAAATTTATTACAAAAATAAATAAAAACCGGATTTTTAATAAACAAAAACACAAAAATTTAGTTTTTCTTTATTCCCGGGAAACAGGTATTGGTTATCAGTATTATTCTGTTTTTAACATGAAAGTTAGGTATAATTACAGAATTACAATCTTTTTTACTTCAGTAAATTTTTTTCCGGTCAGTCGCAGGAAATAGATACCTCTGGTAATTTTACTGATATCCAGACAAACAATTGTATTTTCTGCATTTATTTTTTCTTTTATCAATGTTTTCCCATGTAAATTAATTAATTCTATCCCATTAAATGTATTTTTACTGTTTATATTTTTAATAAAAACAAAATCTTTTGCCGGATTTGGATAGATCAGAATGGGGGATTGTTCGCTATTATCCGGGATATGTGTACAATCATTTACGGTGATAAATTCTTTTTTTTCAAGAGTAATATTATTTGTGCCATCGGAAACCGTCAGGGTTACGTCATATTTTCCCGGACTTTCATAGGTAACGGCAGGTTGTTTTTTATCGGACGACGATGGATTGCCTCCGGGGAAAGACCATTGCCACGAAAGGATGTTATCATAGGAATCATCTACAAAATTAACGGTACTATTTTGGCAAACAGAGGTATTATCTGCATGAAAAAATATTTGGATATTTGGATTGTGGACATTAAAAAAGTCGAGATAATCGTTAAACAGTTTTGTTTTTGCCAGCGGGTCATTATCATTTACTAACTTACCAAACTCGATCATGGAGCCGATGGTTTTATAGTTTGTTCCGGTATGGGCAAACTGAACACATTCCGGATTATTTGCTACATTATTGAACAGAGAATAAGAGTTGTAGCCGGGAGTAATCCGGAAAATAGCAATGTAAGGCAGCCCCATATAGTTGAAGTTTTGTCCCTGGGTGATTGTATTATTTTGCCCGATTATCGTATCAAAAGAATATCTTGAGCATAATTCGTGATTGTAATGAAATAATTCAAGAACAGAAACCGGATTATTAAAATGCCATGTTTTATATCCCTCCATATAAAGATTTCCGCCATTGTTTAGATATTCAGATAAATAATTTCCTTCAGCAGCAGTTAGTGTATGAGAAAACCCGAAAAATCCAAGCAATAAAAATACACATGGAGCAGGACTCAAATGGGGAGGGATTGAATCTATTATTTTATAAGACATCTGCAGGGAATTAAGAATGGGTTGCAGACTGTCGGCAGTAACAGAACTTGAGGAAAGGTTAATAATTATCACTGAAGGAGTCCCGATTTCCAAAGGATAATGAAAAACAGTATCATTACCATTACTACTTTTCAGCGAAACAGAAAAGGTTGTAGTATATTCCAAAGGAGTATTTCTAGAGGCGGAAATTAAAAACCGCTGATATGAGCAAAGAAAAGGTTTCAGTGAATCTATATAAAGTGTTCCTGACGATAGTAAAGAAACATAAGGGTCATTAAGAGTAAGTTCTACAGTATTTTCTTTTGAGGTAATTGATCCGGTATTAATTATGGGAATAATCAGTTCCACGGTTTCGCCAGGATCAAGCTCCTTGTTACTACCGTCAAAAATATAAGGTTCTTTCATTTCAACTCTTGGAGAAGCAATGCTTACCGGAAATTTTTTGTTCCATTCCTTATTATTTGATTCTGCAGATATTACCAGGGAAGAAATAAAGCCATCGGGAAGAAAATTTTGTAAATTAAAACAAAATGCATTGGAAATAAAAATACTATCACCGGGGTTTAAAAGTGGAATTGTTTCTGTGCTATCAACGATATTAAAAATAGTGTTGGGGTCACTAAGGTGAAGTATAATGTTTTGCAAGGGTATTGTACTGATGTTTTTTACAGAAAGATCAACATTTGCATTTTCACCCAATTGAAGTTTGTCATCGTTTCCGGCAGAATAACTTGCACTAATATTCAGCCCGCTGGAAACCGTAAAAGTTTTTTGAGTAGAGATCATATCATCATCATTTACCTGCACGGTAACATCATAAATATTGGAAGTATTGATGTTTTCAAAAGTAAGAATACCGTCTTTACTTAATATAAGGTTATTTGGATACTCCTCCGGTAAGTAACGATACGACTTTAAAGCTCTTTGATTCATATCCCATTCGTATTCCAACTGATAGTTTACTTCATTTCCTTCGGAAATTCCCAAAGCAAAAGGATATTGATTTGCATTTAGCATATCTCCGTATATGATTTCAAATTCTCCGGAAGGATAAAGCCGGATACATGTATTTAAAGTAATGGGCAAGCCTGATTGGGTGCCGGCAATACTCCATCGAATACCAGCCCATTGCGAATTGATTTCGTACCAGCATTTAATGTTGGAAAAATCTTCCATTTTTTCAGAAAATGCTGTACAAATACTTTTTAATGATTTCATCATTAATACTTCATCTTTACAATATGGATAGGGATAGGTGTTTTTCTGAAAAGCAATGAAACCATTTAAGTTTATGTAAATGGAATCGTATAAATGACCATAAAATGGAAATTGAAAGGGTAGTGCAATTCCAACGCTTGGAACAGAAAGATTTGGCGGATCCAAGCTATTTTGGGTGATAAGAGGTATTGGAATATTCGCCGGATATTTAAAATAATTTTTTACGAGATTCCAGGAATATGGAGCGCTACCTCCCTGTGCTTGTAATTGTTCTGAGTAAGGTTGTCCCGGGACAAATGCAGGAATGGAGTTGTTGGTAATTTGTACTTTGTTAAAATTAACAATTCCATTTGCTACAAGTATGGTGGAGGAATTGTTAGCTATGGTAACATTGTGCTGTGGAGATTCAAACTCCTGCACTCCGTTATTATAGCTGAAGACAGAAAAATCCTGTACAATCCCATCTGCATTGTTTGAGGCATCTTGTTCGGTAACGATCAGGAAAAATTTCGCTGGCTCTCCGGAGTTGATATAGCTTAACAAAGGGGTGATATCTAATCCAAATTCAATGGTTTTATAGAAATCGGCGGTATCAATTCCCTGCATAAAATGTGCCCCCCCTTGATAATTATAAATAGGGAAATCTATAACGTGGTCAGGAAATATTTTTGATGTATCGGTAGTTACCCCTGCTTTTATACAAATATCTTCCCGGCTATTATGAGTCATTTTTACTTTCATTGTCAATAGTGGTTCATAATTTGTTTTGGGCCGAATTGTATACCCTGATTGTTCCGAAACGCCTCCTTCGCCATAGTTTTTGGCCATAGCGCTATACAAAACATAGCAAAAGCCGGAGTTAGCCCAATCCTTTCCAAAAGAGTTTGCATAAATAAAAGCGCCAATTTCCCAGTCTCTTACATCAATTACACCATCATTGTTATTGTCGAGTTGATTAGAGTAAATACCGTCTCCATTTAAATCATAACGTATCGAATCGTTATAACCTACGATGGTCATGCCATGACCTGCCGGTGATGACCAGTTTGGCATAATATATTTCCCGGCTTCCGGGGTTCCTGCCGGTATAATATGATAATTCCACGGATTGGAAGCATTAAATGTAAAAACGCCACCAGTAGGCGATCCGTTCAGATGATCGAAAAGATAGGCTTTTGCAGTTAGTATTCCTTCTTCCGTATTCAACGGGATACGGAAAACCTCGGAAAGGCGGTTATGCATACCATGATAATATTTGTCGTAACCATTCATCCACAACTTATCTCCAACAATAGAATCGTAGCCGTAATCTGCAATACTGGGGATTCCCTGTTTTTTAATCACATCAAAACTGTAGAGAAAATTTAAACCATTCCAGCCTTCGTTATTCAGATAGTTCCAGGTATAATGCGAAGGATATTTATTTTCAGGTATATCGGCAGGAATATTTCTTTGTCTGTCTGTTTCGTAAGTATAGTTATAATAAACGCCACTTTCCTGCTGACAGGAAGGGAATGTTAACTGGTTAGTTATTTCTGGAAAAAAAATTAGTTTTGAATTGTCCACATAGGAGGGAAGAGTTTTGGGATCGTAATCTGGAGGCAATTTCAATACCGGAAGCCGGGAAGAAATTTCCTTGATTGCATTTTCCACTTTTTTTTGTTTATTATACTCTTTATTTGTCGCTTGACTGAAGCAATGACTTTCAATCAGAATAAAAATAAAAGTTAAAATAAATAACCGTTTCATAGCTTGTTTTATATTTAATGCAATATTATAAAATATTGGTTAAACGATATGTAAAACAGATATAAAATTAACAAAAAATTCTATAATATTAAATTTTATTGTTTTATACAGATTGATATTTTTGGAATAAACCGTTGATAAATAATCATTTTCAGATTTCTTTATTTTGAGATTTCATCATCTCAAGCCAGCCGCCGGCATCACAAATAATGCCGGCTATTGATTTTATGGGATGACCAATCATTTCCTTTGATTTTGGAATGTTTCCTATCATAACAGGTAAGATACTGAATGCCATCGAAACGGCAATATAAATATTCCGAAAACCTTTCCGGAAAAGAAATGTCTTAACCAGCGGATTCCGTAATTCAACGCTTAAAGCCGAAAAACTCAGCACAATCAGAATGGCACGAACGTTCATTTCCAAACCTATGACTAATCCACCGGTAAAATTGCCATTTTCCCAAAAGAAGCCTGCCAAAAGGGTAACAATAATCAATTGAATCCAAAAAATGGGCTTTTTCAGACGCCGGAGGATATTCCGGTAGTAATAAATACAAAATCCGGCATATGAGGCAACCAAGGCTGTTCCTATATAAAAATTGAAAAAATTAAGCACAGCGAGTCCGGCGGGTATGATTAAGAGATGTATCAGCAGTAAAACAAGCCTGAATTGTTGTCCGGAATTCATGTTAAACAATTCCCGGTTAGGGATATTGGTTAATGAAAGTTCTCTGTTTCCCTTTTGCAGCAAACGGCTTTTTCTCCCGATAAAAAAACCGGTTAATGCAGCCAGCGAACCAATAACGACATAAATTCCGATAAGCAGATCAACCAATACCCAGGCATCCACATTTTGAATATGAATTTGTTTGGCAGCAAAATAAAAAATGTTCAGATAAATCTGAATGAGGTTAAAGCCATACAAAATCAGCAGTCCGACTATTTTATGTAGCAAGGCGCTGAGTACGCTGAAAGAGCCGCCGAGCAGAAAAGCAAAGAGATTTTTACCAAAAATGCGAATAATACCTTCGAGCAAAAAGGCTTCCAGCATAATGCCGATCATCGGGCCAAAGATAACCGAACTTGGCGAGAGCGACTTCATCAGTGCACAGATGATTCCGGCGCGCCAGATCAACCCTCTGACAGGCCAGAGCTGGAAAAAAGCAACCAGAAAAATAGTTCCGAAAGAGGCAAGAATAGAACCTGCAAAAGGTATCCGAAGGTTGTGAAGAAAACTTCCGATGATTATTTCGACGGAAGCCCATAAGCCACCGACTACAGCTGCCTTGAGCCATACGTCGGATAAAACGTTATTTTTTATTTGTTTATCGTGCATGATGTTTCGGGTTGTGCATATTCATTTCGGGTTCCTGCCGCTCCCATTTCAAATCGTTCAGCGTATTGACGTTTAAAAATAATTCTTTGCAATAGAATGGCAGCTCCGGTGAAAAGGATAAGACGTTAACGGATGATTCCTCAAGAATATTCAGCATTTTAAATTGATGGCTCAGGATTAGCTTTTCTAAAACTTCAACCATCTCCTTGTGGTAAAACCCGCACAAAGGTTCGTAATTTCCGTCGGATGTTTGGGGTATTACAGCCATAAAACCGTTGGAATGGTTGATTAAATAATTCAGAAGATCGCCCGAAACGAATGGCATATCGCAGGCAAGGACTAAATTTTGTTTGGTAGAAGAATGTTTTAGGCAGGTGTAAATGCCACCCATTGGACCTGAATCGGGAATGATATCGTGATAAACGGGCAACCCCAGCTTGCCGTAAGCTGAGTTGTTGGCGCTGATAACTATGGATTGACAAATACCGCCGAGCAATTCGACGGCATAGTCAATCAATGGTTTCTTTCGGAATAAAACCCAACCTTTATCTTTGCCCATCCGGCTGCTTTTCCCTCCGGCTAAAATAATGCCGGTAATGCCGGAATTATTCATGGATTAATCTTCTAAGATTGCTTTTACGCCTGGCAGCACTTTGCCTTCCATGTATTCGAGCATGGCTCCGCCGCCTGTGGAGACATAGCTGACTTTTTTCCCTAAATGGTATTTGTTGATCGCCGATACCGAATCGCCACCGCCGACCAATGAATAGGCTCCTTTTTCGGTAGCCCTGGCGATGGAAAGGGCAATTTCCTTGGTTCCGGTTTCAAAATTGCTCATCTCAAATACGCCCATAGGTCCGTTCCAAAGGATAGTTTTCGATTTTGTAATCACTTCGTCAAATGACTTAACGGTTTCCGGTCCGATGTCCAGGCCCATCCATCCGGCAGGTATCTCATCAACTTTAGTTAGTTTGCGTTCGGCATTATTATCAAAAGCGCTGGCATCAATGGCATCCACGGGAAGGTAGATATTTACGCCTCTTTTTTTGGCGTCTTCGAGTGTGTTTTTGGCTAATTCCAGAAAATCATTTTCTATCAGGGAATTTCCGACTTCGCCACCCATGGCTTTGATAAACGTAAACGTCATACCGCCACCGATAATCAGGTTGTCCACTTTATCCATCAGATGATTGATGATTTGTATCTTACTCGAAACTTTGGCTCCGCCTAAAATACCTGTGAACGGATGCCGGGTATCTTCAAGCACTTTTTTCAGAGCCGTTACCTCGTTTTCCATCAGGTAGCCAAACATTTTATCGTTGGGAAAAAACTGTGCAATGATGGTTGTAGAAGCATGGGCGCGATGGGCCGTGCCAAAAGCATCATTAACATAGCAATCGCCAAGAGCGGCTAATTTCCTGCTGAATTCTATATCTCCTTTTTCCTCTTCTTTGTAGAAGCGGAGATTTTCGAGCAACAGCACTTCGCCGGGCTTTAATCCGGCAGAAAGTTTGATGGCGGATTCACCTATACAGTCGTCGGCAAATTTAACTGCGATACCGAGGCTTTGGGATAAATAATCAACAATATGCCTCAGCGAAAATTTGTCTTCGGGACCGGCTTTGGGGCGTCCAAGATGCGACATCAGTATAACCGAACCGCCAGCGGTTACTATTTTTTTGACCGTAGGGATGGCCGCATCAATGCGGTTGCTGTCGGTAATTTTTTGGGATTCATCCAGGGGTACATTAAAATCAACACGGATTAATGCCCGTTTACCTTTAAAATTATAACTATCCAGTGTTTTCATTTTTTTTGTTTTTTGTGAATAGAACATAACTGTTATTGGCAATTCAAAAAATCCTGCCCCATGGTTTTAAACCATGATACCGGAAGTTTCTTTTCTGCCATAGCACAAAAGTACAAAATAAATTTGGTTTAAAAATGAATTAATCCGGTTTTTAACAGCATTGATTCAGTAAAAAGGTGAGTGCTATTCAGCTCAAAGGTGAATGCTATCCACCTTAAAGGTGGTGCTGTTCATCTTAAAGGTGAATACTATTCAGTTCAAAGTTGAATGTTATCCAGCTCAAAGGTGAATGCTGTTCAGTTCAAAGTTGAATGTTCTCCAGCTCAAAGGTGGATGCTATCCAGTTCAAAGGTGGATGCTATTCAGCTCAGAGGTGAATGCTGTTCAGTCCAAAGGTGAATGCTATTCAGCTCAAAGGTGAATTAAATTCAGTTTGAAACAGGGAAAGGTCAGCCCATTTCCTTAAGCCGGTCAATCCATTTGTTTACACGCAAAGGTACAAAGGCAAGCATTTTTTCGAGCAGGAGGTTTTCGTCGGTTTCCACGATAAGATTATGATGGTGTTCGGGGCGGATAAAGTTTTCGTTTACACAATGGTTGAGGAAGTCAAGAAGATGGTTATAATAACCGTCAATGTTCAGGAGGGCACAAGGTTTTTGAATAATACCCAACTGATTCCATGATAAGATCTCGAACAATTCGTCGAGTGTTCCAAAGCCGCCCGGAAAAGCAACGAAGCCGTCCGACAGTTCGGCCATCAGGGCTTTCCGTTCGTGCATGCTGCCAACGATGTGCATTTCGGTAAGATGTTGATGAACGAGGTTTTTATCAGCCAGATGGCGGGGCATAACTCCGGTAACTTTTCCGCCTGAATCCAGAACAGTATCGGCAAGGGCGTGCATCAGCCCGATGTTGCTTCCGCCGTACACAAGGTTGATGTTGTTTTTTACCAGCATTTGTCCGAAATCTTCGGCTTTGCGGCGGTAGACGCCATTATTTCCCATGCTCGAACCGCAAAATACACAGATGGTTTTTATCATTTTTTCGATAGGTATTTTTTAAAACAAAACATTCCATCCCGGATGGTCTGGGGTGGAATGTTTATCTTGTATTTTCTTCATACCGGAAACCCGGGTATGGAGGAATTATTAATAAGCAAATAACGGATAATCGGCCATCATTGTATTTACCCGTTTTTTAACGGATTCAATAACGCCTTCATTTTCGATATCGCTGATTACTTCGTCAATCATATCAACTATCACAGGCATTTGCTCTTCTTTCAGTCCACGGGTGGTAATGGCAGGCGTGCCAACGCGCAATCCCGAAGTCTGGAACGGTGAACGGCTGTCGAAAGGAACCATGTTTTTGTTGACAGTGATGTCGGCTTTTACCAATGTATTTTCAACTAATTTACCGGTGATGTTCGGGAATTTGGTGCGCAGGTCAATAAGCATCAGGTGATTGTCGGTGCCTCCGGAAATAACATGGTAGCCTTTATCGACAAAAGCTTTCGACATTACGGCTGCATTTTTCTTTACCTGAAGAATATAATCCATGTATTCGTCGGAAAGAGCTTCGCCATAGGCAACGGCTTTGGCTGCGATAACATGTTCCAGCGGGCCGCCTTGTACGCCAGGGAATACGGCAGAGTCGAGCAGTTGCGACATTTTCTTGGTTTCACCCTTTGGTGTTTTTAATCCCCATGGGTTTTCGAAATCTTTTCCAATCAAAATCATACCGCCGCGAGGTCCACGAAGGGTTTTGTGGGTGGTAGTGGTAACGATGTGGCAATAGGGCAGGGGATCGTTAAGCAATCCACGGGCAATCAAACCAGCAGGATGAGCAATGTCGGCCATCAATATAGCTCCGATTTTATCGGCGATTTCGCGCATGCGTTTGAAATCCCAGTCGCGTGAATAAGCGGATGCACCAGCAATGATAAGTTTTGGTTTTTCGCGCAGGGCAACTTCTTCCATTTTATCGTAGTTTACCACTCCGGTTTCTTCTTCTACACCATAAGCTACGGGATGATAAAGAATACCTGATGAATTTACCGGCGAACCGTGCGAAAGATGTCCCCCATGTGATAAGTCAAGACCCATAAAAGTATCTCCGGGTTTAAGAACGGTCATCAGTACTGCCATATTTGCCTGGGCACCACTGTGCGGTTGTACATTAGCCCATTCGGCACCAAACAATGCTTTGGCGCGGTCAATGGCTAATTGTTCGGTTTGATCCACGATTTGGCAACCGCCATAATAACGTTTGCCGGGATAACCTTCGGCATATTTATTCGTAAGAACACTACCCATGGCTTTCAATACCTGTTCGCTTACGAAATTTTCGGAAGCAATCAGTTCGATACCGGTCATCTGGCGTTCTTTTTCCCTTTTTATTAAATCAAAGATTTCCTTGTCTTTCTGCATGATGAAAATATTTTTAAATGAATCGGTTACTTAGTATGTAAATGGAACGGCAAAATTAAAAAATTTATTTATACCACAGGACGAAAGAAAATATTATTGACGACGGATTTTATTAGGTTTTTTTGATAAAATTCCGGTCTTTTCTGCGTAGTAAATTCCCAAACGGAACGTATAGGCATTTCTGTTATAACCCTAATGTAATTTTATCTTTCTTTTCCCGTTTGAGTTATTAAAACACTTAAAGTGAACTAAAGTTACACATGCCTGAATTATTTTAAACGGACAATAAAAAGTTTAACAAACAATTTGAAAAACGAACAAGAACTTCAGGTATTTTAGACACGGATTAGTAAAAAATAACAACTAAAGTAAAACCAACGAATGACGCAATTCGATAAATTCATACTTGCCAACGGACTAAAAGTCATCGTTCATCGCGACACGTCCACACCCATTGTTGCCATGAA
>Ga0268357_101369_pt1 | contig 16874 bp, 21 predicted proteins | sample BioMet10_FD_192466 | JGI IMG/M metagenome (GOLD analysis project Ga0268357, IMG submission 192466) | Sewage microbial communities from Oakland, California, United States - Biofuel 10 (Illumina Assembly) | ecosystem: Engineered > Wastewater > Sewage > Unclassified | place: USA: California... | reverse complement strand
GACGCTATAAAGCTGCTGACTATACATCTCCTGGGAATGTGAATCTAAAGACTTCAATGAAAACATTCCTACTGTACCAACTACTGCTATAAAAAGTGCCACAAGTAGATAAGATAGAATTAGTTTTACCCTTACTTTAATGTTTTTTAAAAAATTCATGATATTTCCCCCTAACTGTAATAATTTATCTCTGTGGATTTAATTCTTAATCAACTCCTTTTTTAACATTTCGATGTTTTAATAATTCCTCCAATTCATTTTCCGGAAGTGGTTTACTAATATAGTAACCTTGAATTAAATTACATCCCAACCCAATTAGTAAATCCATCTGCTCTTTTGTCTCAACACCTTCAGCAATAACTCTAAATTTTAAGGACTCAGATAGATCAACTATGCTTTTAATAACAGCTTTATTTTTTCTGTTTTGAATATTTTCAATAAATAGCTTGTCTATTTTCAATGTATTGATTGGCAAATTAATTAAATAGTTCAATGAAGAATATCCCGTTCCAAAATCATCTATTGCAATATGTATACCACTTTCGAAAAGTTCATTTAATACTTCAATTTCTTCTTTGCAGATTTCAATTAAAGTTCCTTCAGTTATTTCTAGTTCAAGTAAACAAGGAGAAATATTAAACTTTGCACATGCATTTAATAGGCCTTTCTTAAAATTACTTTTTTTCATTTGAATAGGAGATATATTTACAGATATAGTATTTAATCTATAACCTTTCTCTTTCCATAAACAGACCATTCTTAATACTCTTTCTAAAACCCAATTGCCTATTTGCACTATATATCCAGTATTTTCAGCAATTGGAATAAATTCATCTGGAGAAATATTGCCTAGTTTATTGTTATTCCATCTTAAAAGTGCTTCAACACCAATAATTTCATTGCTTAAGGCATCAATTTGAGGTTGATAAAAAATATATAGTTCATTATTATTTATTGAGTTCTTCAGTTCAATTTCAATTTGAATTTTTCTTAAATAAGTTTCTAATATTTGTTTATCAAAAAAAGTATGCATATTTTTTCCTTTACATTTAGATTTGTACATTGCTAAATTACAAAACTTTAATAATTCATATGTATCAAAACTATCATCCGGAAAAATTGTTACCCCTAAACTTGCGGTAACATATATTTGATCACCCATTATTTCAAAAGGACTTTTTAAATATTCATGAATCTTATAGCATATTTCTTCTATTTCTTTTACATCTTCAAACTCATGAACTAATATTCCAAATTCATTTCCACCTAACCTTCCTAATTCACAATGGTAACCAAGTAACATCTTAATTAGTTCGGAAAATAGTATCAAAATCATATCCCCAAAATAGTACCCTAAATTATTATTGAAATTTTTGAAATTATCAATATTAATGTATATCAATGCACCTTTTTTATGATAAGTTTTAGCTGTTTTTATTGAATTATTGAGTTTTTCTAAGAAAAAAATTCTATTAGGAAGTTTGGTTAGGCTATCATAACCTTTAAACAATTTATTCTCTGTAATATCTACTATAATTCCTGAAAGTAAACTGCAATGACTTGTTTTATTTTCTAATATACTACCCTTAAATAAAACCCATTTTATTTCTTCATCTTTGTTTTTAATTCTAAACGTGCTTTCATAAAATGGTGAATCTCCATTGATATGAGCATATAAATCTTTTATGGCTAATACTCTATCATCTTCATATGCGATATTAATAATAAATTCAATCATATTTTCAGTGAAATTAAAGTTATATCCTAATATTTTTTTTACTTTTTTAGAAAGGAACAATTCATTTGTATTTATGTTCCATTCCCATATTCCAAAATCCCCTTCATTAAGTGCACGTCTGCGCACCTTATCAGTTTGCATTTTTTTCAAATAACATTTGTTAATTTTATACATACTAACCCCTTATAAAAATTAATAATTATTATTTTGACATAACCCGATATAAATCTTTCCTTTACTCTGTAGAATTATTTTTTCTTTAATATCCAAAATGTGATTCCCAATTTATATATGCAATATTTGGAATTAATCCCCTTTTGTCGTGGAGATAATTTAACAAAATCAAAGTTTAAAACTATTTAAATTATTCAATTGAAACAAAATAAGTATTATGTCTTATATTTTGATAAATATCAACTAATTTTTAAATTATTTTAATATTTTCGAAATAATTTATTCAAATAATTCATATATCTGCAATATATTTACCCAATATTTATCATATTTTATTAATTTATTGAAATATATGTATTATTATGTTAACATTAATTGAACAAAATACTTATATTGTACAGTTTTTTTAAAAAGGAGATTTTATGTCTAAAAGCAGCGATATTAAAATTAAATATTTGACTCAACAGGAAACACAAAAACTCTTTGATGCAATTGAATATTCTGATAGTATCCATTCAATTCGAGATTTAGCTATCTTTAGAATTGCATATAGATGTGGATTAAGGGCATCCGAACTTGCTTTGATAAAGTTAGTTGATTACACCCCCTCCAAAGGCGAACTTTATTGCAAAAGGCTCAAAGGCAGTAACAATAATACAATTAGACTTGATGATAAAACAAAATGCGTTTTAGATACATATATTAATGAAAAAAACATACGATCAAGTTCTGAGGCTCTGTTTGTAAGCCAAAAAAATAATCCTATTTCAAGGCAAACTCTTGATTATCTAATGAAAAAATATTGTTCAGTTGCGAACATAGAAGATAAACGGAAACATCATTTTCACACACTTAAACATACCACAGCAGTTCATTTAGCAGAATCAAACATGGATATTAAAGAACTTCAATGGTGGCTAGGTCATAAATCTGTTATAAATACAGAAATTTATTTCCAATTTACTACAAAACAACAGGAAAAAATGTATGCAAAACTTGCTGAAATGAGTGAGATGGTTTAGAAATAGTAAAATAAAAAAGCCTTGAGAGAATGCCTCAAGGCTTAAATTTTATATTAAATCCTTTTTTTAATAATAAAACTTTCCAATACTTATTTTCAAATTCTCCGCTAATTTAGCTAAGGATTCACTTGCTTTCGCAATTTCCTCCATTGAAGCAGTTTGCTCTTCTACAGAAACAGCAGCTTCCACTGCTTCCGCCGCATTTTCTTCTGAGATAGCTGCTAAGTTTTCAATGGTTGATAAAATTTCTTTTTCCTTTTGTTCCATAATTAATCTTGAACTATTGAGCTTGTTAATAACAGTTTTCATTTCTTCAACAGCATCGCTAATGCCATTAAACTTCTCATTTGTATTATTTACACTAGTTGTCTGAGATTCCATAATCACTCTAACAGCCTCAATTGCCTTGACAGAAGACTCTGTTTTATTCGTAGGTTCTTTAATTACAATATCAATTTCATTGGTAAAGCGCTTGGACTGTTCTGCAAGTACTCTTATTTCATCAGCTACTATTGCAAATCCTTTACCTGCATCACCAGCCCTTGCTGCCTCAATAGCAGAATTCAGCGCAAAGAGATTTGTCCTATCAGCAATACTCTTAATCATACTACTAGCACTTTTAATTTTCTCTGCACTCATATCCGTTTCAATAATTACTTGACGAATACGTTTAGCTGCATCACTAGAATCTTGGTTCTTCTGGCTTAGATCCTTAATAGCGTCTAAGCCCTTATTCTTAAATTTATTTACTTCATTGATTGAATCATTTAAATCATTAATATATTGCTGCTCTGTGTTAATCAATGTACTTAAAGTTTGAATGTTATCGGAACCAATCTCAATTTCTTTTGCCTGATCAGAAGCTCCTCTAGATATTTCTTCAATGGTCTTAGCCACTTTATTCGCTGTAGCAGAAGATTGTTAAGTGTTTGCGGTTAATTCTTCAGACGATGCAGCCACCTGTTCAGAGTTCTGTGCGACTGATTGTAACAATTGAGTTAAATTTTTTTTCATGATTGCTACAGCATTTGCAATGATTCCAATTTCATCCGATCTTTTCAATATCTTTAAATCTTTCTTACTGATATCAGATGTTAAATCATATTTTGACATTTTTTCAATGACAACTAAGAGAATTTTAATCGGCTTTACAATAAATAATCCCAAAAAAGAACCAACTATAGTTCCAATAATGATTACAACTATAGTCGCAATTATTATCGCATTTTTAAGATTATTTACTGGTTTAAGAATGTCACTTTCATAATTACCAATAGCGAGAGTCCAGTTGGTACCAGAAATTGGTGTAATTGCTGTGATACGGCTTTTACCATCATAATTATATTTAATAATTCCCGATTTTTGTATACCTAACTCTTTTAAAGCAATACCGAAGCCTTTTAGTTCACCGTTTGTATTGATTTCATCATATACATTGATTTTATTCTTTACTAAGTCTTTCTTTGGATGAGCATATATTGTGGAATCAGATCCTACAACAAAAACATATCCTCTTTCTCCAACTCCTAGTTTATCTGTAAAATCATTCAAAGCAGTGCCGGGTATTCTTGCGATTAATGCACCAACTATTTGTTCATTATTATATATTGGAACCGCCAGCATAATTACTGCGCTGTTGGTAACTTTACTAATTAGCACATCTGATACACCTGATTCGCTTTTAAAGCATTCTGAATATAACTCCTATCACTTAAATCAGCAGTCTCTCCATTTGTAACATAACGAGCTATGCCATTAGGCAAAACCACTGCTATATCAAGATATTCTAGTCTTTTTACATTAGGAGCAAGTATCTCTTTTTGAATTTCCCAATTCATAGTGCTCATAGATTCTCTTTTACTTATCTCACTCAATACTTCTAGACGCCTATTGAAATCATTTTCAATAAGCTTTGCACTTTCCTTAGAGACTGCTGTAATACTATCTTCTTGACTATATAATAATGCATTAGAACTATAAATAATTGCAATCAATCCTATAGTAAGAGCAACAAAAAATACAACTTCTCCAACAAACGCACCTATTCTTTTTTATAAATTAATTTTCATTACATCTCCCTCTTTCAAGTATTATGCCAATCTACTTAACTTGTATTATTTTACATATTAATTCTTATTTAGTTATATTCTTAAATAGTAAAAATAAAAAAGCACATCTAAATTAGGCGTACTTTTATTAAAATCTTTTATATATTCAATTCTGCAATTATTGCCATATTCCTCCTTAATATTGCAATTTATTGTATGACAGCAAACGACCTTTAGTGACAAAATGGCTGTAGCTGTATTTATAGCTTGAGCCATTATTAAAGGTTTTTGAAACTAATCGATTCAGAGTATCATAGCTATACATCGGTTTTGTTCAAAAGAACACCCTTTTCAAGGTGTTCTCCTTTGATACAATACGTTAAATTTTGTTACTACTAATTAACTTATTGTATTCATTTAGCAGCTTGTCTACTTTTTGGCTCAAAGCTACTATTTCTGTATCAGTTAATATAAGCTTTTCACCCATTAACTGATACATTAATTGTCTAAGCTCTTCAATTTTTCGAATTATTTCTTCTACTGTTTCCATAATATCCCTCCTTTCACTAAAAACACTAGCAAAATTAGGGAGTTTTTGATATATTTTTAAAAAATAAGCACCCGGTTAAATTACACCGAATGCTTATTATTGTGGAATTATTGTCCAGGTTTGACATAATGTACTAGATTTTCCGTTCATTGCTTTAAACTAAATACTTTATTTCGAGTTTCTAGTGAAATAATATACCCTCTCTTACAGTATGAATAAATACTTAATAGTATTAGTATACAAATAAATGTTACTACAGCAAATCCGCTAATAAACACATTTGTAGTTACATTTGTATTAATAAAAAGTTGGATAAAAGCTGAAGATGCAAATCCAAAATAATCCCATAAAAGATGTGAAATATATGCATATACAACACTCTTGGTCTTAACATATATAATTGATATAAAAATAGACATGACTATAGTTGCTAAAACCCTGGAAATATTATAACCATGATAAATACCAAATACTATTGATGTTAATATAATAAAAGCTTTTATATCTTGTTTTTTCTTAACAAAAATTTTATATGAAGTATATCTAAAATAAACCTCTTCAGATGCTACTACAACAGCAACTATAATCATGCGAATAAGCATTTTCATGGTACTATCTATATTGCTATCATAATTTGAAGTTTTGATAAGATAACTAACCAATTCTGTTTTATCAGGATTAATAATAAAATCTATTTGATATATTAAAAGAGCTATAAATCCAAAAATTAAAGAAAAAATCATTGTAATTATTAGCTTATCCACACAACCATATTTGCTCTGCCGAATCTCGTTAAACAACTCACTATAGCTGACATTGAAAATTATTTTTCCTGATAATACAAATACCGTTGATAATGTTATTGATGCAATACTAAAACCTAATAATCCCATACCCAAAGCACTTTGTATTAAACCTGAGATTAACGTTGTTATTAAACATATACAAACAAGAAAAATCGCTATAATTATAGATTTACCGCTATCCTCCGCAATTTTTAAATAATTAATTATTTTCATTTTTATAATCATTCCTTTCGTTTCGCTCAAAGCACAAATAAGTGTACCTTTGAGTACGTAACCTTATCTTCGTTTAAGAAAACGTCGCAATCACAAGAATGCTTCTAACAGCATTATACAACATGTTGAAAATTTATGAGCTTATAATGCTGAACTTTATAAAAAATCCGATGTTATTCCTGTTAATCATGAAATTACTGTTATATTCCTCCCTATTGTTTTTAGATAAAAGAAAAGAGCTAACGCTCTAAACGTTAGCTCTCAATGATACTATCATAATGATATATATTTGATTTTTAGTTTGTGTCAATTGGCCAATGTATATACTGTTGAAGTAATTACGGTTCCATCCTCATTAGATTGGCTAACAGCAATCTTCTTTCCCGATGGACTCCAACTCAAATGACTAACACCTGTGTTTAATGCAATTCTAGCAGCTTTACCGGTATTCAAGTCAGCCACGTTAATTCCAGCGGTATCTGCAGCTTGTGAAGTTGTATATGAATATCAACAGTTCTTGTCCCTCCCATATAATCCATACCCCAAATTTTATCCAACAACATATCTCTCGTAAAAACTCTGTCTATATTGGAAAGCAGCAAAAATAACAGTTCAAACTCCTTTGGGGTCAACTCCAATACCTGACCCTTTACAATAACTTTTCTACTACTGAAAGGAAACGCCAACGGGTATGAAAGTCAGTTGACGTCTCAGTATTGAAATCAAGTATATAATTGTAATTTTTCAAAATGAATTACAATTGTTGCTCCTGACGCAAAAAGTATCTCATGGGAGAGAGTTTTGCCATCCAATTGTAAAAACTCATCATGCCCATAATCGTCAAATCCATCATATGTTCTTCTTTTTCTATTAAATACATCAGGTTGTTGTTTGTAGTTAAGACTTATTTCCTTTCTTTTAGTAAATCACTATTTATTCCACTCCAAAGTTCATCAGTAAAATACCTCATTTTATTCTCCTTAAAATCATAACTTATGGTATTGCAATTTTATATATTATAATTTAAGCTTTGTAATATTTTTCTATTGCTGTACTATCCTATAATATCCAGTTTGAGTTGTTACTATACATAACAATACTCTACTTCTCAAGTTCAGATGGAATAGGAACTTGATATCGTTTTAACAGCCCTATTATAAATTCTTTTTCATCGGTGCTCAAAGTATTTTTGCATGATATAATTAACTCTTTCAAATTGCCTTTTACATCAATAATAGCTGGTATGGAGTTTAATGCATTAAAAAACATATTCTCATCGGCATTATTAAAGAATCTTGGACCTTCACTAATCTTGATCTGAATAACATTTTTTGCTTTGCTATCTTGTTTCTTTTTCATGTTTTTTTTGTTTAAATTTATTAATAGTTCTTCAATAAGAATAAATGCTCTTTCTTGTGGTGATGCTTCTTGCCATTCTTCATCAAAGCAATTTTCCGGTTGTGCAAATTTATATATTTCTCCTGGTACTGAAAAAACAATTTCAAATATCCTTTCTAACTCTTTATTAGAATCCATAATATCCTCCTCTTAACTAATAAAAATATGATTTAAGTTGCTTTACACCCCTTTGGGGTGACTAATCAGAGTTTTTCTAGGTTCGTTTTGCTCCTTGTAATTGAACACTCTCAAAATTTACATTCCAAACATCTACTCCTGTCAAGTTGCATTGCAAAGATTTGAATTTCTTAAATTCGCACCATTTAATTTTGCTTTTGCAAGGTTGGCAGACATTCACTTTAATTAGATTATTTAGAAATTTTTTTGAATATAATTTTTCTAAATTCTATATAAACTATATTTCTATCTACAAATAATATTTCATGAGACATCTTTTTATTATCTATTGGAAGTATCTCACTATAAAGAAATGTATTTTCTTGCATATAGTTTAAACTATTTACATTTATATTATATTTCGTAACACCAATGTACCTTATTAGAAATTTATTATTATCAAAACTAACTTTTAATTCCACGTTGTAGCAGTCCCTTTTTTTAGTGCCATCATTATAAAAATTTATGAATTCAATATTGTAATCATGAAAAGCATGTTTACAATATTCTTTTACAAATCTAGAGGGCAATCTATTTTCATAATTCTTAAATTGACTCCAATACGCTGTTAAATTTTCCATCCAAAGTTTATCATACATTTCATATTCAGAGTCTAACATATTGCATGATTTATCCAATAGTTCCAAAGTAAAGTACTTCATGCAAATCTCCTTTTATAATTTATTTTATGGTAATATAACATTTGCTGGTATTGTCCACCAGAGTGGTGGAGCTAATGATGGAATCATTTTCGTGATGTGGTGTTCCATCTTCATTCTGATTAACAATCTCTTTCCCTTTTTTCAATATATGAACATGATTTTGGTCACCAAAAACATGTGGTCTATCAACCCTCGCAGACATATTGTGTGATAATAAACCTCCAATGCTTCCTCTAGCTGCATTAGCATTGATAAACCTATCCCAGTCAGCATTATAGTATCTACTTTGTAGGTAGTACAACCCCGTCCCGGTATCATACCTATGCCTTCTGTATCTGTAAGGATTCTTTACTTCCTCTGTTGAAGCAAGGGTTCAAGTGGTGTATGCGTATTCTGCTTTGCTTGTTATATTTCCCCATACATTATAAGCATATACAATTGTTTTATTTAAAAATGCCCTGTTTGCTTGGTTTATACGAAAATTGTTCATTGCTCCTCATGCGACAATACTTGTCTTATTATAGGGTCAAGTTTCAATTCCAATTCTTCCTCTAAAGCATAAAATTTATTATCCACACTCTCTAATAATTTATTTAAATCTTTATCTTCATCATCCCATGAACTTATAATATCATTACGTTCATCGATATCTCTTGGTGGTGTTAAGTTAGGGAATAAACTATTAACCTGTTCTATTAGAGCAATAACTTCTTGTGCTTTGAGTTTCTTCAAATCCTCAATAGTCTCTTGTAAATAATCTGCTCCATGATTGTAATAAAAACTTATTAGCCCGCCATTATCTACTGCATCTAGAAGTAAGCGAACATTAAACCAAATTCTTTCATCTGATGTTAATTTACAATATCCTTCATTATCGTACTTATCAATTAGGCTTTCCCAATGATTCTCACATTCCAAGTAATTCATTTTATATCTCTCCTTTAAAAGTAATGAATAATATGTAGCGATTCCGAAAATCTTACTGTTATTATAAACATTAGTATGACAGTAAGCTATCGAGGTACTTTGTTGAAACACCATTGAAAATCCTCATAAACTTTTTAAGTTTACTGTGGTGTGAATTGATACGTTGGATATTTTAAATACCTTTCTTCGATTTGCCTGATTTTAACTGCACAAGATTTATCTTATTGCTATTGGCAAATCTTACGTATGAATTCATTTTATAAGTGCAAATAGTAGCAGAATCTTTAATTTTGTCATCATAAACATTATGCAAATCCTTTGTATTAACTCTACCCAGTGTAGCAGCTATTTTTGATTTTCATCGACATAAAATAGGTTTATTTAAATCTTCTATAGTCTCTCCCACAGAAGTTAATTCATATTCTTCATTGTATCCAGAAATATCTAATTTATCACAAAATCTATTACCATAGCTTCATTTACCTTTTCATTTTATGCCCTTGTCATACCACTACCTCAGCTATTAGTCAGTTTTATTCAAAAGAACACCCTTTTCAAGGTGTTCTCCTTTGATACAATACGTTAAATTTTGTTACTACCAATTAACTTATTGTATTCATTTAGCAGCTTGTCTACTTTTTTGGCTCAAAGCTACTATTTCTGTATCGGTTGATATAAGCTTTTCACTCATTAACTGATACAGAAATTGTCTAAGCTCTTCAATTTTTCGAATTATTTCTTCTACTGTTTCCATAATATCCCTCCTTTCACTAAAAACACTAGCAAAATTAGGGAATTTTTGATATATTTTTAAAAAATAAGCACCCGGCTAAATTACACCGAATGCTTATCAATGAAAATAACCCTTATCATGCGGATGTTACATGATTTTCAAGTAACTATACTATAACTAAAGCATCATGCTTCATGAAGTTTTGAAGTATGATGCTTTTATGATTTTCTTAACCCTTGTTTAATTTGAAAATTGGTACTAAGCTTTAAAATTAAGTTTTTTTACTCTTTCGTTTATATCCTTCCAATTTTTGAAATTCTCATGTATCTGACTGAAAGATTTCCCTATTATTGTACTTCTATTCTTAGGTTCATATAAATTAAGAATATTGGAACCCTCAATCATTTTCTCATCAATACAATCATCCTGTTGTGTGAAAATATTTATAAGAACCTCCAGCAATTCTTCTGAGTACTCTTGTTCAAGTACTTGAGGATATTCAATTTTAGCCCAAACACTTTCCTATCTCATACCATCTGATTTTTGTAAAACGATACCTTTTATGGATTGCATACACTGCAAGGTGTATACCCTTCATTAATAGCATCAGATTTTGATATGGATATTTGACTTCTGCTTAGATACCTACATCCGGCTCTATGATATTTACCTCCAGTTTTTGTTATATACACTGTGTAATTATTATTTTGACTTTTGGGAACATATGAACTACTTTGAGATGATTGTTGTGACGTTGATTGAGTTGCTGCTATTCTTGTTTTTCCAGTCCATGCTCCATCACTCCCAACAATAAATCCATCTGGTGTTGTTGTATTTATAGCCAATGACCCATCTGAATTGAAGTAATATTGTTTTCCTGCAATAGTAGTCCATTTATTGGATTCCATCCCACCGTTTTGATTTAAATAGTATTTTGATGAACCATCACTAATCCATCCTGTTTCCATGCCACCAGAAGAATTAAAATGATACCATACTCCACCATAAGAAAGCCACCCTATAACCTTCTGTCCATTTTTATAAAAATTGTATGTAGATCCATTTTGTTTCCACCCATCAATTGTATTTGTATTTTCTGTATTAGCAGTATCCTTATTTGTAGTGGTAACAATTGTATTACTTGTTGAAGCCTTACTGCCGTTACTACTACATCCACTCACAGAACCAGATAACAAAATACACACTGTAATTATGATAATTACGTTTTTCATAAAGAAGTTTTTCTTCTCTTTTCCAAAATGTGCATATTTTTCTTCACCTATTGGTATTTTCTCACCGCAAGTTTTGTAATCGGCCATTTTTCCCAACTTAACACACCTCTTTTTATTATTGTTTTAATAATTTAATTCTTCATTTTTTTCAAATAACCTCCATTTTTCGTAAGTATTTTACCGACATATTTTGCAATTTAAATAAAAAAAACAGGAGCCTTACAATTGCTCTTGTTTTGAAAAAAGTATTCATGAAATAAATGAATTGGATATTATGTTACTCTGTATTTGCTTTTATTCCCTTTTATGTGAGTAAATATTTTATATCATGTCCTGATGTCGGGCCCCGCCCTCTGTATTAGAGAGCGCAGGGTATCATATTAAAATTATTTCATAGGAACAGCGCTGCTTTCAGCATTAATCCTATTTTTACGGTATTCCGGTCTTTTTGTGCAGGTGCTCTAAATTCTCTATGTTTTTCCTGGATACCAAACGAACATGCCCTATAATATGCACCATATAGCGCTGTTTAAAAAGCAGGCATTTTCCTCCCCGCAGTATCCAGCAGGCCGGAAGGAGCCATGGCCGCCCGGAAAGAAACGGATAGGTATTTATAAGGTGCTTCACAGGCGGAAAGAAAAGTCTCATAAGGTAGGTCAGCTTTGGCGGCATCCTCGTGCCGTTTACTTCGCCGCACAGTGAGGACAGGGTCGAAAACTTTTGGGTGCCATAGGTTCCGCTGGAGAATACATAGGCCGCCATTTTCCGATACAGCTCATCGCTTTGCCAGTTGCTTTGCCCATTCTCAAAGCATGCCTTTGAAAATCCTCTGATGTTTTGTTCAAATTTCCTCAGTCCGACAAGTTCCAGCTCGGCCCCGATGTAGGCCATATCCATTTCCTTCTCATAGCGCCGGAGGTATACCCACAAATCCAGAAAGGAGCGGATACCCGTTCCGCCTCTCATATAATGCTTGGTCAGGTGAAGGAAGATGTAAATATATGAATCCTCCCGGGAAAGACGGTAGGTATACCGGTACCCGGGCTGCAGTACGGCCCTGTCCCAGACTTTTTCCAGATACGTATAATAAGGCGAAGTCTCCGATATCAGCCTGCGGTGGATTTCCACATTCAGAAAGGGCTTTCTGTGATAAATATCATGGTTTCCCCCCTGATCCACCGCAATAAAGCCAAGAGCCTGCATCAGTTCTTTGACCTGCCCGGTTTGTTCCTTCCTCACAAGGATATCAATATCGGCCATGAACCGCATATCTGGCCGTGGATACAGGTATTTAAGCAGACAGCCTTTTAGCGGAAGATTTGCCACGGCATTTTCTTCAAAGCAGAGTCGCATTGCCTCCATGGCAAGATGCTGGGCAGCTTCCCTGGCCAGCGCCTTCTTCCAGTCATTTAGGAACTTTTTCATTACCTGTCCGGGAACCTGGGCATCCTGATGAAGCTGTTTTAATCCGTAAAAGACCAAATTCGATACCCCATGCAGGGCGGACAGGCGGTACAGCTTTTCCCATTCCATTCTCTCTGGTGGAAATGCCGGTGGTACGTCATGAAGCGCCGAGTAAATCAATACAATGATATATTCCTGTTCAGGCGGTATGACTGCCATAGGAACCACTCCTTTCCGATACGGTTATTTTGCCGTTTTCTATATAGATTTCCTTATCACAAAGCTCAAGGGCGGCCTTTTTATGACTAACCAAAATACAGGTTCGCTCTGTCAGCTTTCTTAGATTACACAAAAGCTCTTTCTCCGTTTCTTCATCCAGCGCGGAGGTGGCCTCGTCCAAAAGTAAGATCGGGGCTTTGTACAGTACCGCTCTTGCAATCGCCAGACGCTGGAGCTGTCCCTGGGAAAGACCCAGGCCCTTTTCTCCGACTACCGTGTCAAGTCCCTTCGGCAATGTGGAGATCAGCCCGAAAATACAGCAGAGCCTGGCCGCTTCCAGGATGTCTGCGTCCTGCACACCGGGTCGTAGGAAGGCTAGGTTCTCCCGCAGAGTGCCCGACAACAGGAAAGTGTTTTGCGGAACATAAGCAAAAAGCCTTCTTGTATCCGAGTCTGCCGGCAACATTCCACCGGTATTGAGCGTAATGCCGACGGTTCCGCCCTCTGGCCGGTAGATTCCAAGCAGCAGCAGAAGCAGTGTGCTCTTGCCGATGCCGGAGGGACCGGAGATCACCGCGAACTCTCCTTTGTTGATGCAGAATCCGGTGTGCGCAAGCACGGTGTCCCTGTCATATCGGAAGGAAAGATCCTCCGCCCGGATACCATGCATCAAAGTATACACAGCTGCTGTCGAGGCCTCCTGCTCCTTTTTTTCCGCCTCTGCCGGAAGCTCCTCCAATTCAATCAGCCGTTCTGCGGAGGCTAATACTGAGCTTATCCTTGGCAGCAGACCCGATAATCCCGAAAATGGTGTCTGCACCTGTCCCACCAGCTGCAGGACGGCCGTCAGCGTACCGAAGCTTAAGGTCTGTGTGAGCAGTCCTAAGGAGCCCCAAAGCAACGCGAAAAGATAGCCCAGGGAAAAGAGGAAGGAGAAACCAGAATTTGCCAGAATACCGACGGCATTCTTTTTAATTTTTGCCCGGTAATGCTCTTTTTGGCGCTCCTTCGACTTTTCCTCCATAGCCTTTTGGGCGTCGAATACCCGGATGACAAGGCTGCTTTCCAGTATTTCCTGCAGCAGAGAACGCAGCAGCCCGTCCTTTTCCTGTACAGTACGGTGAAGATGCTTCAGCCTCCTGCGAAAATAGCCCGAGGTCAAAAACAGCACCAATCCTGCCGCCGCAAAGACCAGGGTAAAGACCGGATCAATGAGGCAAAGCACCGTGAGTGCACCAAAAAGCCTGGTAAGAAGAAGAGCCGCGTCCGGCAGAATCGAGGAGGTTCCTTCTGTAACCACAGTAACATCGCCTGTCAGCCGGTTCATCAGCTCCCCACTGTGGTATTTCATTATATGGCTGTAATCTCTGGTAAGGATGTGGGTCAGGCTCCGGCTTTTCAGCTCCATCTCCAGACGCCCCTGCAGTCGGACCCGAAGCAGACTGCACAGAACGCGAAGGACAAGCTGGAGCAGAATCACTGCCATCAGTACCAAACCATAGGCCAGCATCCGATTTTTCACCCCGGATGCCGCGCCGTCAATCACGCCCCTTGTCGCAAGGGCAAGACCAATCCCGAAGCCTGCCAGCATGGCATTCCCGAGAATCAATACAACAATGGGGAACCGTTCCTTTTCTATATACTTCCAAAGCCATCGTAAAATCTTTCTATCCTTCATTTTCATTTTCCCCTTTACGGTGCGCAGAGTGTGGGGAGACTTGATAAATCCGGAATAACAATCGGTTTCCCCAATAATAAATCCACCGAAATGGATAATATCCCGCCCACAGCTTGCAATAGAGACGGTAGCGAAAATGATTGCAGGACAGGTACTTTTCATCCCGCCAGATTCCCGCAACCACCCCGATCACCTGACTATACCAGACCGGATATTCCCTTCCCAGCTGGTTGTCCCCACGGACAATATAGCCGTCCGGACCCAAACCAACGATCCGGTGCAGGATGTATTTGCCGTCCGTGCGGACGAACAGGGGGATCTCATACTTTTTCAGCGGCTGCTCCCCGGGGGCCCGGAGGCATACCCTGTCCCTGCGGTGGCGTAGCAGGGGCCGCATGCTGTCGCCCGTGACGGTAAAGGCCACGGACCCTCCTCCCTTGAGAATTTCCTCCATGAGAGGGGACATAGCCTTCATGGGAACCCGTTTATTCAAGGAGACCCGCCTCCCTAAGCTTTTTGAGAAAGTCGGTAATACCGGACTTGGCGGTGGCTTCATCCGTGTCATATTCCCGAAGCAGCACCAACTCAAGTTCCCGCTCGCTTTTCTCCTCCATCAGCTGCTTCCATAAAAAGGCCCCTGTTTCATTCAGGCTGATCATGCCGGAAAAGTCGGTGCAGGCCTTCCCCGTCGGCACCACTACGTAGGTTCCCGCCACCTCGCGCATTACATAATCTGATTTAATCTTCATCGTTTCCCTCCATCTGTATTTCATTGTGGTACAGCTCCTGATAAGCCAGCTCCACCGCGGCGAAGCTGACGGTACATTCCAATTCATAGACCGGTATTTTCTCCAGCAGTGTACCGATTAAATTCAAGAGCCCCTCCATAAGCTTCCTGCTTTTTTCTGGGCGCATACTCTGATAAACCATAAGCCGTACCGCCTCAAGGACACTTAAGCGTCGGATTTTATTTTCCCCTGCCTGCTTTAAAAAGACAATGGCGTGAAGTGGTATGCACTGGTTCCTGTTTAGCGGGCTTTTCCCGCTCCAGGGCGTACCGCAGGCATAAAAGGTATCCTTTATTAGGCGCAGCACCGGCTTATCATCGTTTAAGATGACCGCCCGCTCCGGGCCAAAATATTGCTGCCAAAGACTGGTATGGGTGGATTTTCCGATACCGCAGGGGCCTGAAAACAATACCGCCTTTCCCTTGAATACAACCGCAGAGGCATGCAGGCAAAAGCCGTCAAAGTCAGGCATCCGGCAACCGAAAGCACTGCCGGTTCGGATGTATTCCCATTCGTCTAGGGAAAGATTAGGATACTTTTTTCCGGAAGCCAACAGCTCCTCCCGGTTCACCACAAGAACCATATCCGCTGTTTCATTTTCTGTTTCATAAGCAAGCATCCGACACCGCAGGGCTTCCCCTGTCCCCACCATATGTAAACAGATACCCGCAATCTGATAATCACTCAAAATTCTTTCCTCCTTGTAACAAAAGCTCCGACAGGAAAAGCAGGCTTAAAAACTTAACAGGCGGTTTTATCCGCCTGTTATGAAAGCCCCGGGCGTTAGGTAATATCACCCTAATCAATGAAATCGCCGCTGCCCCCGTCGCCGCCGTTAATTAAGCTTGCAATAATGTCCTCCAGCTTTTAATAAATCTTTTTCATACGGTCACTCCTTCCATGCTATACGGATAGGGCTCATCCAATCGGGCCCCATCCGTCGTCATCATTGCCGCCGCCATTAATCAAGCTTGCGACAATATCCTCTGGCTCGAACACTGTGATCTCAAGCTCCGGCGCTTCGTATTCCTTTTTCATTTCGGTTTCCTCCTTTCCTATGGCAGAATTTTTATGGCAGCTTATCGGCGGTTACTGTTACTGTCTG
>Ga0268357_101360_pt1 | contig 17047 bp, 15 predicted proteins | sample BioMet10_FD_192466 | JGI IMG/M metagenome (GOLD analysis project Ga0268357, IMG submission 192466) | Sewage microbial communities from Oakland, California, United States - Biofuel 10 (Illumina Assembly) | ecosystem: Engineered > Wastewater > Sewage > Unclassified | place: USA: California... | reverse complement strand
AGAAACCTCAAGTCTAAGAATATGTCCGTTTATTCCATTTAGAATTCTCTCCGTGCTGTTAAATTTTCTTACAGCTTTTTTTAACGCATCAAGCCTCTCAACAGGTTCTTTTAAATCTTTGATTTTCTTAAAAGGGTTGTGAGGACTAAGGACCATTACAAAGCGGTCAATATCACAATTTTCCATTACATATTTTGCAACGGCTATATGTCCAAAGTGCAGAGGATTAAAGGACCCGAAATAAAGAGCAGTGCGCATACTTCTCTAAGTTAAAAAAAGCCTCTATCGTGAGGCACTATGTTATTCATTATAAAAATCAGTTACAATTTTTTCAGCTTGAGCGAACGAATCCTCAAGCTTATCATTCACTATCACCTTATCAAAGTCCGGGGCATAGGTCATTTCTTCTATCGCTTTGTGAATCCTGGTTTCAATTGCGGCCTCAGTATCTGTGCCGCGGTTACGCAATCTCTCTTCAAGCACCTTCAAACCGGGGGGTTGAATAAATACTGCCATCGCCTTAGTACCGTATAATTTCTTTAAATTCACTCCGCCTTTAACGTCTATGTCAAAAAGAATAATATGTCCTTTTGCCCAAATTCTTTCCACCTCGCTTTTTAGCGTTCCATAAAATGAGCCCTGGTAAACCTCCTGGTATTCAACAAGTTCTCCGGCAGCTATTTTGCGGCGGAATTCATCTGCAGTTATGAAATAATACTCCTTTCCGTTCTGTTCGCTTCCGCGCGGCGGGCGTGAAGTGGCGGAAACAGAGAATTCCAAAAAAGGAAACTTCTCCAGCAAATGTCCCACAATCGTGCTTTTGCCTGCGCCGCTCGGTGCGGAAAAGATTATTACTTTTTTGTTATTCATATCTTTCTTAACTTCACACTGTGGCCGCAAAGTTACTACTTTTTATTACTTTTGCAGCGGTTTCCGGCGTTCTGTTTTGAGTACGCATATTCTACTTGGGGGCAAATTGGCAGATTTAGATTTCGGGCTTGGTTATTGCAGAGGTACTGTCGGGAAGAAAAAATGGTTCCGTAAAAATTATAAATTAACTTTAAATACAAAGTAATATGGTATCTTACAAAGAGTTAGGCCTTGTAAATTCTAGAGAGATTTTTGCAAAGGCAGTAAAAGGCGGATATGCAATCCCGGCTTTCAATTTTAATAACATGGAGCAGATGCAGGCTATTATTATGGCATGCGTGGAGACTAAATCACCTGTTATTCTGCAGGTTTCAAAGGGCGCAAGACAGTATGCGAATCAGACGCTTCTTAGATATATGGCACAGGGTGCCGTTGAGTATGCAAAGGAATTAGGATGTAATATTCCTATTGTTCTTCATTTGGATCATGGTGATTCATTTGAACTTTGCAAATCTTGCTGCGATCTTGGTTTTTCTTCCGTTATGATTGACGGTTCAAAATTCCCTTATGAAGAGAACGTTGCATTGACAAAACAAGTTGTTGAGTATGCACACAAATATGATGTTACGGTTGAGGGCGAGCTTGGAGTTCTTGCCGGTATTGAGGATGAAGTTCATTCTGAGACTCATACATATACAAGACCTGAAGATGTTGAGGACTTTGTAAAAAAGACCGGCGTTGATTCTCTTGCAATTTCTATTGGAACTTCTCACGGTGCATATAAATTTAAACCGGGTGTAAAACCTCATATCCGTTTGGATATTCTTCATGAGATTGAGGAGAGAATTCCAGGATTCCCGATAGTTCTTCACGGTTCATCCAGCGTTCCTCAAGACATTGTTGACGAGATTAATCAGTATGGCGGCAAGATTAAGGATTCTGCGGGAGTACCTGAAGATCAGCTGAGAGAGGCTGCAAAGAGCGCTGTTTGCAAAATCAATATTGATAGCGACAGTCGTCTTGCAATGACCGCTGCAATCCGCAAAGTGTTTGTTGAACATCCGGAGGAGTTTGATCCTAGAAAATATCTCGGCCCTGCAAGAGACAAGATGAAGGAGCTTTATATTCACAAAGTTAAGGTTGTTCTTGGCTCTGATAATAAAGCATAAATTGATTGCGGCATAGATCGCGACAGATATTAAAAGGTCGGTATTTTGCCGGCCTTTTTTGTTCTTTCACATAATTTTATGCCTTGTGCATTTTTTTTACCTTTGCACCCTTATGGTGAAGGCAATATTTTTTGACATAGACGGGACGCTGGTTTCATTTAAGACGCATAAAGTGCCGCAAGATAATATTGAGGCGCTAAAAGAGTTGAGGAACAAGGGGATAAAAGTTTTTATCTCTACGGGAAGAATGTTGAAAATGACCTCTGTTGTAGACGGACTTGAATTTGACGGCTACATTGCAAACAACGGCGCAACCTGTTATGACTCAAATAAGAAAATGATTTTTCACAGGCCGCTGCCGCAAGACCAGCTTGATGCCGTTGCAGAAAGATTGGCAGATAAGAACAAGCCGCAGTTTGCCCTCTCATTTATGGGGCAAGATGATTACTATATCAATTGCCACTCAAAAGTGGCGGAAGAGATTGCAAGACAGATTAATGTGGCTCCTCCTGTTTTAATGCCGGTGGATGAAATCATAAAGAAAGAAATTTATCAGCTTTGTATTTATGTGCAAGGCAATGAATTGCAGACAATTTTGGATGAGACTCTTACAAAGTGCGATAGCTCCGTGTGGAATGCTCTGTTTGCCGATGTTAATGAAAAGGGAATTACAAAGCAGTTTGGCATAGACAGGATGTTGGAATATTTTCACATGGACATCTCTGAGACAATGTCATTTGGGGACGGTGCCAATGATATCCCGATGCTGAAACATACTGCGCTGAGCATTTGCATGGGCAATGCTAATGCCGAGGTTGAAAATGCCTCTGATTATAAGACGGGTACGGTTGACAATGGCGGAATTGTTTCTGCGCTACGGCATTACAGCGTTTTATAGCTGGGAAGCAGTGATAGAATTGTGTAATACGCACTTTTGTCGCATTTGTGTCAAATTGTCCTTTTATCTGTGATGGCAAAGAAATTGCCGTAGCAGAGTCGGCCGTAAGGCCGTACTTTTAATGTAATGTTTAAAATTTTTAGAGATGTTTAATATTAATCGCGATAGTAAAAATAAAGAGGATAATAAGGAAGTAAAAGTTGAGCAACAAGCCGGCAATAAGGCTGATGCAGAGAATACGGGCAAAGAGAATGACTCTTCTGAAAAGAGTGCGGAGGCAGATGAGAAAGTAACGGATGAGAAAGAAGAGAAGGTTGAGGAGAGCAAATCTGAAATGGAGGAGAAAAAAGAGACTAAGGAAGAGACTAAGGAAGAGGCGAAGGGTGAAAAGAGAGAGGATAAGAAAGAAGGCAAGAAAGAAGATAAGAAAGAAGATAAGAAAGAAAAACAGCCGGAAACTTCTGAACAAAAGCTCAATAAAGAGATTGATGAATTGAAGAAAGCGCAGGCAGAGGAAAAAGACAGATACTTGAGACTGGCAGCCGAGTTTGACAATTATAGGCGCCGTACTGCAAAGGAGAGACTGGAACTGATAGAGACTGCAAGTGAGAGCGTTATTAAGAGTATGCTCCCCATAGCCGATGATTTTGAGCGAGCGATTGCAGTGCTGAAGGATTCAAAAGATTCAGATGCGTCCAAGCAGGGGACTGAACTGATTTACAAGAAGATGATGGAGATGCTGAAGAACAGCGGAGTGACTGTTATTGAGGCTATTGGAAAAGATTTGAATACCGATGAACATGAGGCGATTGCGCAGATCCCTGCAAAGGATCCTAAGCAGAAAGGTAAAATTGTTGAAATTGCGCAGCAAGGTTACAAATTGAACGGCAAGGTGATACGCTTTGCAAAAGTTGTAATGGGAAATTAATCTTTAATTATTCCGGGGGGAAGCTGTCGGGATAAAAATTGGAATTATAGAGGATTATCAAATGGCTGAGAAAAGAGATTATTATGAGGTCCTGGGAGTTAGCAAAACTGCCGGTGAGGATGAGATAAAAAAGGCGTATAGGCAAATGGCTCTTAAATATCATCCCGACAGAAATCCGGGCGATAAATCTGCGGAAGAGAAATTTAAAGAGGCGGCGGAGGCTTATGATGTGCTTTCCAATCCGGAGAAGAGGCAGAGGTATGATCAATTTGGATTTGCCGGTACAAGCAGTTCTGCGGGTGGAGGTTTTTCTGGTGGCGGATTCTCTATGGATGACATTTTCAGCCAGTTTGGAGATATTTTTGGCGGCCATTTTGGCGGAGGTTCTGCGCGCGGAGGCTTTGGAGGCTTTGGGGATTTCTTTGGCGGTTTTGGCGGATCGGATGATGATGAACGCGGCGGCAGAGTAGAGAGAGGAAGTGATATTCGCATAAGAATCAAACTTTCTCTGGCTGAAGTTTTACACGGAGTTGAGAAAAAAATTAAAATAAATAAACTTGTCGCTTGTCCCGATTGCGGGGGAAAAGGTGCTGCCAGCGAGGCGGATATAAAGACATGCCCGGATTGCAGGGGACGAGGTGTAGTTACAAAAGTAGTCCGCACTATTCTTGGACAGATGCAGACAAGTACTACTTGTCCGCGTTGCAACGGAACCGGTAAAATTGTTTCTAAGCCGTGCAAAAAATGCGGCGGTTCCGGTTTGGTAAAAGCTCCCGAGGAGATTAGCTTTAAAGTTCCGGCGGGCGTTGCTCAAGGTATGCAACTTACGGTAAGAGGTAAGGGAAATGCAGCTCCGCACGGAGGGGCTAACGGAGATTTGCTGGTTGTTATAGAAGAGGAACAAGATCCTAATTTCCAGAGAGATGGGAATGACTTGCTGTATTCTTTGTTTGTCAGCGTACCCGATGCGATTACCGGATGTGAAGCTGAAATTCCTACAATTGACGGCAAGCTTAGAATTAAAGTTGCTCCGGGTACGCAGAGCGGTACCGTTTTGAGGCTGAGGGGAAAAGGCGTTCCGGATGTGAATGGTTATGGAGCGGGAGATATGATGGTTGCTGTAAACGTTTGGATACCAAAGAACTTGACATCAGAAGAGAAAAAATTCATAGAAAAATTAAAGTCTTCTTCCTCATTTGATCCTAAGCCGAGCAGCGATGATAAAAGTTTTTTTGACAGGCTTAGGGGAAAATTCAAATGAAATTTGTAAAAATCTGTTTGTTGGTTGCTTGTCTATGTTGTGTTTCTGTTTTTGCAGAGGCGCAGAACTTTGGCTTCCCGTTAGAAAGATACAGCGGGCTGGCCGGTAATTATGGTGAATTGAGGGGCGGGCATTTCCACTGCGGGTTGGATTTAAAGACGGGCGGCTCTGTCGGGATGAAAGTATATGCCGCTCAAAGTGGTTATATATCAAGGGTTTCCATTACGTCCAACGGCTTTGGTAATATGATTACTATCAACCATCCTGGCGGATATCAAACAATTTACGGTCATCTTTTAAAGTTTGCTCCGGCCATTCAAGGGTATGTGAGAAAGAGACAGTATAGAACTGAGACATGGCAGCAGAGTATATATTTTGGTCCAAGAGAGTTCCCGGTAAAGAAAGGTGATTTTATTGCATATAGCGGAAATTCAGGCTCTTCCGGCGGACCTCATTTGCATTTTGAAGTTCGCAGTCCTAAGGGTATTCCCATGAATCTTCTAATAGGTGGCAGGGGTGGAGCAAGTTCTTCTGCTCAGGCACAGTCCTTATCTGATGAAAACATTTTTATCCGGCTTGTTAAAGATACAGTTAAACCGGTGATAAACAGTGTGTTATTTTTTGGACATGCAAATATAATGGGTACTCCTTATTCTTATCTTATAGAGCGTCCAAAAAAATCCAATGTAATGCTGCTCCCAAAATATTCTTATGTAGCAGTAGATGCCGTTGATTACATTAACGGAAATTACGCAAGATTAGGTGTTTACAAATATAAAGTGTTATTGGATGGAACACCGGTTTTTACTTTTACGGAGGGAAATATACCATATTCAACCGGCAAATTCATTTCATCATTGCTGGAATATTCTCAAAGATATTATCGTGGAAGAACTTATGTGAAGAGTTATGTGGAACCGGGTAACAGATTAAAAGACAGAATAATTGCAAAACATGACGGGCTAATTGTTTTGAATGATTATGAGTTCCATAATGTTCGTGTTGAGGTTTCAGACGTATACGGAAATTCTTCTGAAAAATATTTTCTGGTTAAAAGAGACGATATAATATTTAAGAGAAAAGTTCCGTATCCTCCAAAAGGGGAGTTTATGGGATGGGTGAGTGCGAATTCGTATGAGACTAAAGGACTGGAGATTAACATTACGCCTGGTTCTCTTTATTCATCCATGTTCTTTACGGCGGATACTGCAAAATTCAGAAATACAAAATATTCTCCTCTTTGGGAGATAGGGGATCCTGCAACTCCAATTAATAACTATATAGAGGTAAAAATGGGGGCGGCCGTTCCTAAAAAACTAGCCGGCAAAGCGGTGCTTGCAAAACTGGAGGGACGCGGATATCTGAGTTCTTTAGGAGGAACTTATAATTTTGCAAAACAGGTTATGACCGCCTATATAGGTTCTTTTGGAAAGTACTGTGTAGCAGTTGATACTAAGGCTCCAAGTATTGCTTTTAAGTTTAACGTCGGTGCAAGAATAAAGTCTGATGTTGCTGGCATAAGAATTGGAGATAACCTGTCGGGAATAAGAGACTATAGAGTGGAAATTGACGGGCATTGGGTTGTGGCTGAATATGATGAAAAGAATGCAACGCTCAATGTTCCTTTAAAGGACGCCCGCATTAAGGGCGGAACCAGGCATTTTATGAGAGTTGCCGTGGTTGATATGGTGGGTAATAGAAATGTGGCGGAGAGAAATTTTACATGGTAGGAAGGAGCGCGCTTGAGGACTTTTTCATAACTTGCACAATATAAAGGATATAAATTTTAAAATATTATTACTATGACAATGGGTGGAGGTTTTATTCTGATAGCTATTATTGGTGTTATCGGAATGATTGTACAATCAAGATTGAAGAGTGTATTCAGCAAGTATTCAAAAGTGCTGTCTCCGGGCGGGCTTACCGGTGCTCAATTTGCGCAGAAGATGCTTGATGGAAATGGTGTCAGAGATGTTAAGATAACTGCCATACCGGGCAGTCTTACAGACCATTATAATCCCACAAATAAAACGCTGAATCTTAGCGAGAGTGTATACGGGTCCAATAGTGTTGCAGCTGCTGCCGTTGCCTGTCATGAGTGCGGTCATGCTTTGCAGCATGCGCAGGGATATGCTCCATTAAAGCTGCGTTCTGCCTTGGTCCCGATAGTTAACTTTTCCTCTATGATCTCTCAGATTGTCATCATTATAGGCATCCTGTTAATCAATACATTGCCGGCCCTGTTCTGGGTAGGGATTTTAATGTTCGCAATGGTACTTGTATTTAGCGTTGTGACGCTTCCGGTTGAATACAATGCTTCACATCGCGCTCTTGTGTGGCTGCAATCCTCTCATTCCTTGAGCCCTGTAGAAGTTGATCAGGCTCGTGAGACTTTGATGTGGGCTGCCCGTACTTATGTAGTTGCCGCGCTTTCGGCTCTTGCTACTTTGGTTTATTATCTTGGTTTTGCAAGCAGAAGATAACTATGGACTTTAAAAAAGGCATAAAGCTAATTGGCGTCATGTCGGGTACATCCCTTGACGGCATTGATTTTTGCTATGTGAGATTTAGAAATACTGAGTCTGAGGGAACGGGCAAATGGAGTTATGAAATTTTAAAAACCGAGGATGAGCCGTATCCCCAGGAGCTTAAAAATAAACTTAATACTGCGCAAAATTTTTCCGCCGTGGAATATGCGCGCTTGAATTCCGATTATGGTTTGTATCTGGGTACACGCATTCGTGATTTCATGAAGAGGAGCGGTGCAAATCCTGATTTTATTGCGTGCCACGGTCAGACCATTTTCCATCAGCCGGAGATTCAATTTACAGGTCAGATAGGCAGCGGTGCAGGCATTGCGGCAAAGACCGGCGTAGATACAATTTGTGATTTTCGTACAACTGACGTAGCCCTTGGAGGACAGGGTGCTCCGCTTGTGCCGATAGGGGACAGGCATCTGTTTGGAGATTACGATTATTGTTTGAATCTGGGAGGTTTCTCCAACATCTCTTTTGAAAGTTTTAAGGAAAGTGCCGGCGGCAGGCGTATTGCTACCAGGACGGCATTTGATATATCGCCGGTGAACTACGTGCTGAATTATTACATGCGCACCATTGGAAAAGATTATGATAGGGACGGTGCGCTTGCCCGCAGCGGTAAGATCTGTCGGGAGCTTCTTGACAGATTAAACAATTTGCCGTTTTACACGCAAAAGGGGCCAAAGTCACTGGGGCGTGAATGGGTTGAAAATGACGTAATTCCTTTAATTGAGTCTTATAAGCTTCCGATAGAGGATAAACTTTGTACTTTTTGCGAGCATGCCGCAATTCAAACATCCGGCAACATAAAAGGCAAAGAGGGAAGCGGCATAAGTACGGTGCTTGTTACGGGCGGCGGTGCCTTTAATAAGTTTCTAATGGAGAGATTTCAGGCGAACGCACCGCAGTGTAAGTATGTTATACCGGATGCAGAGACTATTAACTTTAAAGAGGCTTTGATTTTTGCATTTCTTGGAGCGTTGTATGTAGCTGATATTCCAAATTGTATGAGTTCCGTTACCGGAGCTGCCTATGACTGCATAGGTGGTGCGCTTTATAAAGCGGGCGGGAGGCAGTAAAGTTCAGTATATCTGTCGGAAAGATTAGGCAATTTATTTTGCTTAAAAGAAAAAAAATCCTACATTTGCAGTCCCAAAACGGAGGGCAACCTCTTCAAGCACTTTCTCTGAAGGTTATAGAGCCATAAGAGCTTGATAATTGCAATGTTGCCTTAAAAATTTTAAAGAGATGGATTTAATTAAAATTGCTCAGCAGGCGTTTGCCGGAGAGAAAAAAGAATTCCCTGCGTTTAAGGCCGGGGACACAGTAACAGTCACTTACAAGATTAAAGAGGGTGACAAAGAGAGATTGCAGAGTTTCAGAGGAGTAGTTATTCAACGCCGCGGAGCAGGTGCTACTCAGACATTTACAGTAAGAAAAATTTCCGGAGGAGTTGGAGTTGAGAGGATATTTCCTTTGTATTCTCCGTTCATTGAGACCATTACAATGGAGAAAGCCGGAAAGGTTAGAAGAGCTAGAATCTTCTATCTTAGAAATTTAACAGGAAAGAAGGCAAGAATTAAGGAGAAAGGCTTAAGCCGCGTTGAGGAGGAGATGGATGAGGAGCAGAAGGCTAAGATTAAAGAGGCAAAGATGAAGATTGCCGCAGAGAATAAGGCGGCTGAGGCAAAGGCTGCAGAGGAAGCTAAGAAGAAAGAGGCTGCTGCTCAGGCAGCTGCAGCAAAAAAAAGAGCTGCAGAGGCAGAGGCTAAAAAAGCCGGAGCTGCAAAGAAATAATGATTGATCCTGCAAAGGGTCAGTTTTTTAACCGGCCCCGTAGCGCAACTGAATAGAGCATCACACTACGGATGTGAGGGTTGTAGGTTTGAATCCTATCGGGGTCACGCTAAAAAAAGCAACACAATTTTTGTGTTGCTTTTTTTTGTCAGTCCTCAAGGCCTGCGTTTTATTTTGCGGCAAGGAGTGCCGGTGTATCCTGGCGGCGGTAGCCGAGTAAATCTCTGATTGCCGGCATACAAAGCAGACTGCGCTAGTACTTATCAACTGAAGATATTTCCTTTAAGGATTTGCGGTATTTCTCACGTTGAACATCATCTGGATACCCGACGGCAAGCATAAGCCAAATTTTGCGTCTGCGCGGAACCTGCAGCAACTGCTTGATTTTGCCCTCATTAAACCATCCCATAATACATGTGCCAAGTCCAAGGTCAGCGGCTCTCAAGCAGAAATTTGCAATTGCCAGTCCAATATCCATCTGTTTGTAATCTTTCCCGTGCAGTACAATATCCACATTATTAATGGCTTTGGTCTTTTCTGTAACTACGGCCACAAATGCGGGAACCCCCTTTGCAAAACCATTCATACCCATAAAAGCCGCGGCACTTTGCACTTCTTTTAGCAGTTCCGGCTTTTGCACAACTACAAATTTCCATTCCTGCGCATTATTGGCTGACGGTGCAAGTCTTGCAGCATCAATGCATTGCATTATTTTTTCTATTTCCACAGGTGCGTTTTTGTACTTCCTGTTGCTTTGTCTTTTATTGATTGCATCTATTAATTCCATAATTATTTGAGGATTTTTTTTGCAATATATTAATTTACAGTGATATGCTTTGTTTTTTGGGTGGCAATTATTAATTGTTGTATTTAATACTCTGTCAAAGTACAAGTTATGAAAAAGTCCTATTGTATGTCCTTTTTATACTATCTTTATAGCATGAACATAACTATTTGTCTTTATAATAATACTGAAAACTTATTAAAATGTTTTATATGAAAAAATCACTAGTGCAACTCATATGTATGGCTGCTGCAGTCTTGTGCGTATCTGAATCATTTGCGCAAACATCTGTTAAATATTTGATTAACGGAAAAGCAGACGCTTCTTTTAATGGTAAAAAAATTTACTTAATTGTTCTTTCCGATGGAAGAGCGCTTAAAGATTCTGCCGTTGTGACTGATGGAGCATTTAAAATGACCGGTACTACGGACGGCAAGGATGTTGCCTATATTCGTACAGCTGATAAGGCTAAGTCTGCAACTGTCGTGCTGGAGGGAACGCCGGTCTCTTTAGATATTAGTAATGAAAATGTGGCCACTGTAGGAGGAAAATTAAATGAGCGTCTTAATGAGTATCTGCAGGCATCCAACCGGATAATGAAAAAAGCAGATGCCTTACATTATGACGATTTAATGAAAGAGTATAGCAACCCTAATGTAACCGCTGAACGCAAGGAAGCAATAGTTAAACTCATAACGGATTCTCTTCAAACACCTTCAGAAGAACTTGCAAAGAAAACTTTGTATGCAAATTTGGACAATGTCTTTGGGGCTTACATTTTTTCCAGAGAATATCAGGCCGAAGACGATGAGGCTTTGCAAATTTTTTCAAAGGCAGGTAAGGAATTTCTTTCATACAAACCTGTTGTGAAGATGAAAGAGAGGATGGACTTGGTTGTAGCAACCGGGAAAGGAAAGCATTTTGTTGATTTTGAGCAGACTGACCCTGACGGCAAAATGCACAAATTGTCAGATTACGCGGGCAAAGGAAATTATGTACTTGTAGATTTCTGGGCTGCCTGGTGCGGACCTTGCCGCGCGGAGATGCCAAATAATGTCGCTCTTTATGAGAAGTATCACTCAAAAGGATTTGAGATTCTTGGAGTTTCATTGGACAAATCCAAAGAGGCATGGATTAATGCAATTGCAAAATTGGGAATGAAATGGCCGCAAATTTCTGATTTACAGTATTGGAAGAATGCAGCATCTAATGCTTATGGAGTTAATTCGATTCCTGCAACCGTTCTTATAGGTCCCGATGGAACTATCATTGCAAGAGGGTTGCGAGGAGAGGCACTTGCCGCTATGCTTGCGGAGATTTACAAGTGATGGTCTTATTATAAAAGTTTATAAAAGACTCTCTTTCGTAAAGAGGGTCTTTTATTTTTCCGTGAATTTTGTTTCATGCAAGCAACTCTTAATATAATGTAATAAACCGTCAAACATCAAACCTTCAGTTGCTTACAATCATAAAAGACATTCATTCGCTTACGATTTTTGGTGTGGCAAAGGTGAGAAATCCTTGAAAAATTTTTCAAAAAATGCTGAAAAATTGTATTAATATGTGATATTGAATACCGCCATATCACTTTGAGTACCAATGCGAAACGGGGGTCCAAATAGAGACAGTCCGCTGGATACGTAAATGTTACTTTTCCCCCATTTCTTATAACCGTGGCTCTGTTCAAATATTTTATCCGTAATCCAGCTGACAGGCCAAACTTGCCCGTGGTGCGTGTGTCCGCTGAATTGCAAGTTTATTCCTTCTGCTTGAGTTTCAGATAAGTGATGCGGTTGATGGTCCAGCAGAATTGTAGGCTTGTTTCTGTCACATGTGCTCATCAACTCTTTAAGGCTTTTGCGTCCTTTGTTTATATAATCATCTCTTCCGATGATTTGCAGGCTGCCTTTTAATGTTACTACGGTGTCTCTCAGCAGATGGATTTGGGTGCCGCAAATGAACTTTGCGCTTTCACTTATACCGCCGTAATACTCATGGTTTCCAGGCACCATGTAAATGCCGAGCGGGGCTTTCAACTCAGCTATTTCTTCCTTCATGTTCTGTTTATACAGAGGTGCTACGCCGTTGTCAATCAAATCTCCTCCTATGAGAATTAAATCGGGACTCTGTGCATTTATCATTTTAACATATCGCTGCAATGCTTTTTTTCTTGTACCGTTTCCGAGATGTAAATCACTGAATGCCAATATTTTTAAATGATGCTGTCCGTTATCTTTAAGAGTAAGTTTAATGTTGTTAATTTTTGGATGCCTGTAATTGATGTATCCGTATGTAAATGTAAGTCCAATGATTATGATTGATGTTATAAAACCGTAATTGTAGTGAACGCCGCACAGCTTAAGAATATCAAATATTAGAAGGAGAATAAACAGGTAGAGCGTGACTATCAGCCAGCTGTTTCCAATTTCATACATTGCTCCTGAAAGCGGGAAGGGTATTTTTGCATTGCGTGCAAATATGCTGATAAACGGCAATATAACGCATATCCAGAACAGAATTGCAAGTACAATTTTTAAACCTGTCGGGAATATGGTTATTGCCTGCGCTACGCGTATAAAGATGTATACGTTTGCTCCAATATAGCTTAGCAGGATGATTATGAATATGAATGGCATTGTGGCAAAGATAGGGTAAAAAAAGCAATGCGATTTTTCGCATTGCTTTTTTTCCGTGCCCGAGACAAGAGTCGAACTTGCACACCGTTACCGGCACTACTCCCTGAAAGTAGCGTGTCTGCCATTTCACCACTCGGGCGCTTGGACCGGATTTCTCCGGTTAGGGCTGCAAAGATAGTATTTTTAGGGCTTAAAGAGCAAATTTTTGTAACTTCGTAACCGTTGAAATTATGGATACTTCAGGGATTTTTAACCGGATAAGCGGCAGTTATGATGCTCTTAATCACCTGTTTTCTTTAAATATTGATAAACAATGGAGAAAACAGGCGGTTGAATATTTGTGTCATTATATAAAAGAAGACGCAAGAATTCTGGATGAAGCATGCGGAACCGGCGATTTAACTATTGCATTGGCGAACAAAGGGTTTCATGTTACCGGAATTGATATTTCTCAGGGAATGCTTGCGGTGGCCAAAAGAAAAGTAGTGAAGTGCAGTACGTTGCCGCACTTAATGCTTGCGGACGCAGCCAAGTTGCCGTTTGCCGGAGATTATTTTAATGCGGTTACAATTGCTTATGGAATAAGAAATTATGATGATCGTGCTACTGCTCTTAAGGAAATTTACAGAGTGCTTCTGTCGGGAGGAAAATTGGTGATATTGGAATTCGCAAAACCTTTAAACCCTTTTTTGAGAGGATGTTATAATCTTTATTTTAATAACGTTCTGCCATTTATGGCAAGAGTTTTCACCGGCGGCAGAGAGAAGGGGGCGTATAAATACTTCATACAATCGGTAGAGAAATTCCCTAAATTTGAAAAATTTTGTGATGAGATAAGGGCGGCCGGATTCAAAGAGGTGCAATTCAAAAAACAAACTTTTGGAATATCCGTACTGTATACGGCTGAGAAGTAGTGTGTTATGATAACCGTTAATAATTAATTAGTCCGGATAAGAGCTATGTGGTCTAATGAGATTTGGCCTATAATATCCGCGGTCCTATACGCAATGAACATGGGGATAGCAGTTTATGCATCCGTGACCATGATTTTGCGCAGACAGGATCCTATTAGGACTTTGTCCTGGACAGCGGTGATGGTTCTGCTTCCTTATATTGGGATTCTGCTCTATTTTGTTTTTGGTCAGAACTTTAGGAAGAAAAAGATTTTCTCACGCAAAGGATTGGGAGATGTTAAGTTAAGGCAGGAACTGTGTGTGGATGAGGAGGAAAAACTAAAGAAGGATCCGCGGCTTTTTTCATCTGAAAACGAACCGTATAAAAAACTTGTTTATCAGAATCTTAAGAATAGCTACGCCTTAATAGATTATAACAGCGATATTGATTTTTATTTTGACGGCAGAGATGCTTTGGACGCTATGTATAAGGCTATCGGGGAGGCGACAAATCATATTCATATTCAGACATATATACTGGAAGATGATATGACGGGAAATCGGTTTGCAGACTTGCTCATTAAAAAGGCACGGAGCGGTGTTGAGGTGCGCCTTCTTATTGACGGCATGGGCTGCGTCTCTCTTAAGAAAAAATTTCTTGAGCATTTGCGACAGAACGGAATAGAGGTTCTGGTTTTCTCTCCGGTGCGCTTTTTTATGCCAATGAGCCGTCTTAACTATCGCAACCACAGGAAGATACTTGTCATTGACGGAAAAGTCGGCTTTCTTGGCGGAGTAAACATTGCAGACCGTTACTACTATGGTACTGAAACGGGAGACTGGCATGATACTCATATTAAGGTGATTGGAGAGTCTGTATTCTCTTTGCAGGAGGGATTTTTACTGGATAGATATTTTGTTCTTAATAGAAAATTGAGGTACAGCAAAAAATATTATCCGCAGATTGAAAATCAGAAGTATGATATAACTGTAGAGAAGAAAAATTTTTACAGCCAAATTATCTCTTCAGGTCCCGACAGTGATTGGGCGGGTATTATGCAATGTTATTTTACCGCCATTACCTGTGCGCGTGACCATATATATCTTGTAACTCCGTATTTTACTCCAAATGAGACAATTTTGAATGCTATTAAAGTTGCGGCTCTTGGTAATATTGATGTGAGGATAATGCTGCCGGAGAGGGCGGATTCTGCTACTGCTACATATAGTACTAAATCTTATATTGGTGAATTACTTGAGGCGGGGGTAAGAATCTACCTTTTTAAAGAGGGTTTTAATCACTCAAAAGTCATGAGCATTGATGGATGTATAAGTATAATCGGCTCTGCAAATATGGATGCCAGAAGCTTTGAGCACAACTTTGAAATCATGAGCGTTCTGTATAATTCCGATTGTGCTAAAATAGTGGAAAACAGGTTTTTACAAGATGCGCAAGAGTGTGACGGAGTTAATCTGGCCAAGTGGAGAAAAAGGCCTGTAGGGGAGAAAGTTAAGGAGAGTTTTTTCCGGCTGATGAGTCCGCTGATGTGAATTATAATAATTTTAGATATGGAAAAAGAATATGTTGTTGGTGTTGATGTCGGCGGACAGACCGCTAAGATTGGCGTTGTAAACCGTAGAGGTGAAATACTTTGCCAGAAGTCAATTGATTCTAAATACGGAAAGGGTGAGGCTGATAAATTTGTTAAGGCTCTTTGTTCTACGATTAGGGAACTTGTAAAAAAGATTGGCTTGGAGAGTGTTAACGGCATCGGCATCGGGGCTCCGGACGGAAATTTTTACAAAGGCACAATTGAGGATGCTTCAAATTTGCAGTGGGCAAAGGGAATTATTGTCCCTTTTGCAGAGATGATTTCCAAAGAGTTAGGAGGTGTTAAGACCGTTGTTACCAACGATGCAAATGCGGCCGCAATGGGCGAGATGACATACGGTGCTGCAAAGGGAATGAAAGATTTTATCATGATTACCCTTGGCACCGGAGTGGGAAGCGGTATTGTGATTGGCGGCAATGTTGTTTATGGTCACGACGGTTTTGCCGGCGAGCTGGGTCATACTTGCGCCGTGCGCACTAACGGAAGAGAGTGCGGATGCGGCAAGAAAGGTTGTCTGGAGGCTTATACATCTGCTACGGGAGTTGCAAGAACGGCAAAAGAGTGGATGGTTAATTCTCTGAAACCAAGTATTTTGCGTGACATTAAGGGAGATATAACTTCTAAGGATATCTATGATGCAGCTGAAAAGGGGGACAAGATGGCCATAGAAATATTTGAATACACCGGTAGAATTCTTGGTGAAAAATTTGCGGATTTTGTAGCCTTCTCAGCACCGGAAGCAATAGTGTTGTTTGGCGGTCTTGCTCATGCAAGCAAGTACATCATGAAGTCTTTGACGGATGCTATGAATGAGAATCTTATATCGTTGTGGAAAGGAAAAGTTAAAATAATTACCTCCGCGCTTAAAGAGAGTGATGCCGCCATATTGGGAGCCTCTGCTCTTGCCTGGTAAATTCAGATTTAAAAGTTATATGAAAAAAATCGTTTTTTTGGATGCCGCTTCTATAGGGGAGGATGTTTCTCTGGAGCCTGTTGCAAAGCTTGGAGAGCTTGTTACATACCCGTTTACAAAACCAGAGGATGTTTTTGAAAGGGTTAAGGATTGTGATATTTTAATTATTAACAAAGTTGTAATCGGGAAGGAGCAGATTGATGCTGCAAGGAATTTAAAACTTATTTGTGTTGCTGCAACCGGGACAAATAATGTGGATATTGCCTATGCAAATAGCAAAAACATACCCGTTAAAAACGTTGTGGGTTACTCAACGGAAAGTGTTGCACAAGTCACATTATCAATGGTTTTGAGCCTTTCATGCTGGCTGGGTTATTATGACGCAAGAGTAAAAAGCGGAGAGTATTCACGCGGTAATCTTGTATCGGATGTGAGCCGCGTTTTTACAGAGTTAAGCGGAAAGCGTTATGGCATTGTTGGTCTTGGCAATATAGGTTCAAGGGTTGCTTCCCTTGCAAAGGCATTTGGAATGAAAGTGGTGTACTACTCTACCTCAGGTAAGCCGCATTCTACTGAGTATGAGAGCGTTTCATTGGATGAACTTATGAAAACCTGCGATTATATATCCGTTCACGCCCCAATGAATGAAAAGACAAGAGACCTGATTAAATATGCGCAGCTTAAGATGATGAAACCTTCGGCATTTATAATTAATCTTGGACGCGGGGGAATCATTAATGAGGAGGAC
>Ga0268357_101353_pt1 | contig 17170 bp, 18 predicted proteins | sample BioMet10_FD_192466 | JGI IMG/M metagenome (GOLD analysis project Ga0268357, IMG submission 192466) | Sewage microbial communities from Oakland, California, United States - Biofuel 10 (Illumina Assembly) | ecosystem: Engineered > Wastewater > Sewage > Unclassified | place: USA: California... | reverse complement strand
GAGATGCTCTGCTTCTAATTGCAGGCTCTCAATATCTTTGTTACGACTTTCGTATTCTCGTCTTTCCCCTTCCAGGTTCTGTAACACGTTTTCCATGTTGGCATGTTCAGCACCAATCAAGGATTGCGCCTGATTAAGAATTTCTTGTGCCAGTCCTAAACGCTTGCTAATATAGAAAGCATTACTACTGCCCGGCACACCCATTAGCAGTTTGTAGGTAGGACGCAAGGTAGTAGGATCAAATTCCACGCTGGCGTTCTCCATACCATCATGCTCATAGGCAAAGGATTTCAGCTCGCTATAGTGAGTGGTAACAATGGTTAAAACTTTTTTGTTAAACAAATAGTCCAGCATGGACATAGCCAGGGCTGCGCCTTCACTAGGATCTGTACCTACGCAGATTTCATCTACCAATACCAAATCCCCTTGCTGTACTTCGTTTAAAATAGACACCATGTTGGTCATATGTCCGGAGAAGGTAGACAAGCTTTGCTCAATGCTCTGTTCATCACCAATGTCCGCATAAACGCCGCCAAACACCGGCAGCTTTACAGCCTTAGCCGGCACACATAAGCCTGCCTGAGTCATTAAAGCAAATAGGCCTACGGTCTTCAGTGCCACAGTTTTACCACCGGTATTAGGACCGGTAATCAACAGTGTGGTAAACTTCTCACCTAATTGCAGAGTTAAAGGCACGGCTTTCTCCTGATCCAGCAAAGGATGCTTGCCTGATAGAATATCAATGATACCATCTGTAGCCAAGGTCGGCCTTACGGCATGCAGCTTGGTAGCATAGTAACCCTTGGCACCGATTAAATCCAGTTGAGCCAGTGTCTCTAAAGAGTCTGACAGTTCCTCAGCATTAGCACCTACGTTCTCAGAGAGGTTGCGGAGAATACGTTCAATCTCCGCCTTTTCTTCCAGTAAATATTTCTTGATATCGTTATTTAAATTCACTACTGCCGTTGGTTCAATAAACAAGGTTGCACCGCTGGCAGATTGGTCATGGACTAAACCTGGAAAATTAAATTTGTATTCTTGCTTTACAGGAATAACATAGCGGTCTTCTCTCATGGTCACTATCTTATCCTGAAAATATTTCTGATTAATAGGATCTTGCAGAATGCTGTCTAATCTTTCTTTAACTCTTTTCTTGGAAGAGAAAATACCGGTACGCAAGGAAGCTAGCTTGGTAGAAGCGGTATCCTTAATTTCGCCCTTTTCGTCAATGGTGCTATTGATTTGTTTTTCCAGCCGGGAAAAATCTCCCAGCTTTAAACCATATTCCGCCAGATTAGGAGCTACTTCCTTCTCTTCCTCTAAGAAAGCCTTTACCTGACGCATGGCAGCAGCAGTATTACCCACCGCCATCAAGCTCTCTAAGTCCAGAGCTGCGCCTACCTTAGCTCTCTTTAAGGCCGGTGAAATATCGCTGGCTCCGCCTAAGGGCAGTCTTTTGCCTTCGGATTGGATATGCATCATCTGAGCAGTTTCTTCCTGGAGCAGCTTTACTTCTCCAAACACTGTGGAGCTCTTCAGCTCCATAGCTAAGGCTCTGCCCAAACTGGTAGCAGTCTGTTCACCTAAGGCTTCTTTTATTTTTTCAAACTCTAAAGTTTTTACTGCAAACTTTGCCATTATAAAACTCCTCTAAAATAATGTCCACGGGTTGTCCCGGGAGGATTTTCTTCAATCGTGGTATCGCCATCTAATACCTGGCGGTACATGCCTACAGTAGCAGCCAACGTCAGTGCATCCAGGCTTCTGCCATCAATGCGCATTCTCTTTACGCCTAGCTTCTCAATAGCCTTGGCGCTAGTAATCATGGACAGGCTGTGACTGTTTAAGATATGCATGTAACCAAACTGGTCATGCTTTAAAGGGAAGGCTTCGTTCTTTCTATCCTGCAGAAAGGCATCCTTATTGCAATGCCAAGCGCACTTACCGCTAGCTAGGTTGCCTAGGAAGCTGCCTTCTACGCAATACTTGGAAACCATCATTTCAATAGGACCTTCTACCAGACACTCCAGTGGCACCGGTGAAGATTGCACTAAAGCTTCCACCTGCTTCATCGTTAATTCCGGTGACAAGGTCATGCCCTGAGCACCATTTTCCTGCCAGAAGGTAAGAGCCTGGGAGTTGTAGGTATTAAGACCAAAATCGCCCCACAGAGCAACGCCGGTAGCCTTGGCCATTTCCCACAAGCCATTATTGGCAATCAGGAAAAAGTCAGGCTGTAGTTCCTGCCAGAGCGCAAATTGTTTTTGGAAGAAAGCCAGCTGCCGCTCTTCTACAATACGAGGCGTAGCAATACCCCACTGCTTATTTTTATCAGCGGCCATTTGCTTTAAGGTTTGGATATCTTCCAGCTTAATTAAAGGCAGGCTAAAACTATCCCCTGCCAAAATCAACACATCTGCACCCTCACCCAAGGCCTTTTGGCCCTTAGCCAGGGTATCCACTTCTACAGCTAACTGGGCATGCTTATTAAGAGTATGGTTGTAAGGCAATACAATGGACTCCTGCTGCCATACTGCTTGTTTACGATTAGGTCCAATAGCAGCCGAGCGTTTTGCCGTAAGTTCTTCGGCTGCCTTACGTCTGGCTTCGTTAATCTCACTCATAGGTACCATAACGCCTTCATCAACTTGCAGACTTAAATCCTGAAGACTGAATTCGGTAGTACCTAATCTGTCTACTTGCTTTCTGATAGCTGCTTCATCAAGAGCATGCTTTCTAGCTTTTTCTACAATAAAGTCTGTAGCACCTGTTCCCACATTGCCATCAGCATCAGTTAAAACAACTTGCAAAGGCTGTCCCAAATGAGCAGTAACCTCTGCCTTTAGCGGCAATCTGGTTTTGTTGTGCTCGCCATAGAACTTGCCTGCATAAGCCATCAGCTGAGCATCGTTAGTGCGGAACACTCTATCGTTTAGCCGCACACCACGAGGCACAGAAATCTCCACCTTGCTGCCTCGAGTAGCAGAGGTAACTTCCTTGCCATTAATCGTCATTCTATTTAGCTCGGTGCCTACTCTGCCACCTACGGACACCCAGAATTCCAAACCATCACCTACATGCAAATCCTTGTCCAGCTTGATGACAGCAGTATTGGCACCCTTGTCCAATTGAGCCACACGGCCAATGAGCACGCCCCTGTTATTGGGACGACGATCGCTCATCATGTCACGACCAGGTAATTTCTCTAAATAAGCTGTAGTGAAATCTCTATTAAAAATTTGCTCGATATTTAATTTATCCTGCTCAGATACCTGATAATTGCCTGCCAAATAGCTGTCGATGGCACGACGATAAATATCTGTAACTACCGCTACATATTCAGGTCTCTTCATGCGTCCTTCTATCTTAAAGGACACTACCCCTGCTTGAATCAGCTGAGGAAGAACATCCAAGGTATTCATGTCCCGGGGACTGAGCAAATATTGTCCTGCGTCCACATTGGCCAATAGATTCTCGCCATTTTTATCCACCAAGGTGTAAGGCAAACGACAGGGCTGAGCACAACGGCCCCTGTTACCACTGCGACCGCCAATTAAGCTGCTCATCAGGCATTGACCGGAATAGCACACGCATAATGCTCCGTGAATAAAGGCTTCGATGTCGCCCTTGGTTTTTTGGCAAATAGTCTTCATATCTACCAAAGAAGTTTCTCTGGCCACCACAATCTTAGTCATGCCAGACTTATGGGCAAAGTTTGCGCCCTCCGAATTGGTCACAGACATTTGGGTACTGCAATGCAGTGGCAAGTCCGGCACTAATTTACGAGCCAGACGAATAACACCCATGTCCTGAACGATGATACCATCTACCCCACAATTGTGCAGGAAGACTAAATACTCTCCCAGCTGAGTCATTTCTCCATCATCCACCAAGGTATTAACAGTTACATATATTTTTACTTTGTGCATATGGGCATAACTAACTGCCCCAGGCAAAACCTCAGGTCCAAAGTTCTCTGCATATTGTCTTGCTCCAAAGGCTGTACCGCCTAAATATACCGCATCTGCTCCGGCATTCACCGCAGCTTCCAGCGCTTCATATGTTCCAGCAGGAGCAAGTAGCTCCAAATCCTCTCTTTTCATCGTTTCCTCCACATAATACACTATTTTACATTATACCATAAAAAAAGCCATTCCCACTAAGTGGGAATGGCTTTTAGCTTATTTTATATTTAGCATTTACTCTTTCACATAAAGAACAAATTTAATCAGATACGATACAAATGTCGAAAGTGCAATAATCGTACAAATCGTCATATCAGAATCATTAAGTACAAGCCATTGGTAGAAGAATTTGACAAGTAGCGGAACAATAAGCACTCCATATCCTACTGCAATTCCTTTAGTAAACATTCTGCATCATCCCTTCGCATTCTAACCCATTTTTACTTCAACTTGAGAGCTGCACATAAAGGACAATCTTAACCATTTTCATGTTTTGACTTCTTGACATAAGCATCATGCCCTTTCCCTGTTAACAAAAAAGCACTCACAAAAGCAAGAATAGAAACGGCTACCACAACAATAAGAAAATAATCCAAGCTTTGCTTTGTATGCCACAAGTAAATACACCGTCCAATACATAAGATTAACAACGTAAGGTAATTCCAGCCTAGTACAGTTTTTTGTTTCATTGTGGTCCACCTCCTATCTAAGCGCAAAAAATCGTAAATTCTCGAAAGCGAATTTACGACGCTGGTCTCCGGGGGTAGGTAATTCACCTCCAAAAACAATATTTAATTGTTGTAACTAGAACGTATCACAAACATATACTCATGTCAATTTATGTTAAATTTTTAAATCTTTTTCCCACTATTCTTTTAATACACTGTCATAAAAAAAGCCATTCCCACTAAGTGGGAATGGCTTTTAGCTTATTATTCTACTTGACGATGAAAGTTATTTTTTTGCCTTCAATGGGGGCTTTCTGCTCCCAGGAACGTTCGTAGCCTAATTCTACATTATAGGTACCGGGACGATCAAATCCAAAGAACAAAATCGTTGTCCCAGGTACACCTGTCATACCAGCTTTACGTGGATCTTGAGGTAGATAGAATGAACTACCCATGGACACGAAGCCAGGCATTTGCTCAGCATTAACTACCTTCCAGTCATAGCCTGTAGAAGGGTTGGCACCTAGGAAGACCGAAATCAATTCGCCTGCTTTAACATTTAGAATCTTGTTTTCAGCTTCCTTAGTCAGCTTATAACTGGTAACCAGTCTGGCACCATCTGCAATATTAATAGATTTCAATAATTTGGCATAAGGTAAGCTTTGGTCATAGGGACCGTATTTGCTGTTTTCCAGCAAAAGGCCATCGTCCCCAAACACATAGCTTTTGTCGCCTATTAAGCTCTTATAGGCGTCGTTGACGTAGAAAAGATCTTTATCCAGAACTTCTTTACCTGAGGTGATATCGATGTTCACTCCTTGATAAGCGACTCTATTACCTACTGCTTTTAACACCACGCTAAAAATAGTTGGTCTGTTTACCGTAATATCATAGGATAACTCCGGTGTACCACCGGCAGCTTTTGCTACAGCATCAGCATTAGTACGCAGAATGCTGTTAATGTTACTTTGCAAATTCTGGACATCTACTCCATCTACAGCAGGAATTACTCCTGTCTTGTGCCCTGATACCTTTTCTGAAACTATGGTAGTGTGGCCGAACGCAAACGCCGTAACCGTCTCCCACATTAGTAAGGCACATATACATAATATCTTTTTCATTGGCTTTCCTCCTAAAAAACATATCTGGGGGTAATGAAGGTTTGTACTACCTGTTCATTGCCTCTCAGTAGGGAACTCTCGTCCCTTGCAATATTATTACGTGCAATTATTATACCACAAACCTGCACATTCCGCCCTACCACAATGCTATCTTGAGCAAAGATGAAAGCATTGGCGAGACGGACATTGTCCTCCAGATAAATGTTTCCTCTGGACAAAAGCCATATTCTGCCTGTAAAATCAGTGCCTGCTCTTACCCAGATATGAGTTCGGTTAAAAAATACCCCGTCTCCGGCTATCTTTTGAGCTGCGGGAAATTGATATTCCTTGTCTTTCCTAACATACAAGTATCCTTTTAAACCCTCTTCAAAATCCATTCGTAAAACAGGGAAAGGATGCTCGCTATAGGTTTGATACAGGTTCTCTTCCAAAGCCGGACAACTATTGCCACCTACTGCAAAACCGGTAAGTGCGGCCGACTTATAAAGAGGATGGCTGCATCCTCCCGGTGGCTCCAAATACAGTCTGCGCAGCTTCCATTCTCCCATACTATGAGGAAAGGAAACAGTAAGGCTTTGTACCTGTTGCTTGGGTTTATAGTCCATGATAAGAAGAGGTTGCACTGTCTCCTTACCAGGATATAGTTCTACCTGGGGCAGCCGATAAGTACCGGCTCGGGGAAGCCTAGGCTGGCTTTCAACTGCCTCCATAAGGTCGAAACCCAAACGCAAAAACTGTCGATAGCGCATAAATTCCTGCTGATACAAGGTTTCATCCAGAATTAAATGCCAGATGCCAAGCGTTAAGCCTGCCAAAATAAGCAGCAGGAAAAGAAGGGGCATTAAAATAAAACCGGCTTTACCGTTGGGCACTAATCGTACCATTACCCAACCTAATATAACGGGTTGTGTTTCGTTGTCTTACGGCAGAAACCAGCCCCAGTCCCAAAGTCACCTTCAGGCTATGCTCATTTAAAGGCTGAAACAAAAAGGTTGTGACTTTAACATGAGGAGGAGTTAAAGGATTTATGCCTTTTTGTCTGCCTATTACCTGAGTGCTTTGATAGAGGGTGTAGCCACTGCCCGACTTATGGGGACGACAGAAAAATTTTCTGGTTTTATTTGCGCTGAGAAATTGGCAAGTTAGGAGAGTTCTCTCTCTATCTTGTTGCTCCAAGGTCAGCTCCCGTGTTTCATAGATTAGTTCCTGCTCCAATCTGGCCAACAGTAAACGTTCCTGCATACAGAGTGCCATGTCTTCTTTCATATGTTTCAAGCCCAGCATAAATTGAAAAAGTGGTTCATAGAAGGTGGTAAAAAGAATGAAAACCAACAGCAAGACGAAGTTGATTTCCAACAGTAGCACGCCTCTCTCCTTATTCATAAGTAATGAGATTATACAGAGGCGCCTGTTCTTTTTTGTAGTAAACCTTCAGCTCCTTGGGCTGCAGTTTACCTTGCCAGATTCCTTCCTGTGCCTGCAGGGTGATCTGAAAATCTTGTTCAGATGGCTCCGCAATTACGCCTGTCTGGTGCAGAGAGATAATGGCTGCTTCAGCCAAGAGAGCAGCTTTTTCTTTAGCCTCGTGCCGGAGCATCATTCGTAAAACTGTAAAATAACAGCTTACCAGGCAGACTAGGACTGCCAGAAAAATGCCCACTCCTGCCAGAGCTTCTATGTATAGAAAGCCTTGCTTCATCTGAGGTCTTCCTCTTCTCCTGTAACCCCGGTAATCGGCTGCACTTTGATGCGCCTGGCACCCAAAGGAAGGCAGCGATGCGCTAAATAATAGCTGCCCCATTTGTCCGAAGAACCTGCTGCCGTAAAATTCAGGCTGGAAGGTCCTTGTAGCCACAAGTTACCAAGGCCTTGTTGTGAATAGGTAAAAGGCAGATGAACAGCAGTATACCTATTTAAGACGTAACCATCACCTTTTTCTTTAATAATCAAATAGGCTGAAAACATATGTCCGTAGAAAGCCTGGGTTTGCAGATAAGCAAGTCTGCCCATCAGCAACTGTTGTGCCAGTCCTAGTTTTTGTTCCTCATACTTTCTTTCCAAGCCTAAAAGAAAAGGTACAAAAACTAAGAATAAACCAGCTGCCCAGGCCAGGCTCAAGCTAAGGTGAAGCAGAGAAAAACCCCTGTGGCAAAATAATCCGGCTGTTATTTTTGACCGGAAGAAAGTTGCTTGCCGTTACTCCCGGTTCCGCTGGCAACACCGGTAGTTTTATCGTAGCTTATCATAGTATAGTCCTTCGCGGGAAGATAATTTCCTTCCACTAAAATAGCTATGCTCTCCGGAAATTGACCATGTTCCAGTTTGTAAATCCGACCGGCACCATCAATCATTGTCAAAGTAGTAATAAGCTTGGTATCACAAGATTTCTGCATGGCTGTTTCCAAGGATGGCAACAGAGCGGTGGCCATCACCCCGATAATTGCTACCACAGCTATTATTTCTATCAGAGTAAAGCCACGAGCCAGCTTGGTCCTGCAGTTCTTGTGCTTGTGATTTTCCAACATTGCTGCGTCTCCTTCTAGTTATAGTTGGTAATCTCCGTAACCAGTCCATATATCGGCGTCATGAGAAAATAAATGACACTGCCCACCAAGGCAGTAAGCGATAGCACTAAAAATGGTTCCAAAACTATTTTCTTTTGTTTAAGTTTAACCGCCAGCTCATCTTCTAAAATATTAGCTGCTTCCTGAAGCATCTCTGCCAACGAACCATTTTCTTCTCCCAAAGCAATGAACTCCGCGCTGAGAGCATGAAAAAGTCCGGAGTGCAGTTCTACCGCCTTACTAAAAGGCATGCCCTTCAGCACTGCCTTACCTATCTCAGCGCTAATTTTGCGCAGCTCCACAGTTGGCAGCAAAGCTGTAACCATCTGCAAGCTTTGCACCAGAGTAATACCACTGGATAGTAGTAAGGAGAGAATACGACAGCAGCGTACTTCCCATACAGCTTGATGCAACGTGCTTATGCAAGGTAGCTTCAAGCACCACAAGAACAGCTTATGCCGCCAGTGATAAATAAGCCCCAGGAGCACCACTCCAAAGAAAAGCAGTTGTTTGCCGTATAGCCTGCTGTTATCCAGTAAGGCAGCAATAGTCAGGAAGAAAACGCCGGAAGTTAAATTTAAGGCTGCATATAGTTCCAGAATAACAGGAAGAATATTCAACAAAAAGTAACCTAAGGTAAGCAATGTACTGATGAGTACTAAGCTGGGATAAAGACTAGCTGTAAAAATTGTTTTCCGTACTTCTCTTTCCCCTTGGTAATACTGAGATAGCTGCCTAAAAAGCAAGGGTAACTTACCACTTACTTCTCCTGCTTCTACCAGCTTAACCACCAGAGGTGAGAAATCATGAGGTCGTTTGCGTAAGGCCAAGGAAAAGGAAAGGCCATTTTCCAGATCTCTATGAATAGCTTTTTCTACCTGCAGAACAGGAGCAGAAGCTTGTAAAGCCACTAAATCCAAGGCTCGTAAAACATGCACACCACTGGCCAACAAAATGCCTAATTGTCGAAAAAACAGTTCCGTTTCTTGTAAATTCATGCTGCGTTTATTTTCCCAGAGCCAAAGGTTTTCCCAATACCACACCGGCTTGATGCTAGTTACATAGTAGTCTTTGGTCTTTAAATGTTTGGCTACCTCTTGAGGATTAGCTGCCAGCAGCTTTCCACTCAGACGCTTGCCATTGCGCTTCCGCGCGTGCCACCGATATACCTGCAAATATTATCTTCTCCTTTCTTTTAGACTATCGGTTGCTTTCTTATACTACCTTGTTTTTCCTTTTTTTTTAAAGTCTCCTAGCAACAAAGGGAAACATTATGTCATAATTGGGAATTTTACGCAAAAAAAAAATACCGTCCTTGCCTTAGCAAGAACGGTATTTAAATTGTTATTCTTCTTTACTCTTTTTCAACATGCCTTGAATCTCCTGCATGAAGCTATTGATATCTGTGAACTGTCTGTACACAGAAGCAAAACGCACATAAGCGATTTGATCAATGCCTTGCAAGGTTTTCATGACAGTTTCGCCAATAATACTGGAGTTAATCTCAGTTTCACCCTTGGCTCTTAACTGACGCTCGATATCTGAAGCAATTTCCTGAATTTTCTCGTAGGAAAAAGGTCTCTTCTCGAAAGCCTTTAAAAGTCCACTGGTTAATTTCTGGGCATCAAATAGTTCTCTCCGTCCATCTTTCTTAATAACCAAAAGAGGAGTCTCTTCATACTTTTCATAAGTAGTGAAACGCCTACCACAACTTGGGCACTCCCGTCTGCGACGAATGGATGTACCATTGTCAATGGAACGGGAATCAACTACTCGGCTATCACCATATGAACAAAAAGGACACTTCATATTCTTACCTCGCTCCTAAATTATTTGCTGCGAATCCAGGGTGGAATCTCCGTAGATGGAGCTGCAAATCCGCCCAAAGCTGCTTTGCCTTCGGCTTTAGCTTTATTCTTTTCAGCTTCTGATTTAACAAAAGGAACTGCTTTTGCTTTAGCCAAAGTTGGTGTCTTTTGACCATCAATACCGGTAGCAATAACAGTAATGCGAATCTCATCATCCATGGACTCATCAATGTTAGCACCAAAGATAATGGTTGCATCAGGATCAACTGCATCGGTAATAATCTTGCAAGCTTCGTTGACATCAACCAAGGTTAAATCCTTACCACCGGTGATATTGAGGAGTATGCCATGAGCACCGTCAATAGTGCTATCCAGCAGAGGACTCTTAACAGCAGCTTCAGCAGCAGCTTCAGCACCGCCATCACCCTTAGCAGAACCAATACCCATCATAGCGCTGCCAGCATCGGTCATAATAGTCTTAACATCGTTAAAGTCAGCATTGATAACGCCGGGAACACTGATCAGATCAGTGATGCCTTGTACGCCTTGACGCAATACATCATCGGCAATCTTGAAGGCTTCCAACATGGAAGTTCTTCTATCAACTACTTGGAGCAAACGATCATTAGGGATAGTAATCAGAGCATCAACCTTAGCTTTTAAGTTTACAATGCCTTGTTCAGCTGCATTATAACGACGTCTACCTTCAAACGTAAACGGTTTGGTTACAACGCCAACAGTCAAAGCACCGGCTTCTTTTGCACATTCAGCTACGATGTGAGCGCCACCGGTACCGGTACCGCCACCCATACCTGCTGTTACAAATACCATATCTGCTCCCTTAAGAGCTTCAGTAATTTGGTCACGAGATTCCTCTGCGGCCTTCTCACCTACTTCAGGATTAGCTCCTGCACCCAAGCCTCTGGTTAATTCCTCACCAACTTGGATACGAGTAGGCGCTTTAGATAAAAGCAGAGCTTGTGCATCACAATTGATAGCAATAAACTCTACTCCTTGTAAACCGGATTCAATCATTCTATTAACTGCATTATTTCCGCCACCACCGACACCAACAACCTTAATCTTGCACAGCGGGGTTTCTTTTTTGTCATCAACTTCGAACATAATATATGCTCCTCCTTAAACTAAATGTAGTACTATCCTAATAATATACACACAATATTATACCATATTTACTGCAAAATTCGACCAAATATTACTATTTTTTTATTTTTTCAGGTATAGTCTGCGAATAATGGCAATATTGTTAAAAATCCTTAGCCCGAAGGCTAAAACAGCCACGAAATACAAATCTATACTTAAGCGGATACCGCAGTAACAAAGAAAAACAGCAAAGATTCCATTTACAAAGAAACCTGAAATGAAAATCGTCGGATCATAGCTTCCTTCTTTAGCAGCTCTTAAGCCACCAAAAGCAGCATCTAAGGATGCCATTAAAGCTACTGACAAAAGCTTCATATAGTCCTGGGGAACTACCGGCAGGAAGTGTCCTAATACCAATCCTAAAAGTACACCAAGTATAGGATAGATCATTTTGCGTCACCATCCTTTATCTTAGCATATTCGTAATGTCTGGGACCCTTGAAGGCCGGAATGCTAATATTGTCTTTTTGCACAACCTCAACGGAGATACCCCACATCTTCAAGGTTTCCACTACACCGCCTCTAAGCTTTAAGGCACCTTCCATGGTCTTACCATTACCAATGGCCTTTATCTCATAGGGTGGTGAGAAACGAGTGTTGTTCACCGAAACAGTGGGCCCTGCACAACGAACCTCTGAAACATCGATGATTCTTTCCTTATTTAAGGACAAGGCCTCTGCTCCTGATGCTCTTAATTCATTAATGATTCTCAGCAAATCGTCATCGTGAATAATGTACAAATTCGGATTATCTCCCGGTTTGTGAATGACCTTGCTGTCGTCTACCGTAACAATGACGCCAGGGCCTTCCATAGCAGTATACCCTGAGTCTGCTCTTAGCTTTGTAATTTCTTCACCCTTAACATCTGCCCCGGTATTTTCCTCCAGGGACTTTACTTTCTCTTTTAATGTTTCGTTTTCTTTTTCCGTAGCTTTTAATCTACTGGACAAATCCTCTGCTCTTTGTTGAGCAATGGAATGGTTAGCACTTTCTGTACTGCGAAATTGCGTAGAGATCATGACACCTAAAACAACACATACTAAAAAGAGAAGAATTTTGGGTATTTTATCATGCAACATCTTATTCCCCCCTTATCGCAGTTTAATATATGGTTTATCAAAGGACAAATCAATATAAGCTGCCTTAACTTTTTTAGTTTCCAATTCTTTATACACTATATTAAAAGTATCCACCTTTTTGTCTAAATTTTCATAATCACCTAAAATAATGGGAACACCACTACTTAAGAGAATCCTGACTGTTTTTCCTGATTCCATGACTATTTCAGCAATTCTGGCATGCACTGTAGAATCTATCTTGCCTAAAAAAGCCAGAAGAGCCAGCATACTGGGATCATCTATCTGGTCACCGGTATAAGGGTTGCCTAACTGCCAACCGGAAACAAAAGGTGCCATAGAATCCTTGATACCTTTGTTAACCTCCAGCACCACGCCTTTATAGGAAATTTTGGCGTAACCACCGTAAGCGCATTCCACATAGACCGCCGGCTTGCGCTCCTGAATGGTAACTCTTAAGATGTTAGGCCAAGCATACCCAGTGCTAACGTTTTCCACTCGCAAATCATTATGCAAAACTTCTTCTATATGGCTACGGCTAACATTAAATAAATTAATAGGCTCTTTGATATCAGCCACCTTAATCACTTCGCTCACCGGAAAGGCTTTACCATCATCAACTACGTCAATCTTACCAAAGGTAAGCCAGGGCCGATGCAGCAAATAATACAAGCCGCCTAAAACTACTGCTATACAAAAAAGTCGTAAAAACAAACGAAGGTGAGCGTTTCTTTGGCGCAGTCTGTCAGCCTTGATTCGTTCCACACTACTGTGCACGACAGGCCACCTCCCCCTTTGTTTATTTAGCTCCGTTTAAAATCATTTCGCATAAATCCGGGAAGGTAATACCCATGGCAGCAGCAGCTTTAGGAATCAAGCTGGTAGCAGTCATGCCCGGTACGGAATTGATTTCCAGGGCAATAGCATCCCCATCCTCAGCCAAAAGTAAATCTGCTCTGGCTACGCCATTGCAGCCCAGGGATTTATATGCAGCTACGGCAATAGCTTGCAGTTTCTGGGTAATTTCTTTGCTAAAGGGTGCGGGACAAGTATAAGTGGTAGCGCCTTTGGTGTACTTGGAATGAAAATCATAAGAACCGGAATGGGGTTCAATGAGTACCAAGGGCATCGGCACAACGCCTTCGTCAGTAGTCATGACACCGGCTGCTACTTCCTTGCCTTTGAAGAAGGCTTCTACCAAAACCTCCTCGCCATAGGAGAACGCATCTTCTAGTGCTTTGGTCAAAGCTACCTTATCCTTAACAATGGTTACACCAATGCTGGAGCCTTGAGCAGCAGGCTTTACTACTACCGGCAAGGTAAAATTCTTTTCTACTTCTGCTACAAAATCCAGTTTATCCTTCTTATTCAGATAAATGCATTTAGCAGTAGGAACATGCATAGCTTCAAACATCCTCTTGCTATAAACCTTATCCATGGAAATAGCGCTGGATAAAACGCCGGAACCGGTATAAGGAATGCCTAGCATTTCCAGAACGCTTTGCATTCTGCCGTCTTCGCCATACAAACCATGAATAGCATTAAATACAACTTCAATTTTATTTTCCTGTAGCTGTTTAGCAAAATTTTTAGGGTCCAAATCAATGGCAACGGCATTGTAGCCCTTGCTTTGTAAAGCCTCCAAAATAGCATTGCCTGTCATAAAGGAAATTTCTCTTTCTTTGGAAGGACCGCCCATTACTACAGCAATTTTAGTATTTTTATTCATGCTTATTCTCTCCTTCTAGTGCTTTCACCAAATATTCACTGATGCGGTAACCATCACCGGCACCTACGGTCATCACTAAATCTCCTGGTTTCACATTTTCTACTAAGTATTTTTCTATCTGCTCAAAAGTGGGTAGATAGGTTACTTTTTGTCCTGTAGTTTCTTCAATAGTTTTCTTTAAAAGCGGTGTATCCACACCGGGAATGGGATCCTCGCTAGCAGGATAAATATCAGCAAGAATTAATTCATCTGCATCCTTAAAGCAGGTAGCAAATTGCTTGAGCAGCAGTTTGGTTCTGGAATAACGATGAGGCTGGAACACACAGATTAAGCGCTTCGGTTTGGTCTGTTTGCCTGCTGCCAGGGTAACCTGGATTTCTGTAGGATGATGAGCATAATCATCAACAACCCAGATACCATTAACTCTGCCCTTGGTTTCAAATCTGCGCTTAGCTCCGGTAAATTTCTCCAAAGAAGCTAAGACCTTATTAATAGGTATTTCCATTAGTTGAGAAGTAGCAATGGCACCTAAAGCATTCAGTACATTATGCTTACCGGGTACTACCAGATGAGCAGTACCAATCTTCTCTCCTTTATGGTACACATCAAAATGGGTACCATCCTGACCGAACTCAATGTTCTTAGCTGTGTAATCAGCATCAGGATCATTTAAAGCATAAGAAATAAAGGATTTGCTGGTTTTTTCTGCCAGGGCTTTAATCTTAGCATTATCAAAACACAGAATGGCCTTGCCTTCGTTCTTAATGTTCTCTACAAACTGGGCAAAAGCCTCCTGAATTTTTTCTTCGCTGCCATAATGGTCTAAATGGTCATTTTCAATATTGGTAATAACCGCATAGAAGGGATGGAATTTCAAGAAGGAACCATCACTTTCATCAGCCTCTGCCACTACAATATCACTCTTACCATTTAAAGCATTTCCCCCTAAGCTTGGTACAATACCGCCTACCACAACGGTAGGATCAATATCAGCTTCATGGGTAATGCAGGCCAGCATGGAACTGGTAGTAGTTTTACCATGAGCTCCCGCTACAGCCACACCCTTATGTTTATTCATGAGGAAAGCTAGTACATCACTGCGATGCAGCACAGGAATCTGTCTGGCTTTGGCTTCAACCAGCTCAATATTATCCTGATGAATGGCAGAGGAAACAACTATCGCTTCCGCACCTTCCACCTGGCAGGCTGCATGTCCAATGAACATTACAGCACCTTCTTTAGCCAGCTTAGTTACCATAAAGCTAGACTTGGCATCAGAACCGCTTACCATGTACCCTCTCTTAATCAGCACATACGCTAAGGCACTCATGCCTACGCCACCTACGCCGATAAAATGTATCCTCTTAATTTTGTCTAAATCTACCAATTAAACTTCCCCCTATTTTGTCTTGACTAAACTTAAAGCAGTTTGGGCAATTTCTCTTCCTGCTTCAGGTCTGCCTAGTCTCTTAGCTGCTACTTTCATAGCTTGTAAGTTCTCCGGCTGTATTAAGAGCTTTTCAATTTTTTCTTTGAGCACCTTACCTGTCAATTCCTTGTCCAGAATAACCTGGGCAGCACCCTCTGCTTCAATGGCTCTGGCATTAAATTCCTGATGATTAGCCGTAGCATAAGGATAAGGAATCAAAATGGAAGGTATGCCCTTTACCATTAATTCTGCCAGACCTATGGCACCTGCTCTGGCGATAGCCACATCTGCCACAGAAAGAGCTAAGGGCATGTCATGGATATAAGGCAATACTTTAATGTTGCCCGCCTGTAAGGTTTCTGGCGCAAGCCTTGCCTTATATTTCTCATAATCAAGTTCTCCGGTAGCATGGAGGATCTGCACATCTTGCCGTCCTGCCATGGTGTTTTCCAGCTCCAGCATGGCGTTGTTAATACTGCGGGCGCCTCTGGAACCGCCGAAAACCAATACCGTTTTCTTATTTGGGTCTAAAGAGAATTTGGCCAGGCCTGCTTCTCTTTCATCTTGTAAAATTTCCTGACGAACAGGATTACCGGTAAAAATCTTTTTGGCTTTACCACTAAAATATTTGGCGCCTTCGTTATAGCCTAAGCAAATGGTATCCACAAAGTGGGCAAGTATTTTATTGGTAACACCGGGCATGGCATTTTGTTCCTGGACACAAGTAGGTATACCCATCTGGGCTGCCCAGAAAAGCACAGGTCCACACACATAGCCGCCGGTACCGATAACCAAATCAGGCTTAATTTCTTTTAGCAAATTTCTGGCATCCTTTAAGCCTACCAAAAGCTTCATGCCTGACACCATGGTGCCAATGCTCAGATGCCTTTCAAAGCCTGCTACTGTGATAAACTTCAAGGGATAACCATAGCGTGGCACAATGTTTTTCTCCAGGCCATGCTCCGTACCCACGAAAATTATTTGGGCAGTAGGATCTATGTTTTTTATTTGATTGGCAATAGTAATGGCAGGATAAATATGTCCGCCGGTACCACCACCGGAAACAACTATTTTCATAATTTATTTACCATCTCTTTGAACACTCTGCCTCTTTGCGGGAAATTGTCAAACATATCATAGGAAGAACATGCCGGAGAAAGCAGCACCACCTGAGGTGCTTTTGCTAACTCATGAGCCTTGTCTACCGCAGCCTGGAAAGAATCTACCAGATAAATATTTGAAACGCCGGCTTGAAGAGCAGCCTCATTAAAACGTTCCTTGGCCTCTCCCAACAAAATAAGGGCGTCTGTTTTGGTCTTAACCAAATTCATCATTTCATTCAGGTCAGTCATCTTATCATGACCACCGGCTAAAAGTATAATATGTCCATCCTTAAAAGCTTCCAAGGCTTTAATGGTGGAATCAGTATTAGTAGCTTTAGAATCGTTGTAGTAAGACACCCCGTTAATAGTTTTTACATATTCAATGCGGTGCTCTACACCTTTGAAGCTTTTTAAAACCTTTGCCATATTCTCTACCGTTACACCGGCATAGTAAGCACAGGCAATGGCACCCAAGGCATTCTGTTCATTGTGGGCACCAAATATTTTCATATCGCTGACTGCACATACCACTTGCTTTTTGCC